>C687J35174_10012254_pt1 | contig 10488 bp, 11 predicted proteins | sample RifCSPhighO2_01_FD_35174 | JGI IMG/M metagenome (IMG submission 35174)
GGAACCTTATTTTGAGGGATAAAAACCTTGATTTTAGCTTCAGAAAGCCCTTTGATGTATTACTTCAACCCACTATCAGTAATGATGTGCAGGGGTGGAAGGAATCGAACCCTCGTTGGCGGTTTTGGAGACCGCCGTCCTACCACTGAACGACACCCCTAAGCCTCACTATTGTACCTAAGTTGGGGTGTGGTTGCAAGGAGGTTAGGAAGTGGTATAATTTCACCTTATGACTGAAGATAGTGAAACAACTGCTTTAGGGCAAGCTTGGTTGGATGCTTTGGCTAAGGAAGAAAAAAAGGCAGAGGTTAGTGAGCCTTTAATAGAGGATTTTGATAAACCTATTCTAAGAGAAGCTACTAAACCAGTTATCTTAGCTCGTAGAAAGACTGTTCATATTGCTCCTCCTGGGATCCAATTGGCTAAGGAATCAAAAAGGGTTGATGAGAGCAAATTAATTTACCAAGCAGAAAAACTGGGAAATAGTTGGTCTAAATGGATTAATGATGCTGGATTAAATTCCTGGCAAAGGTTAGATCCAAAAACAGTAAGTGCTTGGACTTCTATAGCAGTCCGAATGCAAGAGATTGAACAACCACTAAGGTCAAGATTGTTTGGTCAAATAGCTAGTGGAATGGGCATTGTGGAAGATCATATAAGAAATGGATTGAAGTCAGATGATAATAAAATCTCATACATGTTTGGAGGGATTGATTCTAACCGCAAGCATCTGATAATTGGTATCAATAGGCTTTCAATAGATATGCATAGCGTACCCTCGGGAGGCTTTTTCTTAGCTTCAATTGCACACTTGTCTGAATTTGAAGTTACAGATAGCCCATTAAAGCTTTTGCGTAGCGGACTAGCTGAGCAACTTGAAACAGCAGGACAGCTTAGTTTACCAGATACTTTTTTAGTAACTAGCAACTGGATATCTAAGACAGAAGTTAAAGACTATTTTTTTGAAAAAAGTTCTAAATAAAACTTAATCTGAAAAATCGATTATCGATTATTTAAGTTTGGAGTTTTCAGTGTGTTCTGTGATCTTTCTACAATGGTTGCAGAATTTTTTAAAAGAGATCTTATCCTTTGAATTGATCACATTTTTAGTGCTATTGTAGTTGCGGTTTTTGCAATCCGCGCAGATTAAACCTATTTGAATCCGGTTACCTTTTTTAGCCATGGAACAAAGTATAACAGGAAGTAATCTTAGATTCAAGTAAGCTAATCGGTATTTGTTATACTAATCTTATCTGATAGAAAGGAGGCATTTAAATGGCAAAAATTACAACTAAGAAAAACGATGAAGAAAAAGTTCGCTGTCCTTACTGCGATGAAGAAATTACAGAACTTATCGAAAAAACTGTGAAGAGGCTTGGTAGTAGCTTGATGACTGTAACAAGTAAAAGTATCTATGCTTGTGGTAAATGTAAAAAAATCTTACCGGTGTCACATAGCACCTATGCATTTTAACTTGAGCCCCCTAACAGAATCGGACTGATGTCGACTGTTTACAAAACAGCTGCTCTACCATTGAGCTAAGGGGGCGGCTTCGCCTTCCCCTTGCGACAAGTGAACTTGTCTAAAGGGGGCCTGCGGCCCCCTTGCGATAACTTTCAGTTATCTAAAGGGGGCACCAATGGGTACGTAAAATATTTTAACAGAATTAACGAAAGGATGCTACAGTGTCTCCGTAAAATGCAGATTGGAAAGAACTTGAATCTAAATAGGTAACAAGTGAGTGCGGGAATGCTTCTCTTGATGGATGATTTATAACGTCAATCGAATGTACAGAATTAGCTAAGATGCCAGCTTTAGCATCTAGTCGAACCCAACAATTATCAAGGCCATTTTCTAAGCCTTGTTCTAAAGCCTCCATCCATTCTCTACCAGAATGAATTGGTGGACTAAGTTGAAATTCTGGCCCGATCATAAAAAAGATAATTCCGCCCTACATTAGCCGCTATTTTGAAGATTTTCCCCCGAGAATCAGGTGGGAACCCTGGTCACGATATCCAAGGACATCGGACACTCGGATCAACCCTTAGGTTGACAATAGTGGAGGAAAAATTCCTTCAAATTTCAAACGTACCAGGCAGGGCAGCCCTTTAGGCCATCTACTAAATGTACCTTAGGGTAAATGTAGATTACACCAACTTAAATTTCTTGCAAGTAATCTAGATTACAGAACAGCTGTGAATCAGTTAAAATGAGGATTTGGAGCCGACGGCGAGAATCGAACTCGCGACCTGCTCCTTACCATGGAGCTGCTCTACCACTGAGCCACATCGGCATGCTCAATATTTTACCACTTATATATTTATAAGGCCAGATAAAAGTTATAATTGGTTTAAAATCCTAAGAGTTTATAGAGGAGCCTGATTATAAAGCTAAGTATTCCAAAAAGTGGGCTGCCAGGGACAAAAACTAGTAGCATCAAAACAATAAAGCCATACTGCTCAAACTTCTGATATTCTCTAGCTAGATGATATGGCAGTTGTGATAAAAGTATTTTAGAACCATCTAGTGGAGGAATTGGCAGTAAATTAAAAACTCCCAGAGTTAAATTGATAGTAATCATAAACTGCAAAAGTCCAAGTACCAAGTATGGTACACCAAAATTACTCAATAGATGATAAAGTACTGCTCCGACAATAGCTAATCCAAAATTAGCTAGGATTCCCGCAGCTGAAACCAACAGTTCACCTCTTCTTAAATTGTTAAAGTTTAAAGGGTTAACCGGAACCGGTTTAGCCCAAGCTAGAAATGGCCCAATGCTGCCCCCAGATAGTAGTGGTGGCACAATAAATAGTAGTGGAACCAAGATTGTCCCGATTGGGTCAATATGGGGCAAAGGATTAAGGGTTAACCTGCCAGCCTTTTGAGCTGTAGTATCCCCAAATTTTAAAGCCACTAAACCATGCATCACTTCATGCAGGATGACTGAAAAAAGCAGTATGATGATTGAAAAAGCTAGGAATTCTGGCTGCATCTCGATGTTTAAATTCTAAACTCCAATATCTAAACTCTAAATAAATTCCAATTTCCAAAATTCAAACTTTTGTTATTTCGATTTTAATATTGTTTAGGATTTAGAGTTTAGTGCTTAGGATTTTATTTGATATTTGTCTCCTTACATGTTATAGTTTACCATATGTTAGTTTGTACAAGATGTAATAAAGGTAAAGTAATGGTTCCCTTCTCTCGTCACAAGAAGGGTAGCTCCGGTGCTTCTGGAACTTGGGCTCTGCGTGGCCCCATTCATTCTCGGGTTCAAAAGCCCAATTTACATATTTACCAAGGCCTAAAATATTGTACTAAGTGCCTCCGGGCAGTCAAACCAAAGTTTATAACCAACCAACCTCTTGAAACAAGTCCGATTGTGGCTTAAACTATACTCATGGAAAATGAGACTCATGCTAATAGGGAATCAATCTGGCAAGCAAATTTTGGAGGTCAATTTTCTAGTCCACTATCCCCTGATGTTCTCCAAAGAACCAGATCAGAGAAAAGAAGATTTAATCGAGATCCTGAGAATTTACCCGCTCAAGTGGCCATTAAAATGACTGGGATCTTGCTACCTAGTCTTAGAAAAGAAGTACCTAAATGGAATCAAAACGCTGAAGCATTTCCGCTTGTAGAGGACAGAACTTTTAAAGGGCCACCATCTGTTTATGGATTTGCTGAAGCTTTAAGAGAGATACCAGACTTTCTTAATCAGTTAAAAGAGGTTGAAGGCGGCTTTGCTGCTAATCCAGCGATAGTAGCAGATCTTCAGGGTACAAATTTTTTTGAAACCAAACTTAATGGTACTAGTTTGCTCGATATCGAGGGAATGCAATTACCACTAAGCAATAAAGATATCCAACGAATTCACGGAATGTTTCCTATAGGTATGGCTATCCCCGGTGCCAGCAAAATATTCAAAATGCCGTCAATGGAGGATAAAATTGTCTTACAAATGATGGTGCTTTTAGCAGCACGGAAATTCGTAGACCCTAAAGAGAAAATTAAGGTGCCAGAGAAAATAATGCATTTGCATAGCCGTCTGGTAAATTACTTTGATCATTGGGTAGAATTGACATTAAATCCTCCGGAATCAGCAAAGGCTGAGTATATGGAATATATCTCTCCAACAATGGTTAGCCAGGATCTATTTTGGGCGATAGGTACGTATTTACCAGCTAGGCTTGGGATTCTGCCTTCTTCAGCGATTAAGCTCTATATAGAAAGAGTCAGTAGGTCAAAGTTATCTCCAGATGTTGGTTTGGCGGGACTTTTCTTTAAAAATGCTTTTTGGCGCCCCTTTTTTTTACCCGGATTGAGTGTTCCTACAAGGAAGGCAATCCGCACGCATGCTCTACCTTTTGATCTACAAAAGTACCAGAATTATGACTTTGAAACTGATAAGCGGGCTAGCGCAATATTAGCCAAGCGTTACAGCCAAGAGTTAGCTAATATCGACTTAACTACTACTCATGAGGCAGCCAGTAGATTTAGAGATCGTTTAAGTTTATACCGTGAATCACTTCAAGCGGACATATTGAGCTCTGGATCAAAGAGGAGATTAGTAGTTAATATGGATGATGAATCCGTTGAGAAGTTAATACTAACCAGTCAAAATAAAGATACATTGATGATGATCCTTGATTTTAAAGATAATGAGAATACCCATCTAACCCTGGAGTTTACCAAGGACGAGAGATTATTTGGATTTCCGGTTGAGATGTTAAAGGAAAAAGGTCTAACAGATCTAGTAACAGCTGATATGTTACAGCCTTTACTTGAGAGAGCCCAGTATCTGCATCCTTCAGTAGAGCCAATTGTACCGAGTATTAAAGTTACAAGAGAGGAGGAAATTAATCAAGTCCCAGAGCCAATAATCACTGAATTCCGCCCACGCAAGCCCCAAAATGGTAGAGAAAAATGGCGACCAAGTAAAACGCCAACAGCTGTTACCCCCATTCAAGAGATTTTACAATCAGCTGGAGTTAAAAGTGAAGTAGTAAAACCACAACAATTGAGAAAATTAGTTTTCTTAAGTAACCCTGACCCAGACGAAGATACCATTGAACAGTTTATCAGAGAGTCAGCCAGACAATTACCTGGAAATGATCGAGAGGCAATTTTCAGGGATGTACAGGCCACAGTGGCGAGTTTATTAGAGGATCCTTATGGTCCTGGTATTGAAAAATTGAAGCCAGGTCGAGAAACTTGGATTTCAATTCCAACACCAAAAGGTGATCGGAGAGTATTGAAATGGCACTACCGAGCTGACAGAAGAATTGATCTTGAGGGTGGGGAGGAATCAAAAAGAGTCAGGGTGATGTATGTTCCTATGGGTAACGAGGTATTGCTATTGGAAATCATTCATCATAATGAATTTGATACCAAATATGGAAAATAAAGGTTAAAGCAGCCTGTTATTAATGCAATCCAGTAGCGGTCAAGACCTGTTTAATTTTTCCTTGGCCTCTTGAAGTTAATTGACGGGCGTACACTTCAGTAGTTCCCATCAATTGAGCAGATACTTCGTGTTGGTCGCCCTCAATTACATGATGGTAAAAAGCAATTGCTTGCTGCTCAGGTATTTTTTGTAATTGGTCATTGATTGCTTCGCAGATTTCCTTAAGTTCATATGCTTCTTCAGGACTTGGGAAGGGATGTTTGGCATGCAATCTAAACTGAGTAACCAGAAAACCTGAATGTTCATACGTAGTACGGTAGTAATCAACTTTAGCAGTCTGAGCTATTTTAAATAGATAGCCGCGGAAGCTTTTGTCTGGTTTGACCTTAAAATAAGGTAGTCTTTTAAGGAGCTTCTCCCAGGTATCTTGCGAGCAATCAGGAATTTCATCAGCTGGTATCCCACCTCTAATAAAATAGTGAACTAAGTCGTCTTTAAAAAAGTTACATAGTTGGGTTCTTGCCTCTTCTTCACCACTGATTGCAGATCTTAAGATTTCAGCACTAATATCTGGAAATTTATTTTGATTATATTCTGATCCTCGTTCATTCATAGGAGTATTTTAGCACTTGCGTAAATAATTTTCAGGATCTAAAATTAACTTAGCCAATGCATGAAGTAATTGGGGAAAATGAACTAGTAGTGCTATTTGATACTCATTTTGATAGTGTGAGTAGGGTAGTGATGTTGAAAGTAGGTGACGATAAACAGGCAGTTCAAATCATCGAAGATGTCATGTGTGGTCTTAAGTCCGCTGCTGATAGTTTTGAAGAGAATGGTTTATCCTTTAAGGGTTGGGTTTTGAAAAGAACTTTAGAGGGCGTTAGAGAGAGTTTGGCTAGTCCATTTGCGCCGAATGGTCAGATCGTAGACGATTTTATCAGACTTGAAAACCCATTAGCCTGGATGTTAAGGCAGCTACATCCTATGGATCAAGATTTATTAATCTTGAGGATTATTGAGAGGTTACCCGATGAGGAAGTTGCTCTGATTTTAGGAAAAGACATTCAAGAAGTTAAAGAATTAAACTTTGCTGCCATGAAAAGGTTGGAACAGTTAACCCGATAAACTTTTTATTAAAGAGTTTTTATTGGAAAATCTGGGTAGCCGTTTTGGAAATCTTTCAAAGAAATTGGTTTTTTACCTTCCATCTGGATGAGGTTATTGGGTAAGAACTTCACAATTTTACCATTCCAAGTTGTCCATACCCCTGGCCAAGGATAATAGGCCCTAACCATTCTATCCAAAACCTCTGGAGATGGAGGATTATTAATATCAAAATAGCCATCTTCTTTTTTTACTATTTTAGTAAAAGTAGCCAAATCATGGTTTTGGGGAACTGGTTTTACTTGACCCTGGACAAATCTAACCAAAGTATCAATTAAAAGCTCTGCAGATACCTGAGACAGTTTAGTACTCAAAGTTTGATTATTATCATTAGCTGATATACTAATCTTCTTTGTAGACAGTAGTGGTCCGTGGTCCATTTGAGCATCCATTAGCATTATGCTGACCCCAGTCTTTTTGTCTCCATTTAGAATCGGATTAATGATCGGTGAAGCTCCGCGGTATTTTGGCAAGAGTGAAGGATGGACATTGATAGCTCCTAATTCGGGGATATCCAGCAAAGCTTGTGGGATAATTTTGCCGTAAGAAGCGACGATGAATAAGTGAGAAGTGAGTAGGGAAAAGTGAGAAGATAAAAATTCAGTATCTAGCTTGGTTGGTTTTAAAGTAGGAATTCCATACCTTCTGGCTACTTGGGAAACCGGGGATTCTTGTACAGTTTGTTTCCTGCCCGTAGGTTGATCTGGTCTAGAGATAACAGTCTGGATAGAAAATTGGATAGGCGATAACAACTCAATGGACGATCGTACATCAAGTTGTGATTTTTCCTCATCAATTGAACCATTACAATATTTAATTAGTTCCTCGAGAATAAAGGCACTAAATTCCGGGGTTCCAAAATAGACGATCTTGAGCTCCTCTTTAGATTTGAGTTTTGCCAAAATTTTTGTCTGATCGATGTCTTTTAAAAGGACTAAATCTGGCATATTTTGAATCATTTGTGGACTGGGACTTACTTTTTTAATCATATTGCTTTTTTAATAAGTTTATGCTAATATATTATTATCACGATGAGAGGACTACCAAAGGCGGATCTTGTTCCCCGCGGGAATGCCTCTCTTTTTTTTATCTCTTTGGCATAACTTTAAGCTTTTCTTGCAGTGGTGATAAGACTAAGATATATTGAGTAAACTTCTTTAGAAGAGATGAGTATCTTTTATTTGGAGCAATGATTTTTAACAACTTATCTTTCTCTTCAAGATATTCTACTAAGCAATGAAAATCTCCATCACCAGAGACAATTATAGCCTTATCATAGTTTTTGTATTGGATCATGGCATGTAAGACTAGCTCGGCGTCCACATTACCCTTAGTTCTGACCTCATTTTTACTGACTTTAAGTTCAATCGTAGGTTTAAATACGCAAATATAACCGACTGATTGAAGATATGTATATAGCAACTGATTTCCTTGGACATAACCTATAAATAGGAAGGTTTTCTTGACATTGTATTTAGTGATCAAATACTGACGGAATTTACCAAAATCCAGCTTCCAGCCTTGGCTTCTGACTCCCAGGTTTAAATTCTGGCTATCAATGAAAGCAAAATTTCCAAGTTTGGTTTTCATATTGTCACCTCCTGGAATATATCAGCGCCAGTTTTTAGTCCGTAGGACGCAAAACTTTTACGAGATTTTAGTATATGGTTATGCAACATTATATCGTTAGTCCTACCTCTTCAAATATATCAGCGCCAGTTTTATCTTTACCAGTAACTTTATAGAACTTACCTTTTTGCTGCATCACTTTATCGATAAATAAAATGCCATTTAAATGATCAATTTCATGCTGAAAAATATGAGCTTCCAAGCCTTTGAGAGTTTTTTGAACAACTTCCCCTGAAGGTTTTAAGTACTTAACTTTAACCATCAAAAACCTCTCCACCTCGCCCCAGTAATTAGGGATTGATAAGCAGCCTTCAAAATAGACTTTGGATCTTTTGGAGGTCCAAGTAATCTCTGGATTAATCACAATATTAAAGTCTTTCACCTCGGATGAGCTCGCCTCGCGAAGCGGGTCAGAGCCCACATCCGAGGTGTTTTCTACCTTTTTGGCCACAAAAAACTTGCCATCCAGTCCAACTTGGGTAGAAGCTAGCCCTACTCCTTCCGGGTCTTTAAAAGTTTTGGTCAATTTAACCATCTCCCTTAAAGTCTGAAGCAATCCTGAAGTAATTTTTTGAACTGTTTTAGTTTCAGCTCTAAGGCTGGGATTAGGCGCCCGTAATACTTTCATGAATGAATTATATCAGAATTATGAGTTGGTTGCCTTTAACTGTTCTAATCTCCACATAAATACTTTAGCTTTATTTCTGGCTTTTAGGTAGCCTTTGGTGTAGGTTAAGGCTTCCTCAAGAAGATGTCTCGGGGTTAATTTAGCCAGCTTTATATAAAGAGAATAATGCTTGGTATCATCCAAACTTTCTGCTAGATAAACTCCAAAAACCTGAAATTCTTGGGAGAGATTTTTAGGCCTATCCTTATGTTTGGTTTCAATAATAATTTGAGATAATTTTTTCATTTTTTCTTTGTACTTTTGGCAGCAAAAGTACCAAAACTGGCTCGCTGGAAAGTCGCGCTAAAATCTTGAATTTTCTAATCGGGGCCCCTCGGAAATTTCCTTCGGTCAGTTCCCGTCTCCCCTGAAAGAAAATTCTGCGATTTCTTAACACGCTTTGTTCCCAAGGCTCGCTCTGAATTATTTTTTTGTCCATTCAATTAATTTCTCAGTAGCTTCGGGGTCGCCAGGGATTAGTTGTAGCACTTGCTCCATTGTTTTCTTGGCTACTTCTTTCTCACCTTTTTCAAACTGGAATAGTGCTAGGCCATAATAGGCATCCCGATAATTAGATCTTAATTCAATAGCTTCCTGTAAAACTGCTATAGCTTCATCGATCCTGTCTTGTTCACCTAAAATAACTGCTTTATTGTAATAAAGTTTGGCATCAGTGGGAGCTAGTTTAATAGTTTGGTCAACTGCTTCGACGGTTTTTTGGGTGTAAGTTGGATCAATTCCAGAGAGGGCAAAATAAGTTCTAATGGCAGTTCGATGGAAAGAAACATTTTTAGGATTCTCAGATAGGACTTGGTTAGTTAGGGTAATTGCTTCAGCTTTAAGCTCAGCTGATAGGGTAGCTTCCTCCGTACCTAGGGCTTCAGCTGATGAGGCAGCCGCAAAGGCTAGCTCACTCTTGTAGAGTGGCTCATGTCTATTGATGGCACTAGCCAAGCTCAGGGCTTCATAGGCTTTACCTGGTGAACCCCCGTCACTAAAGCGATTACCTTTGGCAAACAAGGTATCAGCATACCAAATCTGGATAGTAGAGAGTAGGAGGTAGAGAGTAGATAAGACAATCAGGATTTGGATGACTTGGGTAAAGCGTTTGTTCTTGCTGAACTCATAACTCTTAATTCTTAACTCGTTCGTTGCTACAAAGGCTATTGCTGGGAAGAGATAGAAAAAGACTGCAATAATAACCACGGAAAAGCTAAAAAAGTTTTGAACTAAGTAGGAAACATATGAACATAGAATTAATATAACCAATAAAACATCATATCGAGTCGCCTCAGGCGACGAGGCAATCTTCCGTGATAAGGGGTAGAAATCTGAACCTGGAAGATTCCTCACTACGTTCGGAATGACATATTGGAGGCACCAAAGGATAAAAGTGATAATTACCAGTATATAGGTTGCAAAACCAATGATGCCAGTTGTAGCTAAATAATTCAAAAACTCATTATGTGCTTTGTTATATAAAAAATCCCATTCAGAAACTAGGTTATGTTCAGCTGGCCTAAATTGGTAATAGGCATAGGCAAAGGTTTCCACCCCTGAGCCAAAGATTGGATAATTTTTAAAAATCTCAATAGCTCCTGACCAAACAATCAGTCTG
>C687J35174_10012268_pt1 | contig 10481 bp, 14 predicted proteins | sample RifCSPhighO2_01_FD_35174 | JGI IMG/M metagenome (IMG submission 35174)
ACATTAACAAAAGAACAAGAAAGAATTATAAAAGCTGTTGATAAGAAAATTATGAAACTGAATGTAGTGACTAAAAACTAGCAGAAATTCAGGTAATTAATAATCAAATTAGAGGCGTGGTTTTAAATTTTAGATATACGAACAAGCTTTATTGCATTTCGAAATTAACACGAAACGAACGCCTCTGATTCATTTAATTACTTTATACTCATTTTATAATACGGTAATTCTTTTATAGTCTATCTTAATAGGTAAATTATGTTGATTGCTGTTGGTTCTAAAAATCCTGTAAAGGTTGGGACTGTTGAAAAGGTTCTGTCTTCTTATGATTATTTTGCTAAAGCTATTTTTTATCCTGTTGAAGTTTCTTCTGGAGTTAAGAAACAGCCTCTTGGCAGAAAGGAAATATATAGTTAAAAACATAAATAATTGAGCAAAATTGCATGTCTTTCCCTAAATACCTGAGTTTACCTTAGTTTTTAGGCATTACATTTAACTTTCTCAATATTTGTTTCTGTTTTGGTTCAAGAGGAACATGAATGCTCCATTCATGATTTGAAGTAGAATCTTTAAGAGTTACTTTATAACCATATCTTAAAGATTCTAAAGCTTCAACCGCAGAGATCCCTAATTTTTTTAATTTAAAATTCATTAAAGATAAAATTGCATAAGCAAGATAACAAATTTTTATATGTCCTTCAACATGATTTGAAAGCCAAACTCTTATTGGTCTTAAATTTAAAACTCCCTTTATTTGTTTGAAAGCTCTTTCAACCATATCCTTGTCATAATATCTAGCTACAACTTCTGCAGGAGAATATTTTGTATTATGGTAAATTAATGAATATCCAACATCAGAATTATTTTCAACATCTTTTTGGAAATTTAATTCTTTCTTTACAACTTCCAAAGCAGGATTATAAACAACCATCAATTTTCCATTCATATAATCAAATTCCTTTACAAAAACAGTTGTTTCTTTTAATGGAACTCTGCATTTTGCAGAGTAAATATCATCACGTTTTATGGGATTGATAAATTCTTTAATTAAATTGGAATTCTTTCTTAGACCTGCAATAATTTGAAATTTTAGTTCTAAAGCCATCTCAATATTTTCTTTAGAAAGCATACCTCTATCTATAATCATCGACGATATTCCTTTGTTTTTTAACTCAATAGACATGTCTTTATAGATGTCCATTCCAGAAAGATTTCCATGATATTGTTTATGAAAAATTGGAAAGCCATTTTCAAAAGAAACTGCCAAACCAATTTGAGTTAGTTTGCTTACCTGATTATCTTTTCCTTTTCTTTTTTTGATGTTTATTTTGCTTCCAGCAAAATAAGTATCTGTTACATCAATAATTGTAGCTTTAGAAATATCCTCATAACTATTAAAAATCTCAAACATTCTCCTGTCTATTCTTCCAAAATCTTCATCATTAATATCTGCCAAAAATTCATAAAGTTCTTTTACAGAAATTTTATCGAAACCTAAGAGATGAGGTATCTCCGTATATTTTATCCAGCTCTCAAGTTTATTTATGCTCTTATCTTCTAATAATTGTGAGTACACTAAAGATAATATCTGAGGATTTTCTAGATTTTTAAGTTTCAATTCTTCAGCAATTTTATCAATTGCTAAAACATCTAAACTTTGTTTTACACTTTTAACTTCTATTTCATTGGCAAATACTTTCTTTGCTGCTTTGCCATCAATCTCTTTTCCCAGATATTCTAAGACTCTTTGTTTTATTTTTCCATTTTCTCGATAACTTTCTACTTTGACAAGGTAAACATTCTTTCCTACTTTTTTCTTCCGAATAAATGCCATTTGTAATGCCTACTATGGGCATTACTAGTATATAAATGTTTTGATTTTACATTCGATAAGACTTGTAGTGACTAAAATTCTAGCTTAACCCAGGTAAATAGTCAAGGCACAAATGCTCAATTTTCAGTGTCCTTGACTATACCTCGGAGCAGAAAACAGGGCCAAGAATGCTTTTAAAGGTTTGAAAGATTCTAGATATGGGGTTGGAATTGAATCTGGATTAGATAATGTTCCAGGACAAGGAGTTTTTGCTATAAATAGAACTTTATGTGTGATTTGGGATGGCAGGGAATTTTATTTTGGAGAAGGAAGCAGTTTTCAAGTCCCTGAAAATGTTGCTGAAATGGCAAGGCATGATGGAATAACTCTTGATGAGGCTTTGTTTAGATTAGAGATTACTAAAAATAATAGAATAGGTTATGAGGATGGGTTTATTTCAATCTTAACTTCAGGCAGGGTGAAAAGGCAAGATTTAATTGAACAGGCAGCGCAAATGGCTACAATTAAATTGATGAATAAAGATTTGTTTAGACAACAAAAATATTGAGTTTATTTTTGAGGTGATCAAAGTATTCGTCAGATATACTTTGACACAACCATAATCATTATAAACAAACCAATTTTTACGTCAGTATGTATGTTGTTGATAAACCTATAACTGAGAGAACTCGAACTGAGATTGATGCTAAAATAAAAACGATGGGCGAATACGTAAAAATGTCTTATTTACAAAGAGCTGCTAAGTCTCAGTTGGATTTTGATACTCGTAAGTTTGTTTTACTTGAGCTTACTAGAATATATGAGCAGAAGGGAATGTTTTTAGACGCTTCTAAGACTATGAGGGCTGCTGCTGATATTACGACTACTTTTAAGGAAAAGATAGGACAATTCATGAAAGCTGTTGAGTTTAATGTTAGAGGGAATAGTTTTGCTGAGGCTGATAGAATATTTGCTCAGGCTCTTGCTCTTGGAAACGATCGCGAGAAGTGGGAGATGAAACAACTTTACAAGCAATTTCATTTTGCTCAAGTACAAGTTTACCTTAAGCATGATAGAAGAAATAATGCTAAAGAAATGTATCAAAAAATACTTGCTTTAGACTTGAACTCAGATGAAAGAACTCAAGTACAGAACGTTCTGCTTGATTTGTATTATAGACTTGGAAATGTTCGAGAATATCATGCTTTGAAGGATAAGATGAGCGCTGGTTCTTTGCCGTTGTGAGATTTTTTGGTTTGTGTGTGGGATTTGTTAAAGAATAAAAATCTAATTATCGATTCATTAAATAAAAATATATATTAATATGCAACTTTCTTTAAATAGATTAATTGTCTCTTGAGATTATGGTTTCAACTGTTTATGTTACGCAAAATAGTAAATATCCAGTGCATCATTTAACGCCTGATGGTAGGGAAGTTATTCTTCCATCTAATGGGGTGCCTTATGCCATAGTTGGTTTTGCAGATTCAAGCAAATTAGGGGCATTTCTTATGGGATCTGATAGATATTGGTACTTAAAAGGTCAAGAAAATGAATCGTTAAACAGAGGTAAAGGGGAGGGGGCGCTGGAAAAACAATTAGAAAAAATTCCGAGAATTGGATTACAAATAGTAGCGTGGCGAGTAGATGATAAAGGAAATTATGTGGGACCTAGAGATGATATCCCTGATGAACTTGTAAGCTCACCGCTTAAAGAGATACTAGTAGATAAGCCCGCTATTTAGAATTCTTAGAACTTTAATTTTTATAAATTAGATTAATGAACATAAAAAAGACAAAGCCCTCTTTCAAGGACCTTGCGTTATGTCAAAGTGTGTCTTGATAGAACACTTTGAGCACAAGAAATTTGGTTATAACAACAAATTTCTGTGCAGAAAATTCTCTTTGAGTAGAATTTTCTTGCATCCAAAAAACAAGTGCCATTTAAAACCCGCACTTTAATGTGAGGGGGCACATTGTTTTTTTGAGTTTAAAAAATTAAAAAGAAAGACTCTCGAGATCTCCACAGAGATCATCGATGTTTGTTTCTGCAAAATCATCTTCATCAACGGGAGAAGATTTAACGCTTTTTGGCTCTTCCATTTATCATCACCATTTTAATTAATCTATTCCTTATCGCTATCTATATAAACCTTTTTCCCGCATTTTTACGACGATAAGTGATGGCAAGATATATAAAGGCTAAATGTTTCTTTTTTATCTGCCTTTTTTAGAAATTATTAAATTAACACAACTTCGACTCTTTCCACTTCTACTTCTTCTACTAACATTTTCCTCGCTAAGCCTTTAACTATTGGTAAAAACTCTCCTGCTGGAATTCTAGTTATTTTTTTATTTCCAAATAAGCACTTATATTCAGGCAGAACACCGTCGTATATTTCTATGCGAGCATATCTAATTTTAGATAATTTGCTTAAATATGTCCTTAAATCTTCTTCTTTTGAAAAAACTTTGATTCCTCTTTGTTGTTTATTAAGATTATCAAATGGAGCCACTGCGAAATCTCCACCTTCTTGTTTGACTACATATAGGGCAATATCAGAGGTATAATATTTATCACTCATTTTATTGTTAAGATAGAGGTATTTATATAGATTTAGGATAATTGGGTTACTTTTTGTTCCTAAATCTCTAAATAGCCAATCAAAAAAACTTTGAGTAGTTTTTTGGATGATCAAAGTGTTCATCAGACACACTTTGACATTAGGAAAACACGTAACTGAATCAACCTAATTGCCTATAATAATTTATTGTTTTGTATTTTTGTTTTATAATTTTGATTCTAAACCTGTTATTCTTTTAATTTCTTTGAATTCCATATTTGGCAGTGCTAAGAATCTGTACTCTGGAACCCATCCTTTGCATAGACCTTTAGGGATGCCATTAGATAATATAATTCTCTCTGGATATCTAGTTTTTAAATCATTTATTTTTGCAACTAAGGATTCATCATCGGGTAAAAAATAATTAAAGTCCCTGTCTGTTTGCTCTTCCCCATTCAAAGGTTGGACATGGTATGCGAACAATCCTACTTTCTCCGGAATTGGACACACAGATATCCACCCCACATATATTTTTCTTTCAAGTGGATTTGTAATATCTACCATAATTTTATTTTGAAGAGTCATTATTTAAGCATTTAGGGATTTTGAGAATTATTTGTAAATGTTCTCTTCAATATTAAGATGTAACTGATTATCTCTTCCATTTACTTGAGAGAGATTTACTAAAAGCTGAGTAGTCGGGAGTTCGATTCTCTCTGAGACCATATTAATTAGTTACTTATTAATTACGACATTTAGAAAGGTTTATAAACTTAATTTTGTGAAATTATTTATGATAAATTTAGCAGGAGAAACAAAAGCAGATTCGCACATTCTTAAAGAACTTAGTGAGGCAGGCATAGAAGTTGTTGAGGGTAAAAGGACAAGAAGTGAAGTGCCATACACCCTTACAGGAAAACTTGCAGATTGGAATTTTTCAAGGGCTTGGTATTATTGGGTAGCTGGTGCTCAAAATGGAAAAGGTTTACCCTTAGAAGTTGCTGTAGAACTTCACAATAGAGAATATCCTACTAAAGGAGAACGAGAACCAAAAACATATGGTAAAGTAATAAGAGTTGATAGTAATTGCGGATGCCCGGTTCCAACTACCTCTGTAAAGTCTTATCATGTTGATTCTCAAGAAGGTCTTAATGCTTTAGCAGGAGCTATTAGAAATTTACATAATATAGCATCAAGCGGAACTGATTCAATAGAAATACTAAGACTCTATGATAAGATTTCGACATTGTATACTAAATGGGAAACAGAAACAAAAGAAAGGGGTGTTGAATGGCTAAAGAAAATGCCTACAATTCTTTATAGTAATGGCATGACAGTAAATGAACTCATTGTTGCTATTAAAGATGAGTGGGAAGTTGTATCTATAGCAAAAAAATGGAAAGATAATGAAAGAGGGGGAGGAATAGCACAGTACTTCTTTGAAGGCAGTCAAATAACTGGATTTAATTATGGGCAAATGAGTGGACCAGGTCAAATACTTAATAGAGGTCCGGAAGTTGATGAAATGTTAAGACCTCATTATGAGGAATTAAAACAACTTCGTCCTAATGCAGCAAACAGTTTAGAACAATGTATGAGAGAATTGGAAAAGCCAGGACCAGAATATACTGGAAAGTCTGATGGAAGTATATCTTTTAGACTTGCTAAAAGATAATTCATTTGCCTTTCTTTATAGCACAATAGATTCATTATAATACAAAAGTATTTACTAATTTGGATAACTATGTATTTTATTATTTACACCAATTATAATTACTTCTTAGTTTTAAACAACTATCAGTATATTGCCTGACGTTTTATTTGATATTTTTCTCATAAAAAGACTCCTAAAGTTTGCACTTGAATTTAATTAAGGTTTCTATCTCTCCTAAGATGTTCAACTCTTCCATGTTTGAATAAATCGTAAACTGTCTTTGTTGGATATTGGGTCCAATCAAGAGAAGATCTTCCTTCTAATGCTTGGGCAAGAGGGCTGTTTTTAGGCGCTCTTTTCAATTGCTCTGCTGGATTTGCAATTGGCATTTTATTATAGACTAATTGATCAAAACTCCAATGACCTGGCTGAGGTTTACCATGTCCAAGGTCATAGAAATTTCCACTTAAACCAATAACTCTTTGATTAATGTGCTCTGGTGTGTCTGCAATCGGACCAGTAATGCGCTCAGGTATAAAAATTCTATCGTTACCAGTCATTCCTCATCCAGTATGTAGATAGATATGACTGAACATATTATCTTGTTCTTCTTGAGTATATTGCTCCATTTCATCCATATTTGTTAATTTTTTGATAATAAATTGGTAAAAATATGTTACTTAAATCTTCCGCAAGCGGAAGATTTATATATCTTCAAAACAAACACTCCTTATCACGATATCACTGTAGATTATAGTATATCAATCACACTCACGCTTATTTAAGCCATTACTGGCTTGATTATCTGGCTGTAGCTGACACTAGATTTCTACATTTATATCTATATAATAACATGGCAAAAGTAAGTCCGGCATCGATAAAGTATATGGTTTGCGCTAGCTTCGCCGCTGAAGGACCAATTGAAAAGCCTGATGTTATAGGGGCTATTTTTGGTCAGACAGAGGGACTTTTGGGAACTGAACTTGAAATGCGCGAACTTCAGAAAGAAGGAAAAATAGGACGTATTGAAGTTGAATTGAACACTGTTGATGGGCGCACTGTCGGAGAGATAAAGTTGCCTAGCGCCCTTGATAAGTCTGAGACTACAATTATTGCCGCTACTCTTGAAACTATTGATAAAATAGGTCCGAGTGAAGCTAAAGTAACTATAACTAAGATTGAGGACGTTAGAGGAAGCAAGAGAGATTATATTATTGAAAGGGCTAAGGCTTTACTTGAGGGACTTGATTCTTCTGGAAAAGATAGTATCTCTAAGACTTTGAAAGAAGAGAGTCGAGCCGCTAAGATTCAAGAGTATGGCGAGGAACAATTGCCTGCCGGAGACATTTCAGGCAGTGAAATAATTGTTGTTGAAGGTCGCGCTGATGTGGTTAATTTGCTTAAGAACAGAGTAAACAATGTAATTGGAATGAATGGAGCTAAACTTCCTAAAGAAATAGCAATACTCAGCAAGGACAAAGAAATAACTTTGTTTATTGACGGCGACCGCGGAGGCAAATTAATTGCTAAGAATGTTTGTGATAACGCTAAAATTGCTTTTATTGCAGTTGCGCCTGATGGGAAGGAAGTTGAAGAATTAGAAGGAAAGGAAATATTGCTTGCACTCCGCAGAAGAATGCCTGCTCGCGATTTTCTTTATAGAATGGGAAATAATAATTCTGAAGCTGAAGTAGCTCCTTTTGCCGGGAATGTTCCTTCTGCTTTGAAAGAGAAATATAAAGAAATTAGCGGGAGTAAGAAAGCGTTGCTTTTGAATGCTGATTTAACTATTGCGCGAACTATTTCTAGTGCTGAAATTGTTCCTGCTTTGAATAGAAATAGAAGTAATATTTCTGCTGTGATTATAGATGGAATAGCTACAAAGCAAGTTATACAAGCTTGCGAAGAGCGAGGTGTTTCATTTATTGCGGCTAAGAATTTCGCAGCTGTTGAGACAAATATTGAGTTGATTGGGCTTTAAGGAATTGAATTTTTTAATGATATCAGTTTCTTGGTTTTGAGCAAACTAATTTTTTGGGCTTTGTCAATGTCGTGTTCCCATAATCTAATTACTCCCCAACCTTGTCTTTTAAGATTGTTATTAACTTCTTGGGCTCTTTTAACATTGCTATTTGCTTTTTTAATCCAATAAAGAGCATTTGCTTTTGGTTTTCTGAAATGTTTGGGACATTTGTGCCAAAAACAACTATCTATGAAAACAACAATTTTTAATTTTTTATGAGCAAAGTCAGGTTTTCCAAAAATTTTTGGCTGATATCTAAATCTTAAACCTCTTATCAATTTCTTAAATTTAATCTCAAGTTTAGTATTTTTGCTTTTGATTTTAGACATTATTTGACTTCTTTTGATTTTAGAAAAAACATCAGGCATATTTATCATCCCTAAACAACAGACATGGATTTATCTTGAATTGCAACATTTTTGCGGATTCCCTTCCGCCATCCCCGCCCTTTCTTTGCATCCCAATTTGACCAATTTTTAAACTGCCATCTTTTGTAATCCTCACATCTCCTTGACCAAAAATGTTCATTACGGTGTTTATGTCTTTTAAAGCCCATTTGTAACTTCCTTTTCTTTTTTTTAAAATTACTAGCATCCAATCTGCCGAAAATTTATCTCTTCCTTTTAAAACATCTGAAATTATTAAAATCTTGTTTTTATCAAAAAAGGATAAAATCTTATTTTGGTCTTTGTCCGACATTTCATTTAATAGCATTCTCCTTTGGTATTTTAACCCATAGACGTTCATTGGAGGGATTTTACCTGTGAATAACTTTAGGATTTCCTCAATATCTTTAGGCATCTTCCACAGTTCAGAATACTTCTCAACTTCTCTTTTATCCACTTGATTAAACCCGTTTTGATTGCTCACTAGTTTAACAGATAAATTTTCACAATCTATCGCTTCCTTGAGTTTAATTGTGACTTGAATTTGAACATCGGTCTTATAACTCCCAGTTATCTTGACAGCCTTAACATATTCAATCTCACTTATGACATAACCCATATTTACAAGCCATTCCAGAGCAATTTTATCTTTTTTCCAGCGGTTGAATTTATTAATTACATCTTTTTCATTTTTGAAACCGCTTTTAGCTGTTTCTGAACCGCGTAATTCTTTTTTATTCATTGAATTGCCTCAATTAACTTTGTTTGCACAGCATAATCATGCTTTTTTAAACTATATAATTCGTTGCTCTTTAATTCAGTCAATTTATTTGGATTTAATGCATTCAATATTTGCAGATAAATGTCTTCCACCACTGGAACAGAAACACTGTTTCCAAATTGCTTATATGCTTGAGATTTGCTCACTGGAATCTTAAACCATTCTGGGAATCCCTGAACTCTTGCGCATTCTCTTGGAGACAGTCTCCTTATTTTTCCATTAACTAAATATGCCCCTGTTTTTCCTGCAGCTCCGCCGCCATAAGCAGAAAGAGTTATTGCATGTCCATTTACGCTGTAAATTCTCTCTCCTTGTCCACCATTATTTATCTGCCCTATTTGAATAGGTTTTAATCTTGGAGTTTGATCTTTTTCCCAAAATTTAACATCTTTTCTGTTTATGATATATTCAATCGCAGAATCATCATCTTCTAATATATCTCTGACATATATCTTCTTACGCGTCGGTTTGGGAAAATGAAAATTTTTTATTCTTAAATCTTTTCTAAAAGCAACAATATAGATTCTCTCTCTTGCTTGTGGCACGCCATAATCACTTGCCACTAAAACTTGATAATATGAATCATAACCTATTTCATCTAAAATTCTTAAAATTGTTTTAAATGTATTTCCTTGATGATGCTTTGTCAGATTTTTAACATTCTCTAAAAATAATGCTTTGGGTTGATGATACTTTGCAATTCTTACTATGTCAAAAAATAATGTTCCTCTGGCATCTTTAAATCCCTGCTGTTTTCCAGAAATGCTAAATGCCTGACATGGAAAACCTGCGCAAATTATATCATGTTTAGAAATGTCTTTTTCGTCTATTTTTGTAATATCCCCATTTGGGACTTCGCCAAAATTCTCAAAATAAGTTTTTTGAGCTTCTTTATCCCATTCAGATGTAAATACACATTTGGCTCCATTTTTTTCCAAAGCTATTCTGAAGCCGCCTATTCCTGCGAATAAGTCAATAAATTTTAGATTTTGATTTGACATCATTTTAGTTTAGATAATTATATCGCTAAAGCGTTAAAATCACCTCACCATTATATCAAACAATGCATTAAAAACACTTTCGTTTTGGAATTTACCAGCAATATAAAAAATTAACAAGGAAACAAATTTATATACTCTTTTATACATTTGCTAATATGCACATTAAATATGCTAAAGAGATTGTTGCAATTTTAATTTTAGTTGTTGCTGTTCTTGCGTTGTATTACACCTTTGTTCCTGTTGGTTGTGGCGATTTTTC
>C687J35174_10012269_pt1 | contig 10479 bp, 10 predicted proteins | sample RifCSPhighO2_01_FD_35174 | JGI IMG/M metagenome (IMG submission 35174)
CCGGGCTATGATAGACCGACTCGAATCCCGCCTGCCTGCCTGCCGGCAGGCAGGCGGGATTTTGGTTTTAATATGGATATCCGCAACACCTGCCTGCGCCAAGGCTTCGGCAGGCAAGTCGCCATAGATTATGGAGATTCGTAATATTGGTATCATTGCCCACGTGGATCACGGAAAGACAACCTTGGTCGACTCGCTCCTGAAGCAGTCGGCCGGTTTTGCGATGAAGTCCGGTGAGGCGGGCGATCTCATCATGGATTCGAACGAACTCGAGCGCGAGCGCGGCATCACCATTTTTTCCAAAAACGCGGCGGTGATTTTTCGGGATACCAAAATCAACATCGTGGACACGCCCGGACACGCGGACTTCGGCGGCGAGGTGGAGCGCATCATGCGCATGGTGGACGGCGTGCTTCTTGTTGTTGATGCCAAAGAAGGGCCCATGCCCCAGACCAAGTTCGTGCTCCGGAAGGCAATCGAGGCCGGGCACCGCGCGATCGTGGTCATCAACAAAATCGACAAACCCGACGCGCGCATCGAATGGGTGGTGGACAAAACCTTTGACCTGTTTGTGGAACTGGGCGCTTCCGACAGCCAGGCGGATTTTACGATTCTTTACGCTTCGGCCAAGCAGGGAAAAGCGGGTTTGAATCCGAATCTAGCCGGCATGACGAACATCATCCCGCTCTTCGAGACGATTCTCGAGGTGATTCCACCTCCGGCCATCGACGCATCCGCTCCGCTCCAGATGCTCACCGTGAATCTCGCTTACGACAACTTCAAAGGCAAGATTGCTGTCGGACGGCTGTATTCAGGCACGCTCCGCAAAGGGATGGAGGTCGCGCATATCAACCGCGACGGGGTGACGAAGCGCGTAAAACTTTCGGCTGTAATGACCTTCTCCGGGCTGAACCGCGCTGAAGTGGATGAAGCCGAAGCAGGGGACATTGTCGCCGTGGCTGGCATTTCGGATATCTCCATCGGCGAAACCATCGCCGACCCCGAGCACGCGGTCGCGCTTCCGACCATCGCCATCGAGGAGCCCACGGTCAAGATGACCTTCGGGGTCAACACCAGCCCCTTTGCCGGCACGGAGGGCACTCGTTCCACCTCCCGGAACCTGGCGGAGCGGCTCGAACGCGAACTCGAGACCGACGTCGCGCTTCGCGTCACCGCGACCGATTCCGCGGACCGCTGGACCGTGGCCGGCCGCGGTGAACTCCACCTTTCCATCCTCATTGAAAAAATGCGGCGCGAGGGTTTTGAACTTCAGGCCTCAAGGCCGCAGGTCATTTTCAAAGAAGAAAATGGGCGCCGTCTTGAGCCGATTGAGCATCTTTCCATTGAGTGTCCAGAGGAATTTTCTGGTTCTGTCATTCAAAAGATGGGCATCCGGCGTGGGGAGATGAAGGATATGCGGGTCGAAGGCAAGACCGCGTATCTTGAATTTGAAATTCCGACGCGCGGACTGATCGGCTACCGGAACGAATTTATGACGGATACCAAGGGGCTCGGCATCATGAATTCGCTGTTTTCCGGCTACGAGGAATTCCGCGGAGAGTTCGACGCCAGCCCCCACGGATCGCTGGTCGCGTTCGAGGCAGGAATCTCCACGACCTACGGGCTCGTCGCGGCCCAGGAGCGGGGACAGCTCTTCATCGGGCCGAACGTGAAGGTGTACGAAGGCATGGTGGTCGGGCAGAACGCCAAGGCCGAGGATATTCCGGTCAACGTCTGCAAGGAAAAACGGCTATCCAACATGCGCTCCAAGGGTGATGGCGTGGCCGAGGCCTTGGACGTGCCCCGGGAAATGGGACTCGAGGCGGCGCTCGAGTACATCGGGGATGATGAGCTCGTCGAGGTGACACCAGAGAACATCCGCGTCCGGAAGGCGGCGCTGTCGGCTATAGAACGGAAGCGGCACGAACGCGCCGAGGCACGGGTGTGACACCCCGGGGTTTTGACGACGCTTTTTTTTGGGCGTACAATTGAGGCGGTTTCGACGCCTTCTTTTTATATGGACGTGATATCTCAATCTCCCGGAGAACAGAAGCCGGCTCCAGCGTCCTCCCTCCCTTCGCGAAGGGAGGGATCCCGCGCCATTCGGGTTCTCAAACGCTCCGCCGTGCTCTATCTGCTCGTGCTGGTCGGCACCGGCGGTTTTATTTCCGGAATGTTTTACGGAGAGGGGCGGGACAAAGCGGCATCTCCATCCTCGGAGCAGTCGGCCGAGCGGCCGGCGCGAGTGGTCAATGCCGACGCCCTGGGAGAGATTCCCGAGGATCTCGATTTCAATCTTTTCTGGGATGTCTGGAACGAGGTGCGGGCCAACTATGTTAGACAGCCGGTCTCGGAGCGGGATTTGTTTTATGGAGCGCTCCGGGGAATGGTGGCCGCTCTCGATGACCCGTATTCCGTGTTCCTCGAACCGCAGACCGCGAACGAGTTCGGCAAGGAATTGAAAGGCACCTTTGATGGGATCGGCGCCGAGATCGGCATCAAACAGGGTCAACTTCAGATCGTGGCGCCGCTGCCCGATTCTCCAGCCGAGCGCGCGGGATTGCGTCCCGGTGATCGGATTCTGGCTATTGACGGGACTGACACCACCGGCATGGCCGTGGACGAGGCCGTGAGCAAGATCCGAGGGGAAAAGGGCACGGTAGTGACTCTTGTCATCTATCGCGGCGATGGTCCGGAACCGTTTGATGTCCAGATCACCCGCTCGCAGATCGTGGTTAAGTCGGTCAATGTCAAAATGGAGACTACTCCCGGCGGGTTGAACATCGGTATCATTGAGATTCGCCAATTCAATGAGGAGACGACATCTCTTTTCGATCAGGCAGTGCGCGAGGTTTTGGGGAAAAATCCCGCGGGCGTCATACTTAATTTACGCAACAATCCCGGAGGATATCTCGACGCGGCAGTGGACGTAGCCGGGGAGTGGGTCAAAGAACAAGTGGTGGTCAAGGAGAAGACTGCCCAAGGAAATGAAGTCGAGTTCCGCTCCGACGGTCGGGCTAGATTCGAGGGTCTGCCAACGGTAGTGCTCATCAACCAGGGTTCCGCCTCCGGCGCCGAGATAGTGGCCGGCGCGCTTCAGGACCTGGGCGCGGCAACGCTGGTGGGCATGAAGACTTTTGGTAAGGGGTCGGTCCAGGATTTCCAGGGACTGCCCGATGGAAGCGCGCTTAAGCTGACCATTGCCGAGTGGCTCACCCCCAAGGGGCGGTCCATCAATCAGCAGGGAATCGATCCGGATCTAGCCATTGATTTAATTGAAGAGGATTACAATGCCGACCGCGACCCACAACTCGAAGCGGCGTTCACGCTCTTCGACGCCCGCACCGTCGCACCGCTCCCCGGCGCCCCACGCGCGACCTCCACGGTTGAGTAGGGAAGAAAGGTGGAAGAAAGGCGGAGGAAAGGGGGAGGAAAAGGGGAGGGCGAGGGTTGAGATTGCCGCGGGCGGAATCGTCTGGAAGAATTCGTCGCGCGGACCGCTTGTCGCGTTCATCCTCGATCCGTTCCACAAATGGACATTCGCCAAAGGGCACGTGCGGCGCGCGCGGGGGGAGGCGCTGGAGGCGGCCGCGCTCCGCGAAACCGAGGAGGAGATGGGCATCAGCGGACTGCGCGTGCAGGAACAGCTGGGAACGACGTCCATCTGGTTCCACGACCGGTTCGAGCATCCGGGAGCGCTCGTGAACAAATTCATCACCTACTTCCTGATGCAGGCGCCGCAGGGCGCGCGAGGGCGTCCGCAGAAGAAGGAGCTCATCCGCGGGATCGAGTGGGTGCCGATCCGCGAGGCGCCGGAGAAGTCAAGCTACGCGAACACGCGGCCGGTGCTCCGGCGCGCGATTTCCATCATCCGCCGGAGGACGCGGGGGCACTAGCCGCCGCCCGATTTTTTTATTAGGATGCCAGCGGTATGAAACCCGGCATTGACTACACCGGCATCTCGACGCCCTTCTACTGCCACGACGGCGCGGGAAATTTCGTGCTGCACAAGCGGAGCGTGAAGTGCAGGGACGAGCACGGGAAGTGGGACTGTGGCGGCGGGCAGCTCCACTTCGGGGAACTGCCGGAGGAGGGTGTGCTCCGTGAAGTCCGCGAGGAGTACGGGTGCGAAGGGACGATCGATGCCCAGTTGCCCGCGTACGGGATCGTCCGGGAGCATGACGGGGTCCGAACCCACTGGCTCGCGGTTCCATTCATCGTCAGAGTCAACCGCGAGGACGTTAGGATGAACGAACCGGAATTCATGGATGAGATCCACTGGTTCCGTCTGGACGCGCTGCCCACCCCGCTGCACTCGGCGTTTGAACTCGCACTCAGAAAATTCGCCAAACACTTTAAGCAGTACCGGTAGGCCGATATGGTCATCCGTGGAACAGTGGTGAGAGGAAAAGGAGAGGGGTTGCGGCTCGGGTATCCGACGGCGAACCTTGAATACCGGAGCGATCCGCATCCGGAACCCGGGGTGTTCGCGGCGCGGGCGTTCGCGGACGGGAAGGTGCTGCGCGGCGCGGCGGTGATTGGAATGTGGCGCCTGGGAAGCGGACTTCCCTCCGTTGAGGTCCATCTTTTCGAGCCGGTGGGTGATCTTTATGGTCGGGAGCTTACGGTGGCTCTCTACAATAAAGTGCGCGGTCTGCAGTCGTTCCCCGGACGGGAGGCACTGATCGCCCAGATTGCCAAAGATGTGGAGAGGGCAAACCAGGAACTGGAGGGTTAAATCGTATGTTTTCGGGAATTGTCCAAGGAAGGAGACCGGTCGTGGAGGTGACTCCCGGGGAAGATTCCCGGGCGATTGTCGTTGACCTGGGGGATCTCGCCACGGGGCTCGGGCGCGGGGCGAGCGTGGCCATCGCCGGCGTGTGTCTTACCGCGGTGGAAATTGATGGCAGCCGCGTGCGCTTCGAGATCATGGGCGAGACGCTGGAACGGACGACGCTGGGGAATTTTCAGGCCGGTTCGGAAGTGAACATTGAGCGGTCGGCGAAGGTCGGGGATGAGATTGGGGGGCACCGCGTGTCGGGACATGTCGCGGGACGGGCGCGGATTTCAAAAATCGAGCGGCCGGAGGGGAACTGCGTGATGACATTCGTCTGCGAGTCTGACTGGATGCAGTACATCCTGCCCAAGGGTTTCATCGCGCTCGACGGGTGCTCACTCACGGTCGTGGACGTTGGAAACACCCCGCCTCCCGGCGGGGCAAGCTGGTTCACCGCGCACTTTATTCCCGAAACATTGCGGATTACCACGTTCGGCATCAAAAAAGTCGGCGACGAAGTGAATCTTGAAATTGATCCGGAAACGCAAACCATCGTGGAAACAGTGCGCCGCTATCTTGAATCGCATGGACCACAACACCTATCTTAAACTTGATGGCCGCGGGATGCGGATCGCGGTCGTCCGCGCGCGGTTCAATGAGGAGATTACGAAGGGGCTGCTCGACGGCGCGCTTGAGGTTCTGCGTGATGCCGGAATTTTTTACATCGAGATTGTCGAAGTGCCCGGCTCGTTCGAGATTCCTATTGCCGCCGAGACGCTCGCCCGGCGCGGAGGGTTGGACGCCGTCGTCTGCTTGGGCGCGGTGATCAAGGGGGCGACGCCGCATTTCCATTATATTTCGTCATCGTGCAGCCGCGGACTTACTGATGTCGCGGTGCGTCACGGGCTGCCGATTTCCTTCGGCGTTATCACTGCGGAAAATTCTACTCAGGCGCGGGAGCGATCCGGTTCGGGCGAAATGAACCGGGGCCGGGAGGCCGCGGCCGCAGCGCTGGAGATGGCGGCAAAAGTGAGAGAAATACGGGGGACATGAAAAGTTACCAAATCTACGCGGGGAAGTCCGTAGAAGAAACTCTGCGAGAGTTGATGAGCTCTCCGGAGGGTTTGTCGTCCACGGAATCCGCGGCGCGGCTGGTCCGTTACGGAAAAAACGAGGTCCGCGGCCGCGAGGTGAAATTTTATGAGGTGCTGTTTCGCCAGTTCTGGACGCCGCTTACTTGGCTTCTGCTGGCCGCCGCCGGCATCTCGCTCATTCTCCGGGAATTCGCGGACTCGGCGATTATCGCCGTCATTCTCCTGATCAACACCGGATTGGGGTTCGTCCAGGAGTACAGATCCGAGGCGGCGGTGCGCCGTCTTCGGTCTTTTTTGACGTCGCGGGCGCGAGTGCGACGGGACGGGAAGACGGCTTGGATCAATCGCGTGGAGATCGTACCCGGAGACGTCGTTCTTCTCGAGCCGGGGGACATGGCTCCCGCGGACATGCGGGTGATTACCGAGGAAGGGTTGCAGGTTGATGAGTCGGTGCTGACGGGTGAGTCAGAGCCGACAGGGAAGAACACCGGCGCGATGACGTCGCCTCCCGACGGTCCGCAGAAAACGGAGAACATCATCTTTTCCGGAACCACCGTGGTTTCAGGTTCGGTGTGCGGAGATGTCATTGCCACCGGAGGCGAGACGGAATTCGGATCGATCGCCCATCTTACCGGCGAAGCCCGACGCCGGAGCTCTTTTGAGGAAAATCTGGCGTCTTTTTCGCGTTTTATTCTCAAACTGGTGCTGATCACGCTGGCCGTGGTGTTCGTGGCCAATCTGCTCATCGAGGGGCGAGAGGCCAACCCCGCGGAGCTTCTTCTCTTTGCCCTGGCTCTGGCCATTTCAGTTGTGCCCGAGGCGCTGCCGGCGGTGATGACCATTACCTTTTCCCGCGGAGCATTGCATCTGGCGAGGAAACATGTGGTGGTAAAACGCCTATCCTCGATTGAGGATTTGGGACATATCGAAGTGCTGTGCACTGACAAAACCGGAACCATCACCCAGAATCGAATGGCGGTCAATCAAATCATTGCCCGCGACGCCGAGGCCTGCCTTCGTTGGGCATTTTNTACTGTGGAGATATCCGAGAAGGGGAAAGAACCAGTCAATCCGTTTGACCGAGCCATCTGGCAGAAACTTCCAACATCCAAGATCCAACTTCCAACTTCCAAAGTGTTGCATGAGCTGCCGTTTGATCATGGGCGGCGGCGGGGTTCGCTTATCGCCGAAGTTGATGATCGTCCAACGCTCATTGTCAAAGGCGCGCCAGAGGTCGTTCTGGGACTTTCGGCAAGCGATTCCGGAAAACCGCTTACCGAAGCGGCGCGGAAACACATCCTGGCCGAGTTTGAGTTGCTTGGGCGCGCCGGAATGCGGGCGCTGGCTATTGCCGTGCGTTCCGCGGAAGGGATGACAAAATTGGAGGAATCAGATGAAAGGAATTTGGATTTTCAGGGACTGATTGGATTTATTGATCCGCTGAAACCATCGGCAAAAGAGGCGATACGTGTCGCGGAGCAACTCAAGGTGCGCGTAAAGATTCTTACTGGCGACTCAAAGGAAGTGGCTGGCGCCGTGGCCGCGGAGATTGGCATCATTAACACCGCGGCCGATGTCATTACCGGCGCCGAGCTTGAAAAATTGCCGCCCGATGAATTTGAGCGTGCTGTGGAAGAGCATGACGTGATGGCTCGCGTCACGCCAGAGCAGAAGTACCGAATCATCGAGGCGATTCAAAAGAAACAGGCCGTGGGCTTTCTGGGAGAGGGTTTGAATGACGCGCCGGCGCTTAAGTTGGCCAATGTCGCCTTGGCCGTGGATTCGGCGGCGGATATTGCCAAGGAGGCCGCTGACGTCATTCTCCTCGACAAGAGTCTTTCGGTGATCGTTGACGGCATCCGCGAGGGACGAATCATTGTGGCCAATGTGGCCAAATACATGCGTTACACCATGGCCGGAAGCGTGGGGAATTTCTACTCGATCGCCGCTGTCTCATTGTTTTTGCCTTTTTTGCCGATGCTGCCGGTCCAAATTTTGCTGGTGAATCTCTTGACCGATCTTCCGCTTATCGCGGTGGCGGCGGATAATGTTGATCCCGGAGAGCTCCGCGGCCCCAAGCGGTTGAATGTTCGCGATCTGGCCTTATCCTCGATGTTCCTTGGATCGGTTTCGGCGATTTTCGATCTGACTTTCTTTGGAATATTTAGAAACGCGCCCGAGGCCACCCTGCAGACCCTATGGTTCATCGAGAGTGTTACTGAAGAGATTGCCATCATTTTTGTCTTGCGAACCATGTTGCCGGTGTTTCGCGCCAGTCGGCCATCCGGCGTACTCGTTCTTTTTGCCTTCGTGGCCGCCGCGCTAGCCGTCATTATTCCCATTTCCGGTTTCGGAATGTCCGCCTTCCATTTTGTAAAGCCGTCAATTTCCGCTTTGGGCATCATTCTTGGATTGATTGTCGCCAGTTTTATCGCTACCGAGATCGTCAAGCGCGTCTATGTGAAGGGCATGGGTCGGTTCCGGAACGCGAGTTCGTTGGGATGAGTCATTGTCGTTTGGTATACTTAGGGTGTCTATGTCGAAATTCATTTTCATCGTCGGCGGCGTGATGAGCGGGGTGGGTAAGGGCACGGCCTCGGCTTCCATCGGCAAGATTCTCCAGAGCCGCGGGTTTCGCGTGACTGCGCTTAAAATCGACCCCTATATCAACGTGGATGCCGGCACCATGAATCCCGTGGAACACGGCGAGGTTTTCGTCACCGACGACGGGGACGAGACCGACCAGGATATCGGCACCTACGAGCGTTTTTTGGACATCAGCATCACCTCGGTCAATTACATGACCACCGGCCGCGTGTACCAGACGGTCATCGAACGCGAACGGAATTTGGAATACGGCGGCAAGTGCGTGGAGGTGGTGCCGCATGTTCCGGAAGAGGTGATCCGGCGCATCCATCGGGCCGCGAAACTGGCCAAGGCGGATATTACCTTGATCGAGGTCGGAGGCACGGTGGGTGAGTACCAAAACATTCTCTTTCTGGAGGCGGCCCGCATGATGCACTACCGGAATCCGCGAGATGTCATGTTTATTCTCGTTTCATATCTGCCGATCCCGAGCAAAATCGGCGAAATGAAAACTAAACCAACCCAGTACGCGTCGCAAACATTAAACTCCGCGGGCATTCAGCCGGACATCATTATCGGGCGGAGTGAGAAAGAGATTGATGCGCCGCGCAAGCGGAAAATATCCGTGGCCTGCAGTGTGGATGAGCGCGACGTCATCTCCGCGCCGGACTGTGATACGGTTTACGAGGTTCCTTTGAATTTTGAAAGGGAGGGCTTGTCCAACCGCATCCTCCGCAAGTTCGATATGCGCGCCCGGCGTAAGGATCTCCGGGATTGGACGCGGCTGGTCAAGACGATCAAGACCGCGGGAAAGACGGTAACCGTCGGGGTGATCGGAAAATATTTTTCCACCGGCGACTTCGTACTTTCCGACGTGTATATCTCGGTGCTCGAGTCCATCAAGCACGCCGCCTGGTTCCATGGAGTCCAGCCCAAAATCGTTTGGCTCAACTCCGAGGAGTTTGAGAAGAATCCGGAGAAATTGAAGCAGCTCTCAGAGCTTGACGGCGTGGTTATTCCCGGCGGGTTCGGGTCGCGCGGGGTCGAGGGCAAGGTCGCCGCCATCCGCTACGTCCGCGAGAAGAAGATTCCCTACCTGGGACTGTGTTATGGCATGCAGATGGCTGTGGTCGAATTCGCTCGGAATGTTTGCGGGATGAAAGAGGCCAACACGGCGGAAATTGCTCCGGGAGTGATCCATCCGGTGATCCACATCATGCCCGAGCAGGAGAAGATCGTGGCGGCGAAAAAATACGGCGGCACCATGCGCCTGGGCGCCTATCCCTGCGTCCTGCATCCCAAGTCGCTCTCGCGCAAGGCCTACGGCGCGGCCCGAATCTCGGAGCGCCACCGCCATCGGTACGAGGTGAACAACGAGTACCGGGAGAAGTACGAGTCGAAGGGGCTGCTGATCGCCGGCACCTCGCCTGACAAAAAGCTCGTCGAAATCATCGAGGTCCCGGATCACCCGTTTTTCGTGGGAACGCAGTTTCACCCGGAGTTCAAGACGCGTCCTCTCCGGCCGCATCCGCTGTTCCGCGAATTCATCCGCGCGGCCTTGAAGCGTTAAACCGTGAAACCACTCAAAAATCGCCCGGAGCTAAGCTCCGGGCTGGGGATAACCCAGATATAAGGCCTAATTTGGGGAACTTGACATGTAAAGTGAGGACTGTAGAGTTAAACCAGAAGAGGTCTCGGAGCTTAGCTCCGGGTGATAAAGAGCTCGCCAAGGGTATGCGAACTGTACAGTTTGCAACGGGCGAGTTTTTTCATATCTACAACAGAGGAGTTGATAAACGAACAATTTTTCATGACTCCGCCGACCATCAACGGTTCATTACCAGCGTTATTGAATTCAACGATCGTAACCATTGTCATAATGCGTCTCGAGTTTCCCGTCTACGAAAAAATCGGCCACTGTCACAAAAAACGCCGCTGGTGAGGGTCCTTGCATACTGCTTGATGCCTAATCATTATCATTTCCTCTTAGAGCAGGTTTCTGACGGAGGAGTCGAGGGTTTT
>C687J35174_10012275_pt1 | contig 10476 bp, 12 predicted proteins | sample RifCSPhighO2_01_FD_35174 | JGI IMG/M metagenome (IMG submission 35174)
GCTTATTTGCCAAGCGATATCTAGAAATGGAAGCATCTCGTATGGGTCAGGAGATTGCAGAGCGCTTCTTGACGGCAGTCCGATTGGTGCAAGAACAACGATCCAAGAGTGCGCCGATAAAAAACCTCCAACCGTCTGCCAGCCAGGATGTACCGGAAGGGCAGTATGCAATCCTAAGCCGGAAATAACCGTAAACCCGAAAATGCTTGCGGCGATCGACTCGATCGGGCGAACAACGCCATTCCAATTATCGAGCATCACAACCGGGTCTCATTCCTCGGTTTCGGACCATTACCTTGGAAATGCGGTTGACGTGATCCCCGCAACAAGGACGACTTCGTCTTACGAAGATATACTTACAAAATTTAAAAGCGCGGATGGTGACGCATGGTGCGAAACAAAAACCGGGAAACTCTACCGTTCATGCCTTGCGGTTCCGGGATCAGAAATAATCTCCCATATCCACGTAAATTTCTAGCATAGTGTGGATTCCCGCCCTTCCGTATATGGAGGAAACCCGATACTATGGGATATATGGAATTCATTCCTTCAGTATTCATTATATACCTCGTAAACTATTACCTCATCACGGATGAATTTGAGAATCTCTAAGCAGGTGTGGAAAAACGCCTTGTTTTTTGCGCTTTTTTCTATTATGATTGCATCAGCTCTCGGGGCTGGCGCGATTGAATTCATAAACCCGATAACATCCGGAACTCTTGAAGCTCTCATCGATACGCTCGCTTCCGGCATTCTTAAGCTCGTAATGGTCCTTGCGCCGGTGTTTATCGTGATAACCGGGTTTCGGTTCCTTGTCGCGGCCTCCACCGGAAACCAGGCTGGACTTGCAACAGCAAAAAAACTTTTTTTCTGGACTTTGATCGGCACCGCAATCATCGTCGGCGCCTCCGTAATTGCAAAAGCGATTATTAACTTTGCAAAAGGACTTTAAAGCATTAAAAGGTCGAAGAAAGAAATAGCGAACGCAGTTGAAAATCACTAGATTCTTATTATGAAATTACACGCACTCAGATATCCCGCGCTTCTCGCGGTTGCGGCGTCCATTCTTCCATTCGTTGCCCAGGCCCAGACAACCGTAAATACACTCATCACGCGCATCCAGGTGACTGCAAATTCCCTTATCGGCCTTCTTTTCATTATCGCAACGCTGGTATTTTTGTGGGGAATTGTAAAATTCATCGCAAGCGCCGGAGACGAGGCAAAGCGAAAATCCGCTAAGGGCCTCATGACGTGGGGGATTCTCGGCCTTGCGGTCATGGCAGCCGCATGGGGCATTACGCAGGTCTTGATCGAATACTTCAATGTCCCGGCAAAAGGCCCGCAGTTCGTGCCGTATCCGGTCCCATAATATCCGTTTTTGAGAGTATCGACCGACACCCCTACGAGATAATCGTAGGGGTGTCGCGTAGAATCGGCCTATGTGTACCACAATCGAGTGTATTCTCACGAAAATAAAAGGAGAGGTTCTTGACCCAATCATTGCAATTCTTTTTGTCCTTGCGACAATAATTTTTTTGTGGGGCGTAATCCAATACGTCATCGGAAGCCAGGGAAACGAGCAAAAGCTCATCCTTGGGAAAAAAGTCATGCTCTGGGGCATCATCGGACTCACGATTATGGCCTCCGCCTGGGGAATCGTAAAAATCCTTTGCGATTTTTTCGGGACGTGCGGCGCTATTTAAAAATGAAAATAGGCACCTTTCATAGAACCCCGAAGGCCCTCCCTTTTATTTTGGCAATTCTCCCGCTCCCCGCACTTGCCGCTTCGAAACTCAATATGATACTCGTAAGCATACTTGGAGTATTTGATCTTACCATAGGGCTTTTGTTTGCAATCGCAACCATCGTATTCTTCTGGGGAATCGTGAGATATATCGCAAGCGCGGGCGACGAAAAGGCGAAAGCAGACGCAAGGCGCCTCATCACATGGGGAATCGTTGGTCTTGCCGTGATGGCCTCCGCCTGGGGAATCGCGCGAATCCTTATTGTATCGCTCGACATCCCCTATTCGACAATCCGCCTCGGATACTAGCAAAAAGAATTATGCTTCGCTCGCTGCGCGGTTTTTTATTTGCATTTTTACGGAATTTTCGATAAAATTCGGCCTGTAGTACTGTGGGGGCAAGCCGCGAGGGTGGCGAAATTGGCAGACGCGTAGGGCTTAGAACCCTATGGGATAAAACCCGTGAGAGTTCAACTCTCTCCCCTCGCAGATGCAAATCAATGCTGCCAACGTAGCTCAGCGGCAGAGCAACTCCATGGTAAGGAGTAGGTCGTGGGTTCAATTCCCACCGTTGGCTCGGCTCCATAAATAATCGGAATTGAAGGGTATTTCAAAACGTGAATGTCTTCACGTTTTGAAAACCCGGGATCCGAAGGAGCGCGGAGCCGATAAACATCGTGAATCGTGCGGAACGCGGATGAGGAGGGTTCCCACCGTTGGCTTTCGACATACGGTCGAATAGAATAAAAGATGTCTTATATAATCATTTTGCATTTTTCATTTTGAATTTTGCATTTGACTAAGCAAGACGAAGAAATATGCCGCAGCCGAATTTAATCAAGCTCCAATGCACAAAATGCAAGCGCCTGAACTACTGGACCCGCAAGAACAAAAAGACGGTTGAACGGAAGATCGAACTCAAAAAGTATTGTAAATGGTGCAAAAAACATACGGTCCACAAAGAGGGTAAAAAGTAACCGAGTGCATACTCGGTTCTGGGGGATTAGTTAAGTGGTATAACGGGCGTCTCCAAAACGCCGGTCGGGGGTTCGATTCCCTCATCCCCCGCCTTCAAAGATTGACGTTTTCTGATAGAAGTTGGCATAGCATTAAAAACGTTAAAAGAGCTAGAAATAAGATAAGACAAATGGAAAACGAATCTCATCAAGCACTACAACAAATCAAAAATTTTCAGTATCTACCAATAATCGTTATTATTGGTTTAACCGCACTCTTCATTGGTCTTTGCGTATACCTTTGGCAACAAATAAGAATTGATTCAATGCGCAAAGATTATGAACTCCAAATCCAACAATTGAAAGAACAGAATTTAAACACGGGAAACTATACCGATACCCAAATGGGAATCTCATTTACATATAGGGTATCCCCACGGAGTTATGCTTTGTATAAAATCGCGGAAAATATTATAGTAATTCCCACGGACTATACTCTGGATTCTGATGGGTATCCTAAACACTGGGGAGGTGCTTTCCAAATCGCAGTTTACCCAAAAGATAGCAATGAAAATCTAAAAGATTGGATAGGCCATCACTATGTCGAAACACAATATTTTGAAAATGAAAAAGGGTCACTTCCACAATTAACAAAAACAATCATTGATGATCTCACTGGTTACAGATTTTCGCGTAATTTCGTTGATGATGCTCAAGTTGTTAATGACATTGTAGAAAAAGGTGGGCGCATTTATATTATTTCTATCGTTGCTAAAAACAACCATTACGCTTTAGAAGATTATCCAGAATTTCTAAACTCAATCAGGATCTTCGCGGAGGATAAAAACCTGGATAACTCAGTGTTCTAACGTCATTCAACATCTCCCGATACCGATTATGGAAAACCAGTTCAAAGGATTTTTTAATTTCATCCGCGAACAGGGAGTTGTGGGGCTCGCTGTTGGTTTTATGTTGGGCGGCGCAGTTTCAAAACTTGTGTCCGCTCTTATCGCAGACATCATAAACCCGCTTATTTCAGGCGTCATCGGAAAAACCAACGCCCTCAAAACCGCTTCGGTCAAAATCGGCTCTTCCGAGATTCTCTGGGGGGATTTTTTAAGCGTCTCAATTGATTTTCTCGTCATCACGCTCGTTGTCTACTACGGCGTAAAAATAATCGGCATAGAGCGGCTCGATAAGAAAAAAGAATAATTTTTCCATGGAGCCGCTCATTCCCCTACTTACACTCTCCGCAATAATTCTTTTTGCGGTTCTTTTCTCTTTGATCGGAGGACATATCATCATTCACGGATTTTTCTCTGATGCGCCGTTTGTGCCGTCAAGCAGGAAAAAACGGCGTATCATGATCGGGCTCGCGGATATTAAAGAAGGAGAAACAATTGTCGATCTCGGATGCGGCAACGGCTCGCTTCTTATCGAATCCGCAAAAAAAGGGGCATGCGCAACGGGCATTGAATCAAACCCGTTTCTCGCGGCTCTTTCGCGGATGCGCGCGAGAATTGCCAGACTTCAAAACCGCATTAGCATCATCAAAAAAGACCTTTTCCAGTACGATCTTAGCGCCGCAGATATCATTTTTGTATACCTCTTCCCGCACACGCTTGAAAAACTGAAAGAAAAACTGGAAAAAGAGCTGAAACCCGGCACGCGCATCGTATCAAACACCTTCCTCATTCCGGGCTGGACTCCAAAAAAAACGGAGGGCGGAGTATTTCTCTATATAAAACAATAGGAATATCCTACAATGGAATAGTATGAAATCGCATAAAGAACTGATTGATTATCTCATACAAGAGCGGGCGCTCAAAACGCCCCGAATCATCGACGCATTCCGCAAGATTGATCGAATACATTTTGTCGCGCCTGAATTGAGAAACGAGGCATACAAAAACCATCCCCTTCCTATCGGCGAAGGGCAGACGATTTCGCAACCCGAAACAGTCGCGTTCATGTTTGAGCTCCTTGAGCCAAGGCCGGGCGAGCGCATCCTTGACATCGGCTCGGGTTCCGGATGGACCACGGCGCTTCTTTCGCATATCGCGGGTGACTCCGGAAAAGTTATCGGGATCGAACGAATCCCCTCTTTATGCAAATTCGGAGAGAAAAATCTCAAAAAGTTCGGACCGGGCGGCCGGGCGCAAATCATATGCGGCGACGGAACAAAAGAGCTGCGTGCCGAAGGCCCGTTTGATAAAATCCTCGCAAGCGCAGGTGCCGCGGACAAAATCCCTGATTCGTGGAAAAAGGAATTGAAGAATGGTGGAAGAATCGTTGCGCCGATAGAAAATTCAATCTGGCTTTTTATAAAAAANGGGGAGGACGATTGGGAAGNAAAAGAATTCCCCGGATTTGTATTTGTTCCGCTTATTCGAGATAAAAAAGACCCCGACGAACCTCCCCCGNACAAAGCCCNATTTTTCGAAACAAAATCNGGGACGCGAATAGTACGAATTTTTACTGTTTTTTTTGGAATCATAATCATTCTCGGACTCAACGAAATCTACTACCCCCATGCTTCGTTTGAGGGAAAGAGGCGAATAGCGATTGAACAAGGGGCGGGATCGCGCGTGATCGCTGCGGAACTTAAAAAAGAAGGTGTCGTTCGTTCAAAATGGGCGTTTGTCATATACGTATCGCTCCGCGACAGCGCGTCGGATTTGAAGCCGGGCGAGTATACATTTTTTTCCGATATGGACATTCCCGCAATCACGCGGGATCTTATACGCGGCGGCGCAACAGAAATTCTCCTTACGGTTCCGGAGGGATGGACCGCCGCAAACATCGCAAAAAAACTCGAAGAAGAAAATATCCTTTCCCAAGAGGATTTTCTCGGTATCGCTGGCCATCCCAATACTGATTACCGCATTGATACGGGACTCCCAACCCCGAAAAGCTATGCCGAGGCATATTCGTTCCTTTCGGACAAACCGTGGTTTGTGGGGCTTGAAGGATACCTTTTCCCAGATACCTATCGCATTTTCCGCGATTCGACTCCGGAAGAAATAATTGAAAAAATGCTTCAAAATATGGATCAGAAACTCGCGCCCGACCTGCGAGCGGAAATCGCGCGGCAGAAAAAAAGTGTTTTTTCAGTCATAACGATCGCGTCTCTTATTGAAAAAGAAGTCCGCACGGACGAGGACCGCGCGATCGTCTCCGGCATTCTTTGGAAGCGGCTCGAGCGCGGAATGCCCCTTCAAGTAGACGCAACGATTAACTACATCACCGGCGGGAAAGACCCAAGCGCAACGCGGGAAGAAACCAAAATCAATTCGCCATACAATACATATCTTTATCCCGGGCTTCCTCTTGGCCCTATCGCAAACCCGGGGCTTTCCGCAATCCGCGCTGCCATCTATCCAAAACAATCGCCGTATCTTTATTACCTCTCCGCGCCCGACGGCACAACCATTTTTTCCCGAACATTCGACGAACATAACATCGCAAAACGAAAATATTTGAAGTAAAGCAAATTTCCAGAGGCGCCCTGTTTGGTATAGTATAAATAATTATGCCTGAACAACTTCGCAAACAAAATGTCGAGGAGAAACCCGTTCCGGCTTCAACAGTCGAAAGCAAAGAAGCAAAAAAATCTCCCGAAATCGTTGAAGATCTCGTAAAAGTGCGAGAAAAACTTCTTATTCAGAAATCGCACGGCGCAGTAAGAATCGCGGGCGAATTCCTTACGGGAAATCTGACGCGTGAGGAAACCAAGCGAGGCATTGCGAGAATTCCCGACCGCGAGCCGTTGGTAAAAAAAGCACTCGAACGGCTTGAACAGATGGGATTTATTCATTGGGCGATAAATCCGGAGAAAAAAACGAAAGTGTTGGTCGTCGATATCAAAAAAATTACAGAAAGAAAAGGAAGAAATGACAGATGGTTTCAGAATCTCGGCGGGATTTTTCACCACAAAGCATACGGCAAAGGAAATAAAACCGATGCGCTCTATGAAATTTTCCGCGATAAGAACGTAATTTCACAAGAAGATCTTGATCGGAAAATATACAAAGAAAAACCTCTTTTCTACATTCCAGAAAGCAAGAACCACGCGATTACTCCGGAAGAAATAAAGAAAACCGATTTCCATATCGGATTATGGGATGTAATTCAAAAAAGTTCCACAAACCGTGAGTTCCCGATCAAAGAAGGACGAGGACTGACTTGGCTTGAGACGCGAATCGCGCTCTTTCTTTTTCACCCGCGGTTCGGGGACGGTTATAGAGACGATAAGGGGATTTTTATGGTCCGCGATCCAAAAACAAGAAAATATCATCCTTTATCATGGGAAGGACTTTCAAAATACGGTTTTAGCGACAGTATAATCGCTAACCGGAAAAGAAGCGTGAGAGGGGGGATACGGGAGCTTCTTCCAAACCTTATCAACAAAAAACTCCTGCGCAGCGAGGATTTTCGGGCACTCAGCGGTTATCAATCATCAGAAACAGAACGGGCATCGAGAACAAAGGTTACGCCGGTCGGCTATGCAATGTTTAACGGCGTACGGCATTATCTGGGAAGAGAATTTGTCGGAAAACCAATAAGAATCTATGAGCTTTCTAAATCAATGGGCGGCATTGCAGAAGTCAATGAAGAGGGAAAAGAAGAATTACGGTATACATTCCGCATTTTTACAAAGGACAATTCACCAAGAGCCAAAGGCGGAGAAGCTATAGCAGGAAGAAAGCACACTGAACTTACACCGTTTTCTCCAGAACGCGTTTCCCTCCCCCGTCGAGCCGACGAGACAGAAGAAGAATACAAACAGCGGATCGAATCGGTCCAAGGATTTTCGTTTCTCCTTCGCATTTCATCCGATCTTGAACCGCTCGGTATCGCACTCCATAAAGAAGAAATCCGGGAACAAATGGTGATTGCAAAGGCGGCTCGTTTTCTTTCCGAGAAGAATGCTTATCAACGATTCCTTCGTCTTGCGAAGACATTTGGAGAAGATGGAGTGCGCTCATTTTTCACGACAGAGTATGACAGCGAAAACGGAGAAAAAATCCTTGAGATAGGGGAAAAACTCGAAACCGAAGAAGCAGAAGTGCTCTTCTATTCTTATGCACGAATTATTGATTCGGCACGGGAATTCGAACGTGTTCTTCGAGAGAAAGCACTCCAGGCGATCAACATCGACGAGGAATTAAAAACGCGCTTTCCAACAGAAGTACACGAAGCAATTATCCGCAGAAGCAAAGATCTCTTAATGGCCGCACACGCAATCGGGGTTGAACGGGTAAAAACGGACATTACGATAGAAGACGTAAAATATGCCTTGGAAGGATTTCAAATTCTCTTTGAGGTGCTCCAATCGCTTGAAGATACGAATACGCAATACCGGCTCACCAGAAAAGATATATATGGGAGCGGAACGCATGTATTTTCAGCGGAGAATAAAACGACTGGCGAATTGTATGATCTGAAAATTTTCGTTCGTCCCCGTGCCGAACCCGGAAAAGAAGCTCGCATAAATATTCGACTTAATTTCGACACGATCAAGCCGAACGAGGAATTGCGACGCCGGTTTCGAACTGAACGCAGCTTTAGAATCCCGAGTGGCGCTTGGAGCAAAAAAACAATACAACATGAACTTCGCCTTGCAATTGACCGGGATTCGTACGATCTTACACCCCTCGTTTCTCTTGACACAGGCGCCGCGACACTCGCGGGAAAANGGATAAAGCAGGAAGGTAACGTCCTCGGTAATATATTGGCGCTCACGACGGAATTGGGCCACCATAACAAAAAATCGTTCGATAAACGATTTTCTACGCCGGAAATATTTGAGGAAATTGCCTCAAAATTCAGAAACTATATTGAAGAAAAAATGATTTGACTGTCCAATAAGACTCTTTGAGTATAACAAAATCTCGCGAAAAACTCGCGGGATTTTACCTCCTGCATTAAAGCGAATTCCATACCCGGTAGAAGATTTTTCGCATTGTATCCGCAATTGCTTGGTTATAAATAATAGTTCCGAGGATCGGTTTTTGGAATGCAACAAACGCCGTCTTATCGTCGTAAATATCAACCTCCGCGGATATCTCAAAATCTCGCCAGAATTTCCGCTCTCTATTAAGTCGTTTGTCCTTCTCTATCAAGTCAGGAGAAATCGGTTTCGGAGAAATGATCTTTGTGGAAACTCCCTTTTCAATCCGATCTTCCATATACCGATTGAAAAAATCCAGACCGAGCACCGTATCATCAAGATCGGAACGAAACACCAGAATCTTCTTCTCCTGATTATGTTCAATGGTATCCCGATATACACGTTTGATTCCCTCGGCGCCTTCAAACGTAACAATATGGGGGCGGTTGACCACAAGCCGATACTGTGAGAGAAGTTCCGGCAAAGAAAATGACAATAACCGTTTAGCATGAGAAAGATCTGCTTCATGCTTATCCAATAACTTCTCAAGAGAATCCGGTGAGGCAGGAATAAACTCTTTTTTCTTTCCGATAAGAATTTCCTGCGCAAGCCCCTTTCTCACCAACTCGCCAAGAATATAATATGCGGTCGGTCGTTTCAGACCGGTCCTCTTAATAATACGCTGAACAGGCATTTTACCTCCAGAAAGGAGTACGTCATACGCCTGTGCCTCGAGCTTGCTCATCCCGAGTGATTCGAAAATCTCTTTTGAATCCATAACACCATGGTACTAAGAATATAACAATCTGTCAATACAAATTATACACATTATTGTATATAGCATATATAATAAAATGGCTTATTTATGCCATTTCAATCTAAAATAAAATTTCGTTGTATATTATCTATTGACACTTTTATTATTTTATGCTATACTTGGGGTAGAACATTAGAGAATAAGTTCTTTTCGTGGCTTACATAAGCCGCAAAGGAGGGATAAGCAACCGGGTATATAAGGAGGGTTTCAACAACGGAGGGATGGATCGGAAGTGCTTATCTCCTGCAGGCCCCCGGGCAATACAAAACAGTCGGCTAGATTAGGAGGAGCCGCCTGCTGATACCCGCAAAAAGCCAGCAGTTTCAGAATGAGTGCTTCTGCCCCGGCAAGTCCGGAGCAGTGCACTCGGTCCGAAACCGAGTTTATAAATAAATGCCCCTTTGTATGTAAAAAAATAATTCGGAAAAATAGATAGAAGGAGGGAGCGGCAGAGTTCTTGAGATAGGAGGGCTCTCGAGAACTCACCGGTCCTTCTCTCGATCTCCCGTGGTACGGAGATCAATCGAGGAGGAGTTCGTTGAAAACATAAGCTCTGCCGAAAGGCGGAGCATGAAATAAGCCCATAAGTCCTCACCCTGAGCATAGTCGAAGGGGAGGCGGGGTGAAGGAGGAAGAAATGGTAGTCCGAATCCTCCGAGGGATCGGATCCCCCGGAAAGTTGTGGACCGGCGACGCCCCAGAAGGCGGGGTAATCGCCGACGTAGCCCTCGTCGAGCGTCATTGCTCAAGCGAGGGATGCGGTCGCAGCACGCGCAAGTTGAAGGCGCGTGCTGCGACCTTGAGCGCCGAGGCGATCTCGGCGCTCGAAATCCCCACCCTCCTCGTCACCATGGGTGGGGTCGGTTCCCTGCATACGAGTGACTCTGCGGAGTCCCTCGTATGCTGGAACTGGTCGGGCAGGCGCGGGGGTCACGCGATCCTCGCACCTGTTGCTCACCTCACGGGGTATCACACCCGCGAGGAGCTACCTCCGGCACGGCCCGGCTACGTCTGGCTACAGACGTACGCCGGCTCAACATTGTCGGAGTTCGTCCTCCTCGCGGAG
>C687J35174_10012280_pt1 | contig 10475 bp, 8 predicted proteins | sample RifCSPhighO2_01_FD_35174 | JGI IMG/M metagenome (IMG submission 35174)
ATAATTTAAAGCATAACAAAATTTATTCCCCTATCCATTTTTACCTCTTCTTATTTTACTAATAAAAAAACCAATTAAGATACCAATTAAATTATAAAAGACAAAATTCAAAGGAAGAGATAAAAAAAGAAAATATCCATAACAATCATCCCAATATTGACAGTTGGAAATTAATCTTAATAAGAAAACAGTTGGAAATGAAAATAATTTTATGAGTACAGTAAGAGAAGAAAAAGATATTAAAGTCACAATTATTCCAAAGACGCCCCCTACTATTCCCCATTTCTTTATGTACTTGTCTTTTATTGAAGTTAAAAAACCAATATAAATTCCTATTAATGTAGCAGGTAAAATGAAAATAATAAATATTGGAACTATATACTGGGAAAAAGGATCATTTATAACATACTTCCAAGAAGAGATAGCTTCTCCTATAAATGACAAAATTCCCAATATTAATCCTATAAAAAACCCAATGAATAATCCCTTTTTCCAACCTTTTAATCTATTTACAGAACTCTTTAATCCCCTCTTTCCAACATTCCTTAAAGAACCAACCATCATTTATGTTATAATTATAATACTTTTTATTTTAAATAGTTTATGTGTTCACTTGAAAATAATTTAAAGCATAAGAAAATTTAATATAAACTATAAACTAACAATATACATGAAATACAAGATTGTTTTATTATTACTCATATTTCTTTTCTTAAATGGTTGCAAATCTTCTATACAAAATACAGATGAACAAACTTGCGAAATAAAGGAACTTGAATCTTATCCGGAAGAATTAAAATTAGCATTTCTGGATTCTGAATTTTCAAAGGATTGCGTAATAAATGAAAATGAAAGACAAATATTAAATGGAACTATTATTTTGTTTGAATACAACTCTTTAGAAAAAGCAAAAAACAAAACATTAGAAATAAATGGATTAAAACAACTTTTAGAAGCATTTTATGTTTATGATCCCTATAATAATAGCAAAGAAATCTATTTGGATTTAGAAGAAGATGAGTCAATTTACATAAAAAATGTCATTCACATATTATGGCTTGAGGAAAATAAAGTATTGCCTTGGTCCATAAAAGATTATAGTGAGGAAAATATTAATTATTTATTAGAAAGAGAGGATGATTCTCAATGGAGTGATGGAGAGATTTCAAAAGAATATACAAAACTATTCCCTGTTAGCATTGATTTTATTGAACAAGATAAAGAAAAGACAGTTAATAATATCGTTGAATGGGAAATGAAAAACTTTTTTCACGCATACGAAGAGTATGGTTGGGAGGTATATAACAAACAACCGGATGAAATCATAAAAATTTCATTAGAACCTGTTTTTAAAGAGAGGGTAGTTGATTGTCATCTTGCTTCCCATATCCTTATAGGAATGCTGAGATCATTAAATATTCCGGCATATGAAAAAAATTTCAAAGGGCACGGAGTAACCTTTATTCCTGATTTAAACTTATATGTTCATGGAGACTATATCGCACAATTTTCAGCAAATCCTGATTTGTTTATGACTCAGGAAGAACTTGAAAATTATGTAAATAGCGAAAAAGGATATAATAAATTTTGGAATGAAAATCAAAACAAATATCCTAAACTTAAAAGGAAGGGCAATAAATTATATATTGAAGGAGTCTTACAAACAAAAGATGCAAAATCAAAAGAAAATATAAATTTCATCAATGAAAGTTTGAAAGAATATAATCTTATTTTTCATGAAAATGAATTTGGAGGTATAGAAATAAAAAGTGGATTAATAACCATAACTCCTTTAATAAGTTAATATTGGAACATTATTTCCAATAATAGTCAATGGAAATTCATCAACATTATTCTCATCTAATTGATAACCTTCATCACAAATACCATTCCTATTAAAATCATTGCATATCTGGCTAAATCCATTTCCATTAGGGGTTGCCCAGTAATTTCCACCTAAGCTAGGACCTCCAATAATATTTCTCACACCTCTTCGGACTATTTCTGGAAGATTCCAAGAATTGTCATCATCTTCATCCTCATTTTCCACATTATTTACATTATTAAATACATTATTTACTATATTATTATCATCTGCAAAATCTAAATATACTCCTCCATCATCATTTTCCATAAAATAATTTCCATGGATTTCATTGTTCTGGCTTCTATAAAGATGAATCCCATAATTCTTATTATTTGTTGAACTGGAATATCTTACCTCATTATTATTACTGTTATAAAGATAAATTCCATCATTTGAATTATCCACATTAACATCAGAAAGAATAGTATTTTCTGTTCTCATCAAATAAATTCCATTATTTTGTTCCTCTCCATTGTTGATAGTTATCCCATCTATAGTTGAGTCATCTGCATTACACAAGAAAATTTCACTTGCTTCAACATCTCTCAGATGAGTTTCTCCATTGAAAAAAAGTATTGGCAAACCATTTGTTCCTATGACATTATCCAAAACCTGATTACAACCATTGTCTGTAGATACCCTTACAAAAAAATCCACCCCATTATCTTGAAGGAGTGTGTTTATAACATGGTTATTTGATCCATGATGAATATAAATTCCATACTCAACACCATTTGTAATTTCATTGTTGGTCATTATGTTGTCTCTACCATTATGTCCAAAATCTTCCCCCCTTGTGTAAATGCCTATATCATTATTGTCTATAATATTATTATTTATTAAATTAAAATTTGAATTGTAAAGATAGATTCCATAACCATTCATTTGACCATCCATATTATTATGATTAATATTATTATCCCTTATCCTATTGTTTGAACTACCACTTAAATCAATTCCATACTTTCCATTATTTTCTATATTATTCCCAGATATTTCAACATTCTCCCCCAATAAATCAATTCCTCTCATATCATTATCATATATATCTGAATCTCTAATAGTAGAACCCCTAACACTCGCAAAATTTATTCCTGTATACCAATTTGAAACAGCACAATTCCTAACCTCTATATTTTCAATTGGCTGATGGTTGAGACCATGAGCATAGATTCCTTCACTGTTTCTAATAAGATTTCCATTAATAGAATGATCGTTACAATCCAAGGTGATATCATTCGCCTGTATGTCTATACATAAAAGTTCGTTTGTATTAATATCATTTTGTAAAATATATTCTGTTCCTTCCTCATCCAAAACCTGACAATCAAATATATCTTCTGCATTCACAAAACCAGCAAGAACCAAAAGAAATCCAATTAAAATTGTAAACTTTTTTATCATCTTATTACTAAATTATTAGTCAATTTGCGGATTTGCTGGTGGTTGTTCTTGAACAGGCATACAAATGCAATGTCCATCATCAAGAATTTCACATTGGAAACCCAAATCAGTATATTCTTCTAAATTATTTTCTTCCATATATCCGCAAAGCATTTGCTCTTTAAATTCATGAGGCATATAAGATAAGTAAGTATTAAATTTTTCATCATCCTCTTCTAATAAATCTAATCTGTCATCCTGATTTTCATTATCGACCTCTAAATTTTCTATTCTATTTATTATTTCTTCTATAGTATTTTCTAAATTTACTATNGTTNTATTAANTATTTGTTCTACGCTTTGTGTTAATTCTCCCACTAATCTTTCCAGAATTTCAACTCTTTGCCCTAAATCATTTTCTGGTGGTTCTACATCAAATCCTATTCTTATTTTGATAAGCCAAAAATCATAATTACCTTCTCCAAAAGAATTTGTATTACCCCCCAATATTAAATCCCCCTCGGGTGTTTCCACCACAGACATGCTCCATTCATCATTTTCACCCCCATAAGTTTGGGACCAAATTTCTTCACCCTCTTCATTTGTCCTGACAACATAAAAATCAAGTCCTCCTTCTCCAAAAGATTCAGTTCTACCAACAAGAACAAAGCCCCCGTCTTCAAGTTGAATTAGTGAATAAAATCCGTCATCTTGTCTACCACCATAAGTTTGAGACCATTCTTCCTCTCCATTCTCATTTATTTTGACAAGGTATGCATCTTCTCCTCCTTCACCAAAAGAGTCAGTCAATCCAGCTATTGCATAGCCCCCATCCCTTGTCTCAATAATTCCATTACCCAAATCTGAACTATCTCCTCCATAAGATTCGGACCAAATTTCATCTCCATTCTCATCTGCTTTAACAACATAAATATCCCATACACCATCAGGGTTGTTAGCTATTCCAGCCATTACAAAATCCCCATCTTCTGTCATAATGTGATCATTTACTGCCTCACTCCACTGCCTATGATAACTTTCAGACCAAACCTCATCTCCATTTTCATCAGTTTGAATTAAATAAAAATCATACCTATTTCCATCAATTTTTCCTGCCATTGAGTATTCACCGTCTGGTGTTTGAAGAATAGATTGACAATGATTATATCCTCCTCCTCCATAACCTGAATGAGACCATTCCTCTTCTCCATTTTCATCAGTCTTTACTAAATAAAAATCAAAAGCACCATTACCAAAAGAACTAGTGGTGCCACAAACAGCATAACCTCCATCTTCTGTTTGGATAAGAGAATCTGCATGATCTGTTCTTGTTCCACCATAAGTTTGAGACCATTCCTCTTCTCCATTTTCATCAGTCTTTACTAAATAAAAATCAGATCCCCCTTCACCAAAAGAATTTGTCCCTCCTGTCAATGCATAACCTCCATCCTCAGTTAGTATAATCTCTAGGTCTTCATCAGAATTCACTCCACCATAAGTTTGAGACCAAACCAACTCGGGATATTCAGCATTTACAAAAGTAACTAGAAATAATACAAATATTGGAATTATCCATAATTTTTTCATCATTTTCATAATACTTTATANTATTTAAATATTACAAACACGCCCTTATAAGCCTTTCCATTTATTACCACTTTATAGTATTAATTCCTTAAAATTATAATATTATTTCATATAAATCCTTTTTAATTTAAATTCACCTTAATTACCAATGCTAATAAAATCAATAAGACTAAACAACATAAGAAGCTACACAGACAAAGAGATAAATTTTGATTTGGGCTCTACCTTATTATCGGGGGATATTGGCGCTGGCAAGTCCACAATTTTACTTGCTATGGATTTTGCATTGTTTGGATTGAGCAAGGGAATCATTTCAGGAGAAGCATTGCTAAGGCATGGTGAAAATCATGGCTCTGTTGAATTAAATTTTATCATTGACAATAAAAAAATAAGAATCAAAAGAACATTAAAAAAATCAGGAGATTCAATAGTGCAGGATTCCGGCTATCTGATGATAAATGANGANTTATCAAACCTGAGCCCAATTGAATTAAAGCAGAGAATACTGCAGTTACTTAATTATCCGCAGGAAATCCTGACTAAAAAATCATTGATTTACAGATATACNGTCTATACCCCGCAGGAAGAGATGAAAACAATACTTCTTGGGAAAAAAGAGGACAGATTAGACACATTGAGAAGAGTATTCAACATTGACAAGTACAAAAGAATAAAGGAAAATTCAAAAATACTAAGCTCTGATTTAAGGGGGAAGATAAGGGAATATGAAATTATCACATCTGACCTGGAAGACAGGAAAAAGGAGAAGGAAGACAAAACAAAAAGAAGATATGAATTAAACAAGATATTGCAGGATGTCAACATTAAAGTCATTTATTTTTCTAATCTGATAAAAGGCAAGAAAGAGGAAATTGAAAAGATTGAAGAAAAAGTAAAGATTCTGAATGAACTAAAGAAAAATTTTGAATTGAATGATCTTAACCTAAAGAATAACATAAAAAAATATGAAGATAACAAAAATAAAATTGAGGCTCTTAGCAACGAAATAAACAATCTTGAGAAAGAAAACATAAAAGAGACTGATATGGACATGGTTTACAGGAATTTGGTAAGCTACAGGAGCAAACTGGTAAAAGTTGAAGAGGAATTGTTAGGTGCAAGAAAAAGCCTTAATGAAAGCAAGTATGCATACATGAATTCTGACAAGCTGATAAATGACATTTCAGGACTGGATCAGTGCCCGGTATGCCTGCAGAAAGTTGATGAAAATCACAAGCACAGCATACTAAGCAAGGAAGAAGATAAAATAAAAGATTTATCTGAAAATATCAGGATTTACACAAAAAAAGAAAATGACCTGACAAAAGACCTGGAAATAATAAATTCTGAAATAGAAAAACTGAATGAATCCAGATTGAACAACGAGGTTATCAAATTAAAGATAAGGAACCTTAATGAAAAAAAAGGAAATCAATCCAAATTGATAAATGATAATGATGAACTAAAGAAAATAATCGGAGAAATGAATTCCAAAAAATTTGATATTGACAGCAAAATAAAAGAAATTGGAGAGATTAAATATGACCGGAATGAACTTGATAATTTACTGGATGAAGAAAAAAAGATTCTTCTTGAAAAGAATTCCCTTGATACTGAATTGAAAAATATTGATGAAAACATATTAAAACTGGAAGAAGAAATAAATAATAAAACAAAAACAAAAGATAAATTGTTCAATGTGAGAAAATTAAGGAATTTTGTTGATGATGATTTCTCAAGAATTGTTGATACAATAGAAAGAAAGGTAATGCTAAGGGTTCATAATGACTTCAATGATTTATTCATTAAATGGTTTAATATTTTAGTCGATGATGAGAACCTTAATCTGAAACTCGATGAGGAATTCAGCGTCATTGTTGAACAGAATGGATATAATATTGATTACCTGTATTTATCTGGAGGAGAGAAGACTGCCGGTGCATTGGCTTACAGATTAGCCCTTAATCAGGTAATCAACAATTTAATTGTAAACATAAAAACAAAAGACCTGCTTATTCTTGATGAACCTACAGATGGGTTTAGTGAAGATCAGTTAGACAGAGTAAGATTAGTATTGGATGAGCTGGACATCAAACAGATAATATTAGTAAGCCATGAAAGCAAGATTGAAAGCTTTGTTAATAATGTCATAAGATTGAATAAAAAAGAAGGCGTGAGTGAAATAATATAAATATTTATATAGGAGTTTGATTTAATAATATAAAATGGGGGTTAGATATTTTGGAATTCTAATTGCAGTTATATTTAGTTTGTTTTTAATAAATGAGGTTGATGCATTTAACATAACAATAAATGAAGTAATGTATAATCCAGAAGGAGATGATGATAATAAAGAGTATGTTGAATTATTTCTGAATAATTTTTCAAATTTGGATGGTTATATAATACAAGACGAAAATTCACAAGATGAGTTAGAATTAATTCAATTATTAAATTCATCTTATGCTTTGATTGTTGAAGAATATTTTAATTATACTGGAATAAATGCTTCAATCTATTCTGCAGGTGCAGCCATAGGAAATAACCTAAATAATAATAGAGACAATATAACAATAAAGAATTCTTATGGAACTGTATTTGATCATATTTCATATAATAATTTAATTGGTGCGGATAATAACGGAATGTCTTTATGCAGATTAAATAATTCATGGTATGAATGCAACCCAACTCCAGGATATGACAATACCGAAGGAATTGTCGGAAATTATACTGTAAATAGGGTCATTGATGGTGATACTGTTGTTTTATCAAACAATGAAAGAGTTAGATTAATAGGAATTAATACTCCAGAATCAGGAAGGTTTTATTATGAAGAAGCAAGAGACAGATTAATAGAACTTGCTGAAGGGAAGAATGTTACTCTTGAAAGGGATGTAGAAAATATAGATATTTATAATAGGCTGTTAAGGTATATTTACATAAATAATACTTTTGTTAATTTAATTTTAGTTGAAGAAGGTTATGCCAGAGCTTATCCATTTGAACCAAATATACAATATAAAAAAGAGTTTTATGAGGCAGAAAGAACCGCTAGATACAATAAAGCTGGAATGTGGGTTAATGTTCCCAATATAACAATATTAAATCCTGAAGATAATTCTATTATAAGAACACATTCTTTTTGGTTAAATATCACAACAGATCAGAATTCTACATGTTATTATGCTATTTCATTTTCTAGGAGAATTCCACAACAAGGTAATCTTCCAGGCATAGTTTTTAGTTATACCTCTTCTTTTATACCTTTTGATTTTTCTAATGAATTTAATCATTCACAATTAATAACAGATGACCATTATTCTAATACAGATGATTCTTTAAATGAGATTTATGATTTGAATGTGAAATGCATCAATGAAGAAGAGTTATTTAGTTTACAAAGCATTCATTTTACAGTTGATATTCCCGAGTATGATAATCTAATGGGAGATATAGATGATATCCAGACAGATATAAATTTAACACTTGAAATTGGAAACCTTACAAATGGAACAAGAAATATTATATTCAGGGAAGAAAACAGAACATTAATCCATTTTAATTTCAATTTCACAAATTCAATGTTGAATTTAAGCAATATAATAATACAAAAACAAACAAACAATAATTCTGGTTCAATAATTGTTGGCGGCATAAACCTCACTGACGGAAATACAAAAACAGTTTATGTTGATGATCTGAATGAAAACACAGACACAGTATGCATAAAAGACGCTGAAATAAGCTCAATAGAAGAGATAAGCACAAATTGCGACGGTGAGGATGAATATCTTATAACATGTAATGGAAATAATTACAATAATTACACATGCATTGACAAAGGAGATGAATATGAAATTACAGGATTAATGCATTCAGGAATCATTGAAAAGAAAGTTTCAAATAATAACGGAGGAGGAAATTCAGGGGACAATCCCGGCGGGGGTGACGGTGGAGGAGATTCAAATGACAATTCAGACAATGAACCTGATAATACCCAATTAGAACAAACAAATAATGCAGAAGAACCTGAAAATGCTCCTGAAGAAGCACAGGATAACTCAAACGAGATTACCAGTGCAATAACTGCCAATTTAGGCACTGGTTCTGTAATTGTCCTGGCAATTTTAATTGTTGGAATTGGAATATATTTTTTATTAAGAAGGAAAAAATAATTACTTTAATTTAACAGCAGTCCCATAAGCAAGTATTTCTGCAGAGCCATTCATAACCATTGAAGTAACAAACCTTACATTTATCACAGCGTCCGCCTTCATTTCCTTTGCCTTGTCTGTCATTCTCTTCAGTGCAATTTCCCTTGCTTCACTCAGCATTTCTGTATACTCTTTAATTTCTCCTCCAATAATCTGCCTAAAGCCTGCAATAATATCCTTTCCAATGTGCTTTGCCTGAATGACATTCCCCTTTGCCATTCCCAGGATCTCCTTTACTTCTTTTCCCGGAACGAAATCCGTTGTTGTAATTATCATGGTCTCAAGTCCTCCTTTCGAAATTCTTTGTTGAATTGCTTATTGTCCTTTATTCTTTCAATTATTAAAAATAAAATTATAACCAATGCACCAATACCCATTAAAATAAGACCATATTTAATCCCTAATTCTTCATTTGTGATTATCGGGTAAAATATTGTTGTCAAAATACCAATAATGAATGCCACAACTCCAAGATTAATTAATTTGTTCATAAATATTTCAATGGAATNGTGTTTAAAAATTTATTCATATCTCAAAGCATCCACTGGGCTTAACTTTGATGCCTGTCTTGACGGCAGGAACCCCGAGAACATTCCAAGAAGTACTGCAAACAACAGACCAAACAACATTATCTTCCAGTCAAAAACAATCTTCAACAATGCAAAGCCTGCTTCCTTTGCAATGAAGCCAGTAAGATAAGCAATTCCACTTCCTAATAAAACACCAAATACCCCCCCAATAAATCCTATAATGGCGGATTCAATCAAAAACAAATAAAGAATATCAGAGTTTCTTGCACCAATGGATTTCATAATACCAATCTCCCTTGTCCTTTCCAAGACAGAAGTATACATTGAATTCATAATACCAACAGAACCAACCAACAATGATATTGCCGCTATACCAACAAGAACAACCTGTATTATCCCCAATACAGAGTTTATCTGCTCCATGATATTTGATGATGTAAGAACCTGAAAATTTTCGTCCCCCCTTGCCCGCTCCAAATTCTTTTCTGCCTTCTTTTTCACTTCCTCTATATCCAGACCATTTTTAACAGTTGCAGTTATTGCATCAACCTTATCAGGCTCATTGAATATTTCCCTGTAGATATCCAAATCAATATTAATTGAATTATCATCCTGAGAATTTCCTATTTCTTCCATAATCCCAATTACCCTGAATTCCTCTCCATTAACTTTTATTTTATTTCTAACACCAATGAAATCATCAAAAACATCCGCATAGGCAACACGGTATCCTATCACCGTATTCCTTGAGCCTTTATCGCCTGACTTCAGCATTCTTCCATCAACAACCTCTATGCCTATATCCTTGTTAAAAATTTCATAATCCTTCGCGGGGGCAGACTGCACTGTCAGAAATTTCACTTCATCATGAAACTCAATCTGCGTTGTACT
>C687J35174_10012288_pt1 | contig 10471 bp, 15 predicted proteins | sample RifCSPhighO2_01_FD_35174 | JGI IMG/M metagenome (IMG submission 35174)
AAATAAGATATTATCCAAATACAATAAAATATAAATACAGGTTTTTAATTATACTATCTTATGGGAATTTTTTCTAAAAAAGAAGATAATAACAAAAAAGAAAAAAATAAGAAAAAAGAAGAAGGAGAAGAAGCAGAAAAACTCTTCGAAGATGGATCAAGGTTAATGAAATTGAAGCAGTATGAAGCAGCAATTAAGGAATTTAAAAATTCTTTAAAGCTTAATTCTGAAAATTTTAATGTATTATATAATATTGGCTTATGTTATTTTAATCTTGAAGAGCATAAAGAAGCAATTGATTATTTTGATCATGTAATTAAATTAAAAGAAGAAAACGAGCTAAAAAGCAGCGCTTATTATTATAAAGGCATCAGCTATCTGAAGAAAGATAAAAATGAGAAAAAAAATGAAAAAACAATCTTAAAAGCATTGGACTGCTTTAATAATGGCCTGGAAGCCAATCCAAAGGATGTTGAGGGTCTGTATATGAAAGGTTGCATGGAAAACGAGTTGAAAGGGATAAAGGAAGCAACAGAATCTTTTGATAAAGTTCTTGAATTAGACCCGAAGTTTGAAAATTATTATGAATGCGAATTATTTGCCCAGATAAAAGAGGAAAAAGGGCCTGTTAAAGAAGAGAGCAAGGAGTTAAAAGTTGATAAGAAAGTTAAGGAGTATAAAACAAAAGTAGGCCTTAAAGTTAATAAGATGAGCGAACTTATAATTGCAAACTTTTTGTTTGATAATGATCTAAAATTCCAATATAAGCCTTTGGCAACATGGTCAAAAGATAATTTTGAGCCATTATTTTTCCTTCCTAAATTTGATGTCTATCTTGAGCATTTTGAAGAAGAAGATGAAAATATGAAAAAAAAAGTTGAGGTGTATCGGAACTATAATAAAAGCATTATTTTTACAACACCTAAAGATGAAGAAGATTTGTTAAATGTTTTAAAAGTCAAATTAAAGGATTATGTTTCTGATATTGTTAAAAAGCGCTCTTTAATTGGCAAATAGAATTATTCGCATTTATAATACATATACCAGGTTTCTGCTGTGCGCCAGTTATAATATATTTTATGAGAGCAAACAGGAGCATTATGATTGTTTCTGTATTCACCACATTGTTTTCCACAAGCATCTTCACATTCATATGGATTGCAATAAACATCTTCTCCTTCATATCTTACAATATCTGGCTGCTTAAGTATTGTTTTTCCAGAAAGAGTAACATCTGATATTCCTATTATCGCTGTTATTATTAAAACACCTATTGTCAGGAGTATAGCTTCTTGTCTCATAGTTTTAATTTTAGAAAGATTTACTATAAATAATTTTTGGAAAAACGCCGACGCCCGGACTTTCAAACCGAAAAGTTTGAACCTTTTCATTTTTGAACCGGGATATCCTTTCGGAAAGTGGATATTTACAACCTTAGCAATCTTACAGCTTAAGTCACCGCAGTACCAGGTTGTGCCACGTCGGCATGTAGCTGCAAATAAAAAGATTTGCTCGCTATTAACAGAATCATGTTATTTATTTTTATTTATAAAATTTATTATTCATTATAATTGAACCTTGTTTTAAAGGGTAATCTTTATAAATATCGCCATCTTAAATCCAAATTAATAAAAATAAATTGGTGATTTAAAATGGCTTATAAAAAATTACAATTTAAAATAAAGCTTAGCCAAAAAGACATAACTAATGGTTTAAAGTTGCCTAATAAATTATCGCTAGGTCTTGCATACCTGTGTGGTATTTTAGTTGGAGATGGAAGTATATACCAAAGAAAGAAAAAACATGATTATGTCATAAAATGCGTTGGCAATCCAAGAGATGAAAAAGAATTATATTATAATGTTATTGGACCTTACTTCAAAAAAATTTTTGGATTTGTGCCTAATATAAAGAATCAAGATTCAGATACTACTTTTGGTTTTGTAATCTATTCAAAAAATTTGTTTACTTATTTAACAGAAATAATTGGACTTTCTCATGGTAAAAAGGAACAACAATTAGAAATACCTCAAATTTTTAAAGAATATAAACCATTACTAATTTCTTTTGTTAGGGGTGTTTTTGATACAGATGGTTGTGTTTGTTTTAAAAGAAAATATAAATCTGTACCTTATTATCCTGTTATAAGTGTTTCATCTAAAAGTAAAAAACTAATAATTGAATTAGCAGAAATTTTGAAAAAATTAGGATTTAAAATAGTAGAAACATATGATTACAAAAGAATTGATAAAAGAATCGAAAAAGGTTTTACAGTAATAAATAATATAGAATTAAATGGGACAGAAAATCTTAGAAAATGGATTTCAATAATTAATTTCTATAGCCCAAAACATCTTAAGAAAATAAACAAATATGGAAAATGAATAGCGGGAGCAGGATTTGAATTTGCAAGCCAAAACATGACCGTTATTGACTTCCTGCGACCTACGGGTTTCGAACGACTATGTCGCTTCGATAGCAACTAAGTAGGTTATGAGCCCGTCGGGCACTCCTGACTGCCCTATCCCGCTATATCCAGAAAAAGTTTTATTTTTATATATAAACGTTTACTTTTCCCCTCTTTTCTTTTCCCTTTTAATTATCTCTTTCCTGTCGACAGGAGTGTCTGTATGGAACCTGTGCTGTATCTCTTTTTCTACAGCATTAAATGCCTCATGTACGACTCTAGCTAAATCCCAGTCTACTGCAGAAGCTTCTATGGTTTTAAACGGGCCTTCAACCCTTACATGCAATGAATATTTTTGCCTTCTTCCTGCTTTATCATATAATTTTAAGTCTAAGATAACAGAGGTTACATTCTTAATACTTCTTGCTATTTTCTGATAATATTCATTGGCTAATTTATTTACTAATTCTTTTTCAAATTCATCAAGCTTCTTTGTTCCTATAAATTGTATTGGGTCCATGATTTAGTATTTTTATAGTATATTTATAAATTTTTTTAATATGTCAGAAATATACCACTGGTTTATAACCAGTGGACAAATCCTAACTATCATATTTTGGAGGGTGGTATATTTCTGAGCATGCTCAAGAACCACTGTGCAATATTGCGTTCAGCAACATGCCACTGGTCTGTGACCAGTGGTTCTTGACATAACTTAAAAAAATAATACGCCGCGACTGGGTCTATATATGCGCCTATACTTTTTCCTTTATTGCTCTCTCAAGTGCCTTTATGTACAATTTTAGCTGTAATTCCATCTCTTTAAAATCATCAAATTTTACAGGTGTTCCGTAATAGTTAATGCCATTTCTCTTTGTTCTTATCTTTTCAAAGAAATTCCAGTCCAGCTCTAGTTCTTGATGTTCTGTACAAAGATAGGCAAAAAGGCACTGATGATTAAATATTTTCTTTTTGTCAAACAGGATTAATGCCTCAACAAACTCTCTCAGAGCATCATAATACAATGTATAAACAACGCACCATTGCTGGCTTTTGGAATCAATCTTTTTCTTTATTGTTTCTGCCGCTTCCATACTGGCATTTGCAATCCCAAGCATTGTCTTTACTTTCTCTTTGTTTACAATTTCCTGGTTTTTAAATTGGCCCTGAGAATTACATTCAAGATATACTTCTTCTAGCGTCTTTTGCTTAGGCATTTAAACTACCCTTGATTATATAACCCGTTGATATGCTTTTTAACAGGCCTTTTTCTATTTTTGATGAATCTTTATATATAAAAGTTTGTATCTCTCTTCCTGTTTTTTTTTCATAAACAGCCTGCTGGAAATTATCTGCTTTTCCAAGCAGAAACAAATCAATATCGCTTCCAGAATGCCAGTCTGATCTTGCAAAACTTCCAAATAAGATGATTGTTTTTGCATCTTTTAATTCCATTAGATGATTTAAGAATCCTATTTTATAGAACTGCTCTAATGCAAATAATCTCTTCCTGTTTTTGTATGAAGGGCTTTCAAAATCTGCAATGTAATAAGGCATCTTCCTTTTTTCTTTTATTCTTTTTATTAAACCCTCTTTTTGGAACTTGATTAACCACCTGTTTGCTTTATCCCTTGATATCTTGCCTTCTCTGATTATCTCTTCAAAATGCCAGTGCTTTGAGCTTTCATTGAAGAATAATTTTAGTATGTTATTTTCCTTATTCATAATAGTACCTTTAAAGGGGACTAATATATAAAGGTTTCTATAAACCTTTGAGTCTATTAAATATCACAAAAACGTAATACGCCGCGACCCGGACGTTCAGCTGCACCCAGTGCACTGAACACAGGGCGCGGCGTTTGAACCGGGACATCCTTTCGGAAACTGGATCTCAAGTCCAGCGCAGTTTCCTGCTCTTAAAGAGTACCAGGTTGTGCCATCGCGGCATAATAATTTACCAATAAAAAAAATTTAACTTTGATTCTATATAAATTTTATTAATTTCGAATTTTTCATTTAAAAAAGTTAAGTTTATATATTAGTTATCTTAGAAGATATATAAATTATAATTTAAATTATAATTAAAGAGGTGATATGATGAGAAAAGGACAGGCAGCCATGGAATTCTTAATGACATATGGCTGGGCAATTCTTGTTGTTTTAGTTGCGATTGGGGCATTGGCTTATTTTGGAGTTTTAAGCCCAGGACAATTTCTGCCTAAAAGTTGTATTATAGGACCAGGATTTTCTTGTGCAGATTTTAAAGTAACTGCCACTACGGGTGGTTGGGAAATTATAGTAATGAATGGAATTGGAGAATCAATAAATACAGTTGATTTAGTTTTAAATGATATAACCCCAAATCCACCTACTACAAGTGATGGAAGTTGTGCTACAGACCCTATACCTGCAGGAGGTAAATCATCATGTACTGGAACTATGGCTACTGGAACTGCAGGCGATCGAGTAAAAGCAACAATCAGTTTTAAGTATACTGGTTCAGGTGGATTGTCACATACAGTAACAGGAACTTTAACAACCGAAATGGAATAAACTTTTTTTTTATTTTTAGATTTTAAAATAAAATGTACATCAGGCAAAGAGTCATAGGAGATATGTATTTGGCTTGTTCTTTAATATTTATTTATCTCTCTCTTCTTTATTTTGGCATGGCTGTTTACCGATACGGATTAATCTTTATTATTATTGGCTTGGCATTAGCTGTTTTTGGAGGAATAACAAAGCAGTATCTGAAGAGAAAAGAAAAATCCAAAATTGTTCTAAAGGCAGGAAAGAAAAAGAAAAGAAATAGATAATTTTTTTATATAATTAATTCTTCAAATAAAAAAAAAAAACCAAAAACTTTATATACAACTTAAGTTGTACATATATACAACTAAAGATGTTACCAAAAAATAACACTGCTTTGGAAAAAGAATACAAAAGATGCCAAAAGAGTTTTATTACTATAAGCAAAGAAGCTTATAAGGACTATTTTGAAGAGGCTTATTCTGATTTAGACTCTGCTGATAAGGAAGAAAATGATAAATGGGCAATAGCCAAGGCTTACCAAGCATTATTTTTATACTGTAATGGCTTACTTGTAAGAAAGGCGGGTTTTTATTCAAAAGACCATGGGTGCGTGCTTATTGGTTTACTCAAAAATAATATAGTGCCAAAAGAGATACTAGAAAAAATTCATAATACTCTTGAGGAGAAAAAGAAGGTTTTTAGCGAAATAGAATTAAAAGATGATTTTTTTGAAGAAATGAGCAGAATAAGGATTACAAGAAATAGATATCTTTACTTACCAAAAACGCAAAGGAAATTAAAAGAATCTCCAAAAGAAAGAGTAAAAGAAGTCAAGGAAATTATGAGGATTTTAGGTGAGATAGAATGATAAGAAAGCTTTTGCCTCTGACAGAAAATAAATTAAGAATTTTACTATACATTTATGAAAAAAAAGAAACTCATTTACAAGAGATAGCAAAGAATCTCAGGATACATCCTTATTCATTGCAGAAAACAATTAAGTCGCTTAAATCTGTTTTAGAAGAAAGGAAAGCAGGCAGAACACTACTTTTAAGCTTAGATAAGAAAATGCCTGATTATTTTGATTTATTATCAACAATAGAAGACTATAAACTAAAGACAGAAAATAAAATTTTAAAACTATTAATCAAGAATTTGCAGGAATTCTTTTCTAAAGATAAAAATATATTAAGTTGCTTAGTGTTTGGTAGCTATGCAAGAGAAGCTGTTAAAGAGAGTTCTGATATAGATCTACTGTTCATTGTAAAGAAAAAAGATAAAGAACTATTAAAGAGATGTTCTCAATTATCCACTTTGTTGGGCAAGGAAATAAATCCTTTAGTATTTGATGAAAGGCAATTTAAAGAGGTTTTAGGAATCAAGGAACCAGCTATAGCTTCACTTTTAGAGCCTTCTCAAAGACTAATTGTAATAGGCAAAGAATATTTTTTGAAGCTTTGAAAATATTTAAACAATCAAAAAAAAAAGAAAAAAAAAGAAAAGAAATAGNTAATTTTTTTATATAATTAATTCTTCAAATAAAAAAAAAAAAAACCAAAAAATTTATATAGTAACTCTAAGTTACTATATAGTAACTGGGAGTTATTATGGTATCATTAACGCAAAAGGAAAAGGAAGCGCTGCTTATTTTATTTAAAGATTTTACTGCTTTTTATAATGCCAATTCTATAAGCAAAATTCTTAGCATAAGCCATGTTGGCGCTCAGAAGATATTTAAAAGGCTTTTAAACGAAAATTTACTGATATATAAGAAGATAGGAAAGTCGATAATATACAAGCTAAATCTAGCTGATGATTATGCAAGGAAATTAATGGCTTTTTTGTTGGCTGATGAGGCTAATAAATTCAAAAGATGGAAAGAAGAGTTTAAACAATTATTTAAAAAAGACAGGATAATCATGATATATGGTTCTGCAATAAAGAATTATGCCAAAGCAAAAGACATTGATATTATGATGGTTATTGATAAAAAAGATATAAATGAAGTTAATAATATTATCAAAGAAAAAGAAGAGATACTGCCTAAAAAACTTCATGTAATTAAGCTGACAGCTAATGACCTGTTAAAAAATATTAAAGAAAAAAAAGAAGCGGTTTTAGATATAGTTAAGAATGCCGTCATACTTTATGGACAAGACAAATACGTAAGGGTAATAAAGAATGTCACAAGCATCTAAATATGTTAAATGGTGTTTAAGCAAACAAAAAAAAGAAACTGAAGAATCTAAAAAATCAGGTAAAAGGTTGAAACATAGAGGTTTATTAAAAATAGAGCCTGATATTGAAAAAGCTAAAAAACATATTAAAAAAGCAGAGCATAATCTTCAGGCTATAAGCAATTTCAAGGAAAATGGATTTTCTGATTGGTCAATAGCTGCAGGATTCTACAGTATTTACCATTGTTTTTTAGCAATTGCTGTTAAGTTTGGTTATGAATCAAGAAATCAAACTTGCACTATTGCATTAATTGAATATCTAAAAGAAGAAGGTAAGATAAATATCGACACAAAGTTTATTGATACGTTAAAACAGGAAGATATGGAAGATATGCATAATAAAGTTATTGATNTGAGGGAAGAATATACATATGGCGTAGAGGTTTCTGTTGAAGAAGANAAAAAGATTAAAGATTTAATAAATATCTGCAAAGAAATAATTGATATCGCTAAGAATATTGTTTTTAAATAAATCAAAAAAAAAAAAAAGAAAAAAAATTTAAATAATCAAATAACTTTAAACTTAAAAGAAAAAGAGGAATAAATGAAAAAAGCTCAGCAGGCAATGGAATTCTTAATTACCTATGGCTGGGCTTTGCTTATTGTTTTGATTGTTATTGCTGCCTTGGCTTATTTTGGAGTATTAAATCCTGAAAGATTATTGCCGCAATCCTGTATATTAATGCCTGGACTAAGCTGTACTGATTTTAAGGTTAATGCTGAGGGAATAGCAATAACTGTTTTAAACGGCTATGGAAAAAATTTTCAAACATTCGGCATTGCTGTTCAAAATGATGGAGGAGATTGCGATGATGTTGCATTAGCGTCTATTGAAGGAGGCAATGATTTAAAGAATGGAGAAAAAAAAAGATATGTAGCAGAATGCAGCATTACAGGCACAAGATTTAAAGCTGATTTAGTGATAAATTATCTTATCTCCGGAGAGTTAGCCCATTCAAAAATAGGCTCTATTGCAGCAATGGTTGAGGGAGAAGCTGTTTTTGATGGAGGAGGAGAAGAAGGCGGAGCAGCAGACGAAGGAATATGCCAGAATGCAGATACTGCTGGATTATGCCCGGGATTAGACATTGTCTTTGGCTCTGGCTATCAATCTGCATGCTGCAGTAGTTATACTTTATGCTGTTAAAATAGGAAGTTTTAAATAAATCAATATTTGAGGTTATTAAAAAAAAAAAAAAGAGGTAAAATTGAGAAAAATAATTGTATTAATACCTTTAATTTTATTAATGTTTATAATTAGTTGTGTACAGCAAATAGAACCAACTACTAAAAAAACATTATCAGAATTGCAAATAGAAGCATGCAATGCAGCATATAATAGTGGAACATGTGACTCAAGATTGAATGAAGTAGGTATTGTTTTAGGAGAAGAATGTTGTGAGGTATTGGGAAAATGCTGTTAAAAAATAAATTTTTTTTAATTTTAATAATATTTATTTTATTGTTTTCTGTTATAACAATTGCACAAATGTGCCAGGTTGCACAAGCACGAAACACTTTAAGAAAAGCATTGTTTGACTATTTAACCGACCCTTCATCTGCACAAATGGCTCTTCCTAAAATAAAAGATTTGCTTAATATTTATCTAAGCATTAGTGAAGGAGAAGTAACTCTTAATTGCACAAAAGTAGGAGCATACTCGGGTGAAATATATGAAGAGATTATTAATGAAGCAGATAGAATAATTACTACTTTACCAACTTGTGCTGACGGGACACAATATGGAGAATGCTCTTCAAATAAGCCAATGTATTGTCATGCTAAAAAATTGATTGATAAATGCAAAACATGCGGCTGTCCTGAAAATCAAGTATGTAAAGGCCAAAAATGCGTAGAAACCACAGAAAAAATAGCTTGTAATGTTAATGCTGATTGCGGGACTGATGAATATGTTGGAGATTATTACTGTCAAAATAATGATGTTTATGGTAATTATAAAAGCTATGTCTGTAATGATCCAGGAAAACCTAAATCATATTGTTCAGATTTAACACAAACAGTATTAATTGATATCTGTGAAGCAAAAGAAAAATGTGTTGAAGGACAAGACGAATGCCAAAAAATCTGTTCTGATGGCACACTTTATAGTGAATGCTCACCAACAAAACCAAAATATTGTGATTATGGAAATTTGGTTGATAATTGCGATGTTTGTGGATGTAATGAAGGTTATATTTGCTACAGCGACGGAATTTGTTTAATGGATTCAGATGGTGATGGAATTATTGATTCAGATGATAATTGTCCCGATGTAGTTAATCCTAGACAAGAAGATACAGATAATGATGGGGTAGGAGATGCTTGTGATACTATCCTTAAATTATTATTGAGCGATGATTTTGATGATGGAATAGTAGATCATAGTATTACACTTGGAATAGATAATATGGATTGTGCTGATCCTCCGGAATGGGAGTCTGATAGTTATTATTACAGGAAAACAATCCGCAGTTATGGTGGTTGCGGAACTAATCTTGTTCCTAGCTATACCCTCCCTAATTTAGAGCAATGGGGTGATATTGATTTATTAATTAAAATAACAAATGCAGAAGGTAATTGCAATTTTAAAAGCCATTGGGTATTGCAAAGTCGGTTAAATAGCTGTTTGGCTTATGTTGAGAAGAGCTATTGTAATAGCGGTTGGGATTATAATGATTATGAAGTTGAGTCTTATCATTGGGATCATGAATCTGGAGTAATGACTAGATTAAATGATGGTAGTTCATTAGACCTTTCAAATAGCAGAGAATATGGTGATGGATTGTATTTTTATAGCATGTGTTTTTGTAATTACTATCGCTGTTCTCCAGCTATAAATAAAATAGATAAAATAGAAATATATGGACATATAGGTGGAACTTAAAGGTTCATTTTGTATTATTTATAATGGAAAGAAAAAAAAAAGAGGTAAAATTGAGAAAAAAGCCAGCAACAAATCAGAATAAATATATCTTAAATCTATTATTAATATTATTTATTCTAGTGATTGTATTCTTTTTTGTAGTATCTGTAGTTAATCAAAAACAAAATGAGGCAGCTAAAACCTCTCCTAAATTAGAACCTAAAACATTGTCTGAATTGCAAACGCAGGCATGCAATATAGCAGATCAAGCAGGAACATGCAATTCAAGATTAGCTGATGTTGGAATTGTCCTTAAGGAAGATTGCTGCGAGGTATTGGGAAAATGCTGCTGAGGAATAAAATAATTATAATTATTTCTTTTCTTTTGATTATCAACATTGCTTATGCCCAGCAATGCGAAACCTCAATTGT
>C687J35174_10012290_pt1 | contig 10470 bp, 12 predicted proteins | sample RifCSPhighO2_01_FD_35174 | JGI IMG/M metagenome (IMG submission 35174)
CGCCTCGCAGCTCTGAACCCTCCGCTCTGGCTCACTACCGTTCGCCGAGGTCGGATTCGAGGCTCGGTCGCATAACATCGTTATACAAAATATTACTCGGGTGGAGCTCTTATTGCTCATCTTTATGATAAATATCCAAGAAGATCAATCTATTCTCAGATGGAATGAAAGAATATGCTAATCTGTAAGGAGAAATGTAGACTTCCCTAGTTCCTTTTCTATTATATTTCATTGGCTTACCTATATCCGGATTCTCGATAATTTTCTCAACATGTTTGATTATTTTTTCCTTAAGGATAGGATCTCTTATTTTGCTGATTATCTTTAGAAATTCCTTCTTATGCTTTATGTTTAGCATGCACGAAGCTCCTTAAGAAACTCATCTTTTGATTTAGTCTCAAATTTGCCCTTATCGTGCTCTTGCCAGGCTTTCTCGACCCTCTCTGCAAAAACAAGATCTTCTTTAAGATTAATAGCGAGACTCTTCATGCTCTTTAGAACAAGTCTTCCTTCGTCCTTTACCATTAAAAATTCATCTCCACTATGGATGTCATCTCTTAAGGAACTAGGGATAACAATCTGTCCTTTTGTGCTTACTTTAGCGATAGCATATTCCATAATATATCACATTAGTAAGGTATAACTTACTAATATATAAATGTTTCTATCTTTACCATCAACGCCGAACCAAGCTACTTCTCCTTCGCTTCGCTCAGTCGACCTTCCAGCTCTGAAATATTGCGACGCTTCCACTTCGTTCCAGCCCTCAAAATTTCGTGAGAAAGGAACCTAACGCAGTTAGTTTCAATCACGAGAACGCCTAATCAGGCTGAGGGAAGGGGAACTTAACCCGATTTATGTTGTGTCTGCAGATATAGGTCTATATTTCTTCCTTAGATCAATCCTCTTGTCTTTGGGGATGTTGCCCCAAGAAACATTTATAAATCCCGTCGCCAGTGTCCTTCTCATGGTTCTTGAAAAGCTGGGCTCATCATTGAGAGATACGCTGCAGAAAGTGACAAACGCGTTGTTTGTTGACGAGAAGCTGGTCAATGAGCTTGTCAAAGACATCCAGAAAGCGCTGCTGCAGGCGGATGTCAATGTCAAATTAGTTTTCGAGCTCTCTAAAAGGATCAAGGAACGCGCCTTGAAAGAGGAAGCTCCGGGAAGCATCGGCAAGAAAGACTGGCTTGTCAAGATAGTCTATGACGAGCTTGTCAAATTCCTGGGAGAAGAGCAGAAAGCGATAGCTATCGATCCTAAGAAAAAACCGTTCGTTTTAATGATGGTCGGCCTTTTCGGCGCAGGAAAGACCACAAGCATTGGCAAGATCTCTAAATTCTACTCTAAACGCGGTTACAAAATTGCGGCGTTAGGGCTTGACGTCCACAGGCCTGCAGCAAGCGAGCAGCTTGAGCAGGTCTGCAAGAGCGTAGGAGTCCAGTCTTTCGTGAACAAGAAAGAGAAGGATCCGTTAAAGATAATCAAGGAGTTCGAGAAGAATTTCCCGAAATATGATGTCCTGATAGTAGACACTGCTGGAAGGGATGCATTATCAGAAGACCTTATCGAAGAGCTCAGGAAAGTGGACAAGAAGCTCTCTCCCGACGAGAAACTGCTTGTCATGGCCGCTGACATCGGGCAGGCCGCGCAGCAGCAGGCCCAGGCATTCCATGACACTGTCAATATCACTGGGGTAGTGATCACAAAGCTTGACGGGACTGCAAAAGGGGGCGGAGCTCTCTCGGCTTGCGCGATCACTGGCGCGAAGATAGTGTTTGTAGGAGTAGGAGAGAAGCCTGAAGATCTTGAGGAGTTCAAGCCTAAAAATTTTGTCGGCAGATTGCTCGGCCTTGGAGATATCGAAGCGCTGCTAGAGAAGGCCAAAGACGCGATGACTGAGGATGAGGCGCAGGATCTCGGAAAGAAACTGCTCAAGGGAGAATTCAATCTCATAGACCTTTACGAACAGATGCAGGCGATGAAGAAGATGGGCTCGTTCTCCAAGCTTCTCGAGATGGTCCCAGGGATGGGGCAATTGAAGCTTCCTAAAGAGCTGCTGAATGTGCAGGAAGGGAAGCTTGAGAGATGGAAGCACATAATGAATTCCATGACGAAGAAAGAGCTTGAGGATCCTGAACTGATAAGCGGCAGCAGGATTGAGCGCATAGCGAAAGGCTCAGGGACTAATCCCGGAAATGTCAAAGACCTTATCAAGCAGTACCGCCAGGGCAAGAAAATGATGAAGATGATGAAGGGCGGCAAAGGGATGGATCAGATGATGAAAAAGATTGGAAGCATGAAAGGGATGATGGGCTAACTTCTTCACCTAGCTGAATCATCATTCTCAGGATTCTGTATAGCTCTGTACGCTCTCGCTATCTTTCTCTTGATCAGAACTCCCGCGAGAACCATGATGATCCCTGCTGAAAACGCGATTACTGACTCTTTACCGCAGGCATCAAGCGCTTTTCCTATGAGCGCCTCTTTCCTCATTCCGTAATTGATATCCACAAGAGAATTAAGGATATTCACCTGAGAAGTGATATTCTCATCCGGATAATATAATGTTCCTCCGCATCTCACTCTTGAGACCTTCTGGCAATCTCCGCTCTGCCCGACGCTGCAGTTTTCAGAAGAGCTCTTAGCCATCATCATGAATGTAGAGCAATCCGCTACCTCAATCAGTATATCATTTTTATGCTTATCATACAGCGATCTCTCAGAAATATACTGCTGATAGACCGGCGCAAGATCCTTCTTCAGGACGTTTGCGGAAAAGCCTGTCGCAAAAGAGCCGACGCCTAAAAAGAGCATAGGGANGAGCTTCTCGAGAGTATCAGNCTCTTTAGAATGACGCTCAGAAACATTGCGCTGTAATTGATAATCTGAAGAAATCATTTCATCCTCTCCCTGACGCATTTTTAGGAAGGGTTCTGAGTATATCCCCTATTGTCCATCTTGGAGCGCTCGCGTTTAATTGATCTATGGCTTCATGAACAGATTTATCTACCACTTGCTCTTGAAAAGGATAAGGTGTTAGTCTGACTTCCTTGAACTCGAAGGCTTGCGCAAGTATCCTTCCAACACACTCTGACCCTTGAAGATCTGAAATGTAGGGGCGAAGCAGACTATCTGTCTCTTGCATATTTGGAAAATCATGAAATAATATCAATTTAGGTTGAGATATATCTTTAGGATATGTAGGATTGAAGTATACCACTCTCAATTTAAGTAATTGTCCTGGTTTTATCGGCCCTAACGAACAATCTAAGTATTCTTTTGTAGATTCAGAAACTAACATTTTTTGTATCTTATCGATAGGCAAAGGATAAATCACTTTCTCAATAGGGACAGCGCCTTTTTCCAGCAGTCGCTCTAACCAGGAGAGATATTTAGAATGCCCTATATCCATCATTGATTGATCATTCAATTCAAGACCATTAGTCGTCACATGAAGAACGCTAGTATCAGAGAGATCTACATAGAATCTATGATACATTGATGGGTGATAGCTTGATGAAGTCATCGACTCACTTCATCATCTCTCTGACTTTCTCCATCTCTAGCTCCCGCACCCTGCGGTCGAGGACAAGCAATTGCTTCTTCATCTCTGACTGGCTAGAATTCAGATGGATTATCCAGCTGGTCATGCTGCTCTTCAATTCCGCCATGTCCTGGCCTACCTTGTCGAACGCTTTCCTGACTTGCACTGAGATCCCGAATAATGCCATTGTGCCTCCATAAACCCTTAATGGTGATACCACTCGATAATGATAACTTATATATAAAGGTTATGGTTTATTCATGTGAGAGTTCTCACTCCTCTAAGGAGAAGATGACAGAAAAAGGTAAAATACTGCTTACTTAAAGCCCCGCGACCCATCCGCCGTCGACAACCATGAGATTGCCAGTCATATAGTCAGAAGCGTGTGAAGCGAGGTATATCGCAGTCCCTACAATGTCTTCAGGCTTGCCCANCCTCTGCAATGGCACTCGGTTCTTGATCATCTGCTGGAAGCTCTCAGATCCCATCATAGGAGCGGTCATAGGAGTCTCGAACGCGCCAGGACAGATGGCATTGACATTGATGTTATGCTTTGCCCAATCGACAGCCAAAGTCTTTGTCAGCATGATGACTCCGCCCTTGCTCGCGTTGTAAGCCGCAGATTGGCCGAAAGCCATTATCCCCGCTACGCTCGCGACATTGATTATCTTGCCTGACTTTTGAGCGATCATCTGCTTACCGACTGCCTTTGCGCACAAGAACTGCCCTTTAAGGTTTATCGAGAGAATCTTATCCCAATCGCTCTCTTCCAAAGACTCGACAAGCCCNGGACGGTAGATGCCCGCGTTATTGATGAGTATGTCTATCCTGCCGAACTTCTTGAGGACATCCTTGACCATGCCGCGGACGTGCCTTTCTTTCGTGACATCGATCTTCAATCCTAGAGATTTCCTTCCTTTATGGACGATGTGCTGAACCGTATCGCGGACATCAAGAACGTCTGTGACAACAACATCAGCGCCTGCGGAAGCAAGGCCTATCGCCATCGCTTTGCCTAATCCTCGGCTCGCGCCTGTGACTATAACCACTTTCCCTGAAAGGTCAAACAGATGCATAGCTCCCTCTTTCTTTATTGAACAAGATTAAAACAAAGACTGGTGTAAGGATCAACCGACATAATTCAGGCGCTTCTTCTCCTGGATGTCCGCGACTTCCTTGCTCTTCTCAAGCAGCCCGCGCAGCTTGCTCTCGAATTTCTGCGCCTGCTGCATCAGGGGCTCAGGATCGATCTTGAGATTCAGCACCTTGTCAAGGATGGTTATTATGCTCGCCGCGGCTTTCGAGTCAGGCATTGTAGAATGCGTTTCGGCAAAGATGCACGAGACAGGCATTCCGTCTGCGTTGACAAGCAGCGCTCCTGTGACTCCTAAGATTATCCCTTCAGTGAGTTCCTGCACGCTGTTCTTCTTGAACACCTCTTTCATCTTCAGGTTAGTGGTGTAATAGAAGCATTTGGGCTCGCCGACACTGTTCGGAGAGGCGACTCCTTCAAGGCTCAATATCTTGTCAGTGCTTAATTTCTTCGCGAGATCCATTATCATGTTCGCGAGCTCCCATTCCAAGCCTTGGATGCTTGTGATTATGTGCACGATCAGGATATTAGTCTTGCTGTCATAGAACAATCCTATAGGCTGCACGACTTTGCCGCCGTGGATGGCGATCATGGCAGGGATGTCGTCGCAGCGCACTGTGCCGATAAGCTCTGCCTTGAGCTGCTCGATGAGGTATTCTGTCGTTATTGTCCCAATAAGCCCGAATCCTGGGAATCCCTGGATTATTATCGGGCTCTTAGGCTTCTTCCATAAGTCAAGCTTCATCATAACCCTCCGCCGCCTCTAAAGTTCCATCGCGAAGCACGCTATCATGAGCAGCACTCCCTCGATGATGAATATCACGAAATACACTGCAGGGCTTATCCAGGAAAGGCCGAACCAGCTGTATCCTACTCCGAACTTGAACAATACCTGCATGAGCCCGATCAGGAAGAATATCGCAGCGGCGAAGAAAGAGAACCAGCCGATCGCGTTGCTGTTCGTGATCTCAATGATAGAATTGACAAGAAGATACATTCCTGCTGCGGCGACTACATAGGCAAAGATGGAAAGCCCTGCGGAAGGGATCGCAAACCATGAAGGGCCTATGCCTAACTTGCTCAGCAAAGGCAGCAGGCCCATGACTGTGAGGAAAAAGCCTATAAAGAAGCTAACGCCATCTTTCCAGTGGAACACTGAATTCACCTCTTTTAACCGAATACCGCCTAAACACCGCTCATCTCATGCCGGATAACTTTGTAGCTGCAAGACGCATAGTATCGATATTTCCAGCCCCTTCAGCGAGAGTATCATTGAGTGCGGAAATCTGTTCCTTCTCAAGATTTTCAGGAATATCATGCTTTATGCCAGCCTCTTTAAGCACATGCTTAAGCGCAACCTGCATCGCCAGAGAATGCGCGTACAACTTGAATAAATCCTGAAGAAGCGTGTTAAAGTCAGAATTTGTCTTTTTGACCTTTGAGACAAAACTCTTGAATTCTTTTGATTCGGCATTAACTCTGTGATGCTCAATATCTTTAAGGATTTTGACATAGGTTCTCTCGTCAGCCCTGATATCTTTAAGAGTTCTACGCTCCTTTCTCACATCATTGATATACCCAAATATAGAAAGTCTGCGCTTCTCATCCCACAAGCTCAAATCAGCGATAAAAGTCTGCCCTGCCATACTGATCACCTCAAGAGTTGACCGTGCTGGGCTGGAGAAATGGGGAATGCTTATATAAAGGTTGCGGAATTGCTGGCGATGAATTCCAGCGAAGGAAGGCCTGGTTTGTCCTTATGAAGGGATGGGTTGGTTGTTGGGGGTTTAGGGTGAGAAGACTGATGAAATAAGGTTATATGACTATGATTATAACAGAATAGCAGCAAGCACAAGCCCGGCCATAACTGTCTTAAAGAATCTTGAATACCCATTGTCGGCAGCGGCATAATAACCTGAAGCTGCTGCTGAAGGAGTAGCTGCGATCTTCTTCTCTAGATTGGAGACGTCTTCCATTTCCTCAGCGACACTTGCTTCTGATTCTTCATTCTTGATCTCAGAACTATCTTTTATGACATGATGCTCTCTTGAAGCGACTTTCGAGTCTATCCCTTCTTTTGCTGAGCTTTCATCTGCTCCTGCAGAAGGGTTTGCGGAAATATCAGAGGCATTCTTGTAAGCATCATGCTTTACAGGATCATACCTTTCTTTGCCTTGCATCAAGCTATGGTAATCCTGTTCAGAGACGCTCTCTGCAGGTTTTTCAGTGTGTTTGGCAGCGCTAGAATAATTCTCATTCTTCAAAGCAGGTTCAGGATGATAGATCTCAGTTGCTGGCTCATTCTTGCCGCTTGCTGGTTTCAGCTCAGGCATCGCTTCAGTCTTGTAATCAATGCTTTCTGATTTCTTAACGCTGTATTGATTTGGAACGCCCGCTTTGCTTTCTGTTCCTGCCCCTTCTGTTCCTGATTTCGCTTCAGAGAGTGCAGCGTCAAGCGAACCATTCAAGGGCTGAGGGGCATTCTGAGCATAGACATTCTTGATTCCAGAATCATATTCGCCTTTCTTTATATCATCTTGCTTCTTATCATCTTTTTCTATATCCTCTTTCTTAATCTCGTCTTTCTCCATATCCCCTTTCTTCAGAATCCGATCATCTATCCTAGGCTGTTCAATATTCTCAACAATTATTTCCTGTCCTGGGCGCAGGCAATGCGGACTCTTCTCATTCCAGGGCTTGCAATACCGCGGCTTGCCATCAGCTGCCTTCGCAGGAGGATATTCTGCCTGCTTTCCTTTGCCATTCAGGACTGCGATCTCATCTGCTTTCCTGTAGATCTCATTATTGGTAGGATTCACTCCTGACTCCGCCAGTTCTGTCTTGGCGATGCCCCATAAGGTATCTTTCTTCTGGACAGTATATGTCAGTTTCTCTGTCTCTTTGCTGCCATTCTTCTCAATAGGAGTTTCATTGATCATATTTTCTAGAGCGATTGCTTCCGGATTTTCCGAGACTGGATTCTTGCCGTTATCTGCTTTCTCAGCTGCAACAACCTGCGGATTGAAATAAGTATCGTTGCAGTTGCTTGGATAAAGAAGACAGGCGCTAGCAATCCCGAAAGCGATCATTGCTGAATTCAAGAAAGAACTTCTTACTTTGCGCGAGAAGTTGCTCTTAAATCTCACGCTCTTCTCTGCCGCACCTGATTGCGCTGGCTCGACAGCATTGCCAGGCTGAGCGTCAGAAAGATCAGGCAGCATATTCGNGGGATCGGTACTGGCCACAAGAATACCCTCACTTGAAGATTTAGGATTCTGCGCCGGCAAAGAAGAAGCGCCATTGTTCTCATCTGAGACAGCGGGGCTTGATACTTTGTTCGCGCGCGACTGCTCTGATTCAGGACTGGAAACATAAGATTCAGAGGGTTTGCTTGCTTCAGGATTCTGAGAGGGCTCTTCTTCAAGATTGAGAATCATGCCTGCATCTAAGACTGTATCGGGCATATCTTTCTCATTTGCTTGCCCCTCAGAGGACTTAGCATTTTCAGTCGTTGATTTAGCGCGAGTTTTAGGCTTCTCAATCTTTTTTATTGGTTTCTCAACCGCTCCAATATTTATGTTGACCGCTTCGACACTTTCACTCTCCGTGAGCCTGCCACGCAAATATCCGATATATTCATTGACTTTAACATCGCGCTCATTATTCTTATATTGTAGCAATTCAGAGAAAAAACTTCTTTCCTTGTCAGAATACAATATCTCATTAATCCTTCCCAAGACTCTTAGATAGCTCTTGTCAGAGTATTCATCACTCAGCTGAGCCAGCAATCCGCAATATTGATGCATTGAATCATTCTGATCGTCTCCTTTGAACACTGAAAGATCAGCGACTATGCCCGCTTCCGCTTCTATAGGAGTTTCTGAATTGAATGATTTGAGGATTATATCTAGTTTTTTCTCCTGGACTGCTTTATCCCATATAGAGAGATATTTCTCGACAATAGTCTCACAAAGCTTCTTTTCAACCTGCTCAGGGCTTGCAGGATCAGCAAAAATGCTTTGTTCTTCTTCTAAATCAATAACAATCTCTTCAAGAGGCTTCTCGTTAGCCTTTATTCCTGCTGGAACAGCAGGATTCTTACCAGCGCCAGCAGGCAGTTTATCAGCAGTTATCTTCTTTATACCGTTCTTTGCCATTGTGATCCGATAGATTGATAGCGATGTGTAGATTCATCAGCCATCGCCCCCTATTCACTCGAGAAGACTGCTCAGAGATTTATAAATGTTACTATCTTTACCACTTTTGAATGATACTCAATAATTCTCAGCCGATAAGAAAATGATACGCGAAAAGAAACGCTTGCCTCATTATTTCTTAGCAGCAGAATCAGAAGTGAATAATCTTATAACGCATAGCATGATTCCTATTGCAACTACCTCGAGGGTATCGATTATCTGCTTTTGATAAGTTACGGCGATGTAATGAGAGACTGCGCCCCCAACCGACGATGCCGCGAAAAGAGAGACATATCCTGAATACACTAAAGGTTTAAGTACGCGCTTGCCCAACCATTCCCTCTCAAGAGCTTTTAATCTTCTTTCTTCGCTCAAGAGAGAAGAAGAGATATCTTTAATCCGTTGTTTTTCATGAGGATACTGCTGTTTCTTGAATTCATATTTATCCTCAAGCGCCTGGCAGCTTGATTCAAGATCTATCGTCCCTTGCTTAAGATTCTCAGTCGCGATAACTATCTCTTCAAGCTCATCCTCATTTCTTTTCGCTTCCTCAGTCACTTCTCTGACCTGTTCAGTGAGCGCCTCAATACGCTGACGTGATTTGACATGACAGGCATCTGCTTCCTCTTCAAGCTCATTGATATAATCCCTCAGCTGCGCGCACTTAGTGGTGTAAAGAGAATATAACATGCTGTTAAGGCTCTGCTGCAGCCCGGTCTGTAAGCCAAGCCTATCAGGACGCAGGACTTCGCTTGCCTGCTGATGGTATCTCAAAAGGAATTCTCTCACATTCTCATGGCCTTTGGACTCAAGCAAGGCTTGAAGATCTTTCTTTGGAATCCCTATCCCTTTCAAGATATTATTGTCCATTCATCCCTCAGTCTTTAATGAGACATATTCCGCTTCACCAATCTATATCATGATCAATTGTTCATTATGTTTATCTGCTGAAGACTTTGTCAATGCAATATACAATATCTCTAAAGAAAATTCCGACAGATTCGGGGTATACATGAACCTGACGCCCAAAAACACCAAAGACTATCCCTCCGACTATCAAAATAGCATATCCGACTTTGTTTGATCTGAAGATCTCAAAATTTTCGATCTTGTCATCAAGAAAAGCTCTCCTGCCAGATATCCTTATCCTCTCATCGCTCGCATAGCGCTCATATTCATTCTTATCGATCCTAGTCTTATTATTCTCAATGATAACGCCATGATTCAATTCAAGCCCGTTCACGAATTTATCGATATACCCTATCTGATCATCAATGCACTGATGCTTTGATTGCGCCGCCTCATATCTCTTTTCAAATTCTTTGGCGCTGCCTATCACATCATCTTTCTTGCGTTCAATAGATTTTATCTGCTGCCTGGCTTGCGCATATCTCTCATTGAGCTCATTAATCTGCTTCTGGTAAGCGGCCGCAGTCTGATCATCCTGTTGATATGCGGAGTCCGACGCCAGATTCTGGATGAATTCTTGCACTTTTGGCATATACTCCTTACTGCTAAGAAATTCCAATAGAGAGTTCAATCTCCGCTGATATTCTGAATCAATCCCTGAATAGTCAGGATGCACGACCAATGACAGCTTCCTGCAATAGTCTTTCAACACTGTACGGAAATTG
>C687J35174_10012291_pt1 | contig 10469 bp, 17 predicted proteins | sample RifCSPhighO2_01_FD_35174 | JGI IMG/M metagenome (IMG submission 35174)
AACATTTAAAAGTATAAAGATAATCCAGTTTAAATGAGAAAACCTAAAGCGCAAATATTTTTTTATTCAAGACAAGGAGTCCCCATGTTTTATCGTCTTGATCCAGTTGTTGTAGATTTTGATTTGAATGATTATACTAAAAAATCTAATGGAACATGGGCTAATGTTTTAGAATTATTGCTTGATGATGGATTTGTTTTAGATGTTGATAGCCCGAAGAGAGGACATCTTTAAATTCCTTGTCTGTCTAATTCATTATTGACTATTGTTACAACTTGCGATGCGAAATATGTTGGTTTGCCGACGGAGATTGCTGTTCCTAGAGATTTTAATTTTTTGAGTTCTTTATGAGGAAAGCCGTCTTGATCTGCTAGAACAAATACNGGGTTGTCCTTGAATTTTATTTTTCTTATGTCTTCTCCTTTTGCATCTAAAATGTAAATTTCTTTTCCNTCTTCAATNAAATCATTTAATACTTTGAAAATTGATTTTTTTTCTATTTCATAGCCTGGTTCAACAACGATTTTTTTGTCTCTCTTTGCTCGGAAAAGCATTTTTTTAATTAGTCCTGCTACATTTTTTTTACTTAGAGTGATTTCTCCAGATGATTTTCTTCCTTCGGGAAAGATTTCTAAATGTTGAGGAGGATTTGGAGGACCGTTAAAAAGAAGATGGATTTTTGTGTCTTCTCTGATTTTATGACTTAGAAATAATGCATTGATTAGAGTGTGAATTGCAATGTCCATTCTGCCAGCATCCATTAATTTTTCAGCGTTAAAATTTCCAGTTGTTCTTGCACTATTGGAAAAATAAATAAATTCTCTCATTCAGTTTTATTGAGAATTAGATTAATAAGTTTAACCTTTTTTTGAGATTCTTTGATAGCTCGATAAATAACTCTTTCATCGATAACTGTTGCAAAAGTAGTTCCCTCTGCAATTATTTTTCCTTCTGAATTATAACTTAAATTAATATTTAATCCTCTTTTTCCATTTTTTTGAATATTTTCAAATGTGAGCTCTCCCATTTCATGAGAATTATGTCCATTGAATGATATTGATTGTCTGTTATAGATTCCAATTGTTCCTTTTGGAAATAAATCAGTTCCTTGAACTTTTCTTTGAACTGCTCCCGGAATTTTAAAAATAGCGTCTAATTTTTTTGAATTTGAAATTCTCGAAGAATTTTGATGAAAAATTGTGCAAGAATATTTTGCTCTATCTCTTTCATTCACAATTTCAAAATTTGTTCTATCCTCTAAATATTCAATTTGAGTTTCTAATGTTGCAGGAAATAAAGAAAATTTTTCAAAAATTATATCTAACTTTGTAATTGGTTTTGAAATGTATGGAGTTAAAAGATGTAATACATACATTCCTGGAAGGATTCTGTTTTCTTCATTATGTAGGGGATTTTCATCTTTAGTTCTATCTACAAATTCTTTCACTCTTTCTTTACTTGTTTCATTTTCATGGAAAAGTTTGAATTTCATATATTTTTTTAATTAGTGCTGTTTATAAATTATTTGACTGGTTGTAAAATAAATTCTGGTTTGGCAAAACTTCCTTTATTATTAGTTATTTCATAGATACCGATGAATGTTTGATTTTGGAAAGCTACAATTTTTTCTCCTTCGTTAAATTTTATGTTTTTTATATCATCTAATAAATATTCTTTAATTATTGGAAAACCATGATGCAATTTTTGTAAGTATTCTTTTTTGATTTGAACTATTGGAAGAACCTCTTTAATTATTTCTCCTGGAATAAGTATGTCTCTTAATTTTTTATCATCGCCTTTTTTGTATTTTTCAACCGCTTCGAGAAATTCATATATTTTTATCGATTCTTTTTCTTTAAATATTGATGCTTGTGTTCTTCGTAATTCTAACATATGTGCCCCTCCAATTTTTTCTCCTAAATCATGAATTAATTTTCTGATGTAAGTTCCTGCTTGAACTTCTGTTTCAAATAAAATATCTTTTCCNNGTTTTTCTAANATCTTGAAATTATAGATTGTCCTTTTTCTTTCTTGTCTTTTTACTCTGGATTTTATTGGGGGGAGTTGAGTTATTTCTCCTAAGAATGGTTTTATTTCCTGTTTTAATTCTGCAATTGAAATGTTTGAATGTATTCTCATTATTCCAACATAAGTTTTATTTTTACCAATAAAATAATTCATTAATCTACAAGCTCGACTTAATGCTATTGGTAAAACTCCTGTAACCATTGGATCTAAAGTTCCAAAGTGAGACGTTTTTGGTAAATTTAGTTCCTTTTTGATTATTGTATCAACTCCAAAACTTGTCGGTCCAGAAGGTTTGTCGAGGTTAATTATTGAAAATTGAAGTAAATCTTTTATTGATTTTTCTTTGCGTATTTTTTCTAAATCTATTTGCATGAATTTAGTTGATATAATCAATTTTTATATTTTATCATTGTCTTTTTTTCAATAAACCATTTTAAGAAAGCAGGAATAATTCCAAAGAGAACAATCCCTTTGTATTCAAAAATTCCATTATATCTTCCTAAACTAATTACCATTGGTTTTTCTTTTGGAACATAATTGATTAACCCTTTTTTTAATTCAAGATTTTTGATATTTTTTATAACAATTTCAGCTTGTTTTTCTGCAGATTGTGCTGTTTTTTCTTCAATAATATTATTAACATCTCCTGCTGAAAAAATATTTGAATATTTTTCTAATTGAAGATTTGAATTGACTTTAATATATTTTTTATCATCCAAATTTTTATTAAATTTTGGAATCATAAATTTACTATTTGGTAAGATTCCTGTACAGATAAAAACTAAATCAGATTTTATTTTTGTGCCTTTGTTAGTTAGAATCGTGTCTTTATTTTTTGTAATTGCTCTTTCACCATAAATTATTTTTACTCCTCTATTTTCTAAATATTTTTTTGAATAATTTATAGATTTCTGATGATTTCTTGAAAGAATTTTTCCTTTAGATTGAATAATAGTTACTTTTTTGAATGGAAATTTCCATAATATCTCTCCTGCAAGTTCTATTCCTACAAGTCCTCCTCCAATAATAGTTATATTTTTTGCTTTTTTTAATTTTGAATGATAATTCATTATATGATTTCCACGAGTAGCAATTACAATGTCTTGTTCTTTAAATGGAGCGTTGTAACTTGAACCAGAACAAATTACCAAATAATCAAATTTTAATGGGGAATTATTTTTTAATATTACCTTATCTTTGTTTATTTCTTCAACACGCCCTTTGATTATTTTTGATTTTTTAAGATAGTATTTATGAAGAATTTGAATTTTTTTTAAATACTTTGTTTTGATAATCGCTCTTAATATGCTTGGAGTAAATTCAAAATAATCTTTTGAATCTATGAGTGTTACATTAAATTCACTTTCAAGTGCCTTTGCAATTTTTGCTCCGGCAAATCCTCCTCCAATTATCACTAATTTTTTCATATTTTTATGAGGGAAATTATATATTTAAACTTAAATAAAAAAGAAATAAAATAATAAAAAAGAAATAAAAATTGAAATTTACTTGTTAAATGCAATTGCCCCAGGCCCAGTTAAATACAAACTAATCAATCCTATAATAGCTTGCAAGTGGAATAATAAATTGACTGGGTTTTTACCCGCATTTGGCAAAACAACGAAAATTGTTGCGACTGTCAAAATTATTACTAACGGCCAAACAGCATATTTAACTTTCCATCCTATTATTAAGGTTAATCCAAGTAATACTTCTGAAAGAATCACTAACCATCCTAAAAGTGTTGCCATTGGAAATCCTAAACCTGTCAACATGCTTATTATTCCGCTTGGATTCATTAATTTGCTAATACCTGGTACCAAGAATAAAAATCCTAAGAAAATTCTTAAAATTGTCGGTCCGTATTTTGCATATTTTTTGTCCATTTTTACCTCCTGATTTTTATGAATTTTCTTAATTATTTAAACCTGACTATTGTTAACTTTATAAACTGGTAATTTATGAAATTTTAATGAATCCAAAGAAAAAATTAGATGATGCAAGTATATATGAATTGTTAGTGAATTTAACAAGTTTAGCTATTGCTAAAAATACAAAAATTTTTATTTCTCAAGATAGAAATGCTTTTGGGATTTATGTAAATAACCAAATTGTAGTTCATCCAAATCAGAATGAAATTGATGTATTTTCTGAACTTCATGAAGAGTTTGCAGAAAAATTATGTTTATTGTATAGTCAAATTTTAGATAAACCCTTTTATGTGAATAAATGGTATTAACTAGATTGAGACAGTTTTTTATCAAAATCTTCTTCTAAAATTTTTAAATCTTCTTCAGGGAAAGCTAAATAAAAATGCTCTGGAATATTATTTCCATCTAAATCGTTTAACATCAAGGTCCAATTTTTTGCTGGAAAATTAACTATTTTGAGGGAATTTTTCATTTGATTTTGTTGATAAATTTTAATTATATTAGAAAAAATTTCATAATCCATATTAAATCCAAATTGAGGTTCTTTATTTTCTTTTTTGAAATATATTGACCATCCTTCAATTGGATAACCTTCTAAAATTAATCTTTGTTGTTGAGTGTCCCAATATTTTGCGGTTTTTTTTATTTGTTTTGAATGAACTGGATTTTCATAATTCCAATAAATTATTGCTTCAAGATGATTTTTGGTTTCTTCTTGGGAAAATTTGATAGACGAATCTATATTTGGAGATTGATAAGAACCATAAGCCATTATTCCTGATAAAGTAAAAATCCCGCCAAATAATTTTCTTGAAATCATTTTTTAATTTAAAATTTAAAGGTTATAAATCTTTTGAAAGTGTAAATTATTTGAGAATTTTCAATATTTTCTAAAATTAAAATTCTTTTTAATAAACTATAATCAATTTAAAGTTATATCATTAAACTGCCTCTTCAGATAATTTCATTTCTAACTGTCTTTTTAAAAAATAAGTTTCTTCTTCTGGAAAAGATAAATCAAGATGGTCCGGAATTCCATTTTTATCTTGATCTTTTAAGAATAATCTCCACCCTTTTGTTGGAAAATTTTTCAAATATAATCTATCTTTTTTTTGATTTTGTTGATAAATTTCAAGTATTTGTATTTTTGTATTATAATCCATTTCAAAATCAAAAATTTCTGTTTTATTTTTATCATCTCTTTGAATAGATATTTCCCAACCCTTTATTGGATAATTTTTCAAAATTAATTTATGTTGCTCATAACTCCAATATGTGGCAATTATTTGATTTTCATCAAAGTTTAAATCATAAGGTTCCCAGTTTATTATAGACACTTTAGAATTTTGGGCAATTTTTTGTGAAAATGTTGAGTCATATGTTTTTTCTGAGATAGATCCTTGAGATAAAAAGGAAGTTAGAATGATTCCACTTGCAATTAAATTTCTACTTAACATTATTGAAAGTTTTATTAAATATTTATAAACATTTAGATATTTTGAGAATTATAAATTTTTGATTTTAATAAAACCCAATTATTCTTTTATCTTTTTACAGATTTTCTTTTTGGCGAAGATTTATTCTTATCTACTTTTGTAACATGTTTTTGAGCTTTCTGTTGAGCTTTTGCTTCTTCTTGTTTTAGTTCAGTTGAAGATTCTTTTTTTTCTAATTCTTCTTTTTTTTCTTCAATAGTTTGCTCTCCAACTTTTTCTAATTCTTCTTTTTTCTCTGTTTTTTTCACGTCTTTCTTATCTTTTTTCTTAGAAGATTCTAAATCTTTTTTCTTCTTTTCTTCACGAATTAATTTGAATTTATTTTTTTCTGGAAGATTTACAAGTGTAACACGAATATTTTCTCCATCTCTTTTTGCATTTACTTTTATTTTTGTAGGAGGATTTTTTATTCCTCTATACCATAATTCTTCATTAAGAAACCCATCTAATTTTATTTTTTTTAAATCTCTGTTTGGAACTTTCATATGTTTAGCAATAAATTGTTTTAATGCTTTAATCGCTTTAGGGGTTCTTTTATGACGTTGAACTTTAAGGATTTGTCTACGTAAAGGAACTATGAATTCTCTTTCATTAACTATTGATTTTTGTTTTGTCATTTTATCCTAATTGTTGCTTCCTCATTCTTCTCGGTTTTATTTTTAATTTATTAACACGCCAGCTTCTTTTTTGATGAGTTGTAGCACTTGGATGAACTCGTTTTCCTTGACCGAATTTTTTGATTACTACCCAAATAGGAGCCCATCTAGTTAGTTTGTTTGCAGAAGCTAATTTTATCTTTTTTTGTCTTTGAGCTCTTGGNACGGTCATTTTGCTACTCCTTCNATTAGGGATTTTCCTTTTTCAGTTAGTTTTCTTCCACGCTTTTCAATTTTTTCTACTAAGCCTGCTTTTTCTGATTGNTGTAATATTAATCTGATAATTTTTCCAGAACCTTTTTTGTATCTTGATGGTCTTTGNCCTCGGTTTTTTCTTCCACCATAGCGNGTTTTTAATTTATTTACGCCTATATCTCTCTGAATGTATAATTGTCTTAAAATTGATGCTGCACGTTTNTACCAGAAATCTTCTTCGAATGGAGGTCTTTCTCGAGCGACAGATGATTTTACAAAAAAAGACCATTCNGGTGCTGTAATCTCAGGAATTTTTTTTAAAGCTTCTGCTAATTGATTATTTAATTCTCTATGACCTAAATTGTAAATACTCATTTTGTTTTGTATGTAGGCTCTCTTTGCAGAGATAGAATCGCTCTTGGCGATTTGACCTATAAAGATGATTTGAAATGGGTTTATAAAAGTTTGTTTTTATTGGCTCTTGTGAAACCCTTTATTTTTTGAATTTATTTTGATTTCTAATTTCCCTCTAACATTTCGACTTCGTCGAAAAACCCGCCCTATTTTTTGCACTGAGTTTCCAATAAGATGGAAATCAAAATGGTTTCACCAGAGCTGTTTTAAGTTTTTTTCTTTTCTTGAAAAAGGTTAAAATGATTAGGTAATTTTTTAATCATATGATCTAAATATATTTCTCCTTCTCTAATTGTTTTTTCTGCTAATTCAATTCTTAAGAGAGGAAAGTTTATGCCTTCTTCAGCTAATTCTTCTGTTAAATATTCAGCAATTGTCTTTAATTCTATTGCATATTTGTAAGCTTCTAACATTTTAGATACAGCTTCTCGCATATTTATATTTGAAATATTTATCTTTCTTTCATCTATTAATTCTCCGGTTCCAATATCCATTAATCCTATATATGCTAAATATGCTTCAAGAGAATCGTCATAGAGTTGAGATATGTGATTGAATTTTTCGATTTGTTTTTCTAAAATCATTTTATCTTTTTGCTTTACGCCATTTTTTTATGAAAATTGTGAAACCTAAAATCCTGTAAGTATAATTTTTTCCGAGTTCCTTTAAAATTTCTTCTGCGTGTTTTTTTATTTTCTTTTTATCACGGGCGAAAGTTTTAAGAAATACTACTTTGACATTTTGGTGATTTTTGAAATGAGATTTTAAAGTTTCAACTAAGTTATCAGATATTCCTTTTTTCCCAATTTGTAATGTTGATATCGGTTCCATGTAAAGTAAACGACACCAAGGTTTCTTTTACGAATCTTCCTTTTAGATTCGTCTTCTTACGACATCTCCTAAAGATGCCAAAAGAGAACTTTTGGTTGTATTGTGACTATATTCTTATGAATTCTCCTAAAGAGACTAAAAAGAACATAAGAATGAAAGTTATTAAACTTTTTTTATCCTCCTGTTTGTCTTCTTTTTTGTTTGAATTTTTTCTTTTGTTTTTATTTTAGATTCTACTGGAATAAAAAAATCGAAATTTCCTGTTGGAAGGGAATTAATCGCTTCATCTAAAGACACTTTGAATTTTTCAGATATTTGCATAGCGAATTTTTCTTTAGGTATTTTTCCTGGAATTATTATCGGAGAATTTTTAATCTCAAATGGCACAGCTCTTAAGATATTAGATTGTTTTTTGAAATATAACTTTAAGGGAACTTTTTTTACATCTCTTTTTCCCAATACTCCAAATGTTCCCACTTTCATACCTTTTTCTTTATACATTTGTTCTAATAAGAAAACATCTATGTTTACTTCTTTTTTTAACTCTCTCCAAGCTCTGGAAAATGATGCGGTAAAAATTGCAGTTTCATCTAAATCTTTTTGATTTGGATTTTCATCGAGAATTATTGAGAATGGTGAACCCGGAGCATTTGTATGCATAACTATATATTTTTCCTTTTTGATTGTCCATTCTTCTAAGGAAACTCTACTGTTTAAGTCGAGGTGTTCTCCTTTCATACATATTTTGACAAGCTCTTCGTTTTGCTCAGCACTTTTACCGCCAACTACTAATTTATCATTAGAAGTAATGAACCATCTATATTTTTTGTAAGGGAAATTTTTGAACATTTTATCTTGAAAGTAGCAGAAATACCTTATTTTTAAAACTTGTGTTTAGACGATTAATTTGAGAATTAATCTGATGGTAAGTTTAAAGAAGGCATTAAATAATTTTGAGGAAATTCATATTCTACTTTAAACCCTTCAAATTCTGTTGGAAGATTATGTTCATTAGGATTGAAATTTTCCCCTAAATTACTATTTAGATATACCCCAATAAACTGTTCATAAGAAACTTTCTCTCTAAATAATCCACTCATATTTGTCTTTACTTTAGATGATACTGAACTAACTATATCATTATCATCATTTGTTTTTGCATAACCAATATATTCCCCTTGGAATTCTTGCATAGAGATTTCATTTAAATGACTTTGAACTTGTTCTAATGTTAAAGTTTCAGATTCACTACCTCCCCAACCTTTCCAAAAAAGAGTAATTACTTCTTTTTCTCTATTTTTATTCATATATGTTTCAACAAATCTCTCTAGGCTAGATTCAAATTGAGGGTCTGATAAAGCTTGCCTTATCAAAGAGGCATTTATTCTATTTCTTACCATGCTTTTTTATCTATACTTATATTATAAACTTTTCTATTTAATTTAATTTAATTTAATTTTTTCACAACAGGCTCTTCAGAAGTGTCTGAAATAGAATATCCTAAAGCATTTATTTTGATTCTTAATTCATCTGCCTTTTTCCAATCTTTTGATTTTCTGGCAGATTCTCTTTCTTCTACGAGTTTTTTAATCTCTTTTGGAATTGTTATTTTTTCCTTTTTTAGTAAATCTAATCCCAATACTTCATCTATTTTTTTAATTGTTTGATATTTTCCATCGGTTTTTTCATCCCTTATTAATTTCCATAATACTTGCAAAGCTTTCGGGGTGTTTATGTCTTCTTCTAATGCTTTAGTGAATTCTTCAAGATATTTTTTGTTTGTTTTTTTATCATCTTTTAATTCAGAGCAAATGTTTTTTAATCGTTGGTAAGCTTTTTTTGCAGAAGTTAAATTTTCTATTGAAAATTGTAATTGTTCTCTGTAATGGGTTGTTAAAACTAAATATCTATAATCTAAAGGCGAAAATCCTTTTTCTTTTATGTTTTGTAGAATTATTATATTTCCTAAGGATTTTGACATTTTATTTTCTTTCATTGTTAGGAATCCTACATGGAGCCAGTAGCGCACAAATTGTTTTCCAGTTACTGCTTCACTTTGTGCGGTTTCATTTGTGTGATGCGGGAAAATTAAATCACTTGCTCCAGTGTGTATGTCAATTGTTTCACCCAATTTTTTCATAGACATTGTAGAACATTCTATATGCCAACCAGGTCTTCCATCGCCAAAAGGGGCTTTCCATTTATTTTCTCCATCTTCTTCTTTGTAAAATTTCCAGAGAGCAAAATCACTTTTAGATTCTTTTTGATACTCATCATTTACAACACGCTCTTTTGACGATTTTTGTTTTTCTAATTGAGCTAATTTTCCATAATTTTTTGATTTAGCTATATCAAAGTAAATTCCGTCTTCAGTTTTGTAAGCATATTTTTTTTCTAACAATTTTTCTATTAATTTAATCATNTCNGNNATAGATTCTGTTGCTCTCATTATGTATGTTGGTTTTATTATGTTTAATTCTTTTAAATCATCAAAAAAAATTTTTTCATATTGTCTTGTAAATTCTTTTAATTGTTGGTTGTTTTTTTGACTGGCCATTATTGTTTTGTCATCAACATCAGTAGTATTCATTACATGAGTGACTTTATATCCTAAAAATTTAAGGGAACGAAATAATAAATCATTGAAAATGTAAGTTTTTAGATTTCCTATATGTGCATAATTATAAACTGTTGGACCGCATGAATAAATTCCCACTTTTCCTTTTTCTAAAGGTTTGAAAGTTTCTTTTTTTCTTGTTAGAGTGTTATAGAGCTTTAACATAATTTATTAACTAAAAAGTGTTTTATTAAATTATCTAATTTATTATAACAATAATTATAAGAGCGTTTTTGTATTATTTTATATGGCTAATGTAGCATATTTTGTTTATGCGAGACATATTAAAGATGAAAATGAC
>C687J35174_10012294_pt1 | contig 10466 bp, 13 predicted proteins | sample RifCSPhighO2_01_FD_35174 | JGI IMG/M metagenome (IMG submission 35174)
TAACTATTCATCATGGCAAAAGAAGCACGGTACACAGAGGCAGTAGGACGACGCAAGACGGCAACCGCACGCGTGCGCATCACTGAAGCGAAGACCTCCTCGATGCTCGTCAACGGCAAGATGGCCGACGAATATTTCCCGCTCGACGTGATGGTCAAAATGGCGTTCTCGCCGCTCACGCTCCTCGGCGCAACCTACGCGGTCTCCGCGCATGTGCAAGGCGGGGGACAGAAGGCGCAGGCGGAAGCTATCCGTCTCGGCCTTTCCCGTGCGATGATAGAAGTCACCCCCGAGCAGCGCAAAGACCTCAAGGTACGCGGCTTCCTCAAGCGCGACCCCCGTGCAAAAGAACGCAAGAAGTTCGGTCTCAAGGCGGCTCGTCGTGCTCCTCAATGGAGTAAACGCTAGGAAAAGGAAACAAGAGTCCCGAAAGGGACTCTTGACCTATGCCCTGAATCGTTATATAATTATAGGTGGGAGGGTCGAACAGTGGGGACACAACCAAGCAGGAAGTGTCCTATGAACGACCTCAAGTATCGCCCTAGAGTTGATCTTGACGAAGAAAAGAGAATCGGATGGGTGGTGTACCTCGCTATAGCCCTCGTCATCATGTTCTCGGCCGGCATCGTCGAAAGAATCGCCGACTACGTTAAGATTATCTAATACAGGGCGAACAATGCGGCGGTCACTTCTACAGTGACCGCCGTCGTCCTTTTCCGCAAACTCAATTTTGCTATACTATGCGTTCATGAAATCAAAACATCCTGACGAGGAGGTTAATTTCGAGCCCGATGAAGAGCTCGGGGACATCGGCGCCGCGCAGGCAAAGCTCAAAAAGCTTAAGGCCGAGCTTGCCGAGGTGAAGGCGCAACGGCAGGAGTACCTCGACGGGTGGCAGCGCTGCAAGGCGGATAGCGTCAATGCGCGCAAAGAGATGCTCGCAAGCGCCGAGCGATTGGGTGCCCGTGCCAAAGAGGAGTTGATAGCGGATATTATTCCCGCGCTCGACGGTTTTGATATCGCCGCGGGCTCGCCCGCATGGGAGAAAATGGATGCGGGGTGGCGCAGCGGTATCGAGCAGATACGCAACCAGCTTCTCGACGTCCTTTCGCGCCATGGGGTGGAACGGTTCGGAGCAGTCGGCGACCTTGTGGACCATGCGGCTCACGAAACAGCGGGGGAATCGGACGAATTTCCCGGAGAATCCGGCACCGTCGCAAAAATTCTCCGCTACGGATACAAGATGAACGGGCGAGTGTTGCGTCCGGCGCAAGTCATTGTTAATAAATGAATTTTCAATTCTCAATTTTTAATTTCCAATCAATGTACAATGTGTAAATTTTGCAAAATTGTAAATTGCAAATTGAAAATTTAACGCCGAGTTGACAAAGTGCTTAACAAAGCATATAACACTTAGCAACTATATGAGCAAGATATTAGGTATAGACCTCGGTACCACCAACTCGGCGATGGCCATCGTCAAAGGCGGTGAGCCTGAAATAATTGAGAATGCCGAAGGCGCGCGCACCACTCCTTCGGTCGTCGCCATTTCGAAGACGGGCGAACGATTGGTCGGGCTTCTTGCAAAACGACAGGGCGTCACGAATCCCAAGAACACCATCTACCAAATAAAGCGCTTTATCGGGCACAGTTTTGACGAGGCCGCGGTCGGCAAAGACCGCGCGGCGGTTTCATTCGAGACGCAGAAGTCCGCAAGCGGCGGCATCGAGGTCAAAATGGGGGACAAGTCGTACCGGCCGGAGGAAATCTCCGCGATGATACTCCAGAAGTTGAAGCAGGACGCAGAGGCACGGCTCGGCGAGACTATTACGGAGGCCGTCATCACGGTGCCCGCATATTTCAACGATTTGCAGCGCCAAGCGACCAAAGACGCGGGCAAAATCGCGGGTCTCGACGTAAAGCGCATCATCAATGAGCCCACGGCTGCGGCGCTCGCGTACGGTTTCAACAAAAAGAAGAATGAAAAAATCGCGGTCTTCGATTTCGGCGGCGGTACATTTGATATTTCGGTGCTCGAAGTCGGTGACGATGTGATAGAGGTACGTTCGACCGATGGCGACGCACACCTCGGCGGCAGAGATATCGACCAAAAAATCATGGGGTGGATTGCCGGCGAGTTCAAAAAGGAATCCGGTGTTGATGTGAGCAAAGACCCGCTCGCACGCCAGCGCCTCGACGAGGCGGCGGAGAAGGCAAAAATCGAACTTTCGACCGCGCTTGAAAGCGAGATTAACATCCCGTTTATCACCTCGACCGATGCGGGGCCGCAGCACCTTCTCATCAAGATGACCCGCGGCAAATTGGAAGAGCTCTCACGCGAATTCCTCGACCGCGCCATGGAGATAACCAAGCGCGCCGTTGCGGCGTCGCCCTTTAAGATAGCTGACATCAACGAAGTCGTTCTGGTCGGCGGTCAGACACGCATGCCTGCGATGCAGAAGGCCGTCGAAGAGTACTTCGGCAAGAAGCCAAACCTAAGCGTCAATCCCGACGAGGTCGTCGCCATCGGCGCGGCCATTCAAGGCGGTATCTTGCAGGGCGATGTGAAAGACGTGCTTCTGCTCGACGTCATTCCGCTCTCACTCGGTATCGAAACGATGGGCGGCGTCGCGACCAAGCTCATCGAGCGCAACACGACCATCCCGACCTCGCGCTCTCAAGTCTTTTCCACCGCAAGCGACAATCAACCGTCGGTTGAAATTCACGTGGTCCAAGGGGAGCGCCCCATGGCCGCGGACAACAAATCCCTCGGCCGCTTTAATCTCGACGGCATCCCGCCGGCACCGCGCGGAGTACCGCAAGTCGAAGTGTCTTTTGACATAGATGCCAACGGCATCCTTTCGGTGAAAGCAAAGGACAAGTCCACGAATAAGGAACAGTCCATCCGCATTGAGGCGACATCGGGGCTCTCCGACGCCGAGGTGGAGAAAATGCGCAAAGATGCAGAGCAGAACGCCGACGCGGACGCGAAGAAGCGCGAGCTGGTGGAGGCGCAAAATGCCGCCGATCAAATCATTTACGCTGCCGAGAAAGCGCTTCGCGAGCACGGCGATAAGGTGAGCGAGGACATCAGGAAAAACGTGCAGGAAAAGATCGACGCCCTGAAGACCGCGCGCGGAGGCTCCGACGCCGCGGCAATCAAATCAGCCGCGGAAGCGCTTTCGACGGCAATGAGCACCATCGGTCAGGCAATGTCTCAGAATCAACAGCAAACACCGCCGCCCGAGCCGCCAAAAGATACGGCTTGAACAAGGCTCAGTTTGGTACTAGAGTATCCTGACACTGCATAACAAAAGGAGGATACCATGAGCCACTGGGCTCAATTGCAAACGTTTCTGTCCGCCAGCGTGTGCATTGCGGTCTTTATATGTGCAATTGCTTCCGCTGGTTTGGGTTACAAGGGCGAGAGCAATCTTTCGAAAGCCCTGTTCTTCGTCACTTTTGCCTTGGGGGTGTTGAACGTGGTAATCACGCCCCACCTTCTCGTTCTGACGTTTTCAATTTTCGTCGGACTGGCGGGATGGGTGTTTGCCGCAATCCTGAAGAATGTTTTCGGCGTTCCTGCCATCGAACACGTTCCGGAATCGGCAAAAGAAGCCCCGCCGTCTATTTGAACGGCTGGATGCATACGATACAAAGGGCGGCCTGTTGCCGCCTTTTGCTTTGGATGGAATTTTCGAGTAGTATAAATCCTCCGTATGAAAAACTACCCCATTAGAAAGCTTCGCTTCTAACGGGGCACGCTACGATGCACTTAACTATGAAGAATTACTACCAGGTGTTAGGCGTTTCTAAGACGGCAAGCGAGGAAGAAATAAAATCCGCTTTCAGAAAACTTGCCCACAAGTATCATCCCGACAAAAAAGGCGGCGACGAGGCGAAATTCAAAGAGGTGAGTGAGGCGTACTCGGTGCTTTCCGACAAAAAGAAGCGCGCTGAATACGACACTTACGGCAAAACGTTCGCCGGAGGTGGTGGTCCGCAGCAGAGCGGCTTTGGGGGCTTCGATTTTTCACAATTTCAGGGGTTCCAGGGCTTCGGCGCGCAGGGCGGCAACGTCGAATTCGATCTCGGCGACATATTCAGCGACGTGTTTGGTGGAGGACAGGCTCGGACGCGTCGCGGACGCGACATTTCAATAGACATAGAGCTCTCCTTTCGTGAATCTATATTCGGAGCCGAGCGCCGAGTACTGCTCTCAAAGACCAGCGTGTGCGATACGTGCGAGGGTTCGGGTGCAAAAAAGGGTTCCAAGCTCATCACCTGCTCAAGCTGCAACGGCAAAGGCGAGATACACGAATCGCGCAACTCATTCTTCGGTACATTCACCTCGGCACGGCCCTGCCCGCGCTGTCACGGGCGAGGTCAGATACCTGAAACCGTCTGTGAGGCATGCCGCGGCGAAGGAGTACGCAAGCGCGAAGAGGAAATTCACATTGTCGTACCCGCGGGTGTCGAAAACGGCGAGATGATACGTATGCCGGGCCGCGGCGAGGCGGCGCAAGGCGGCGGAGCAGGCGATTTGTATGTCAAATTGCACATAAAAGCCGATGCGAAATTCTCCCGCGAGGGCAACAACCTCATCACTTCACTGCCTATCAAACTCTCAGACGCGCTTTTGGGCGGGGAGTACCACATTACGACGCTCGACGGGGAGGAGCGGGTAAGCGTGACCCCTGGCATTTCGCACGGCGAGGTCATCCGCGTCCGCGGCAAAGGCGTTCCTACGGGACGCACTCGCGGCGACCTGCTCGTCCGTGTGGATATCGAATTTCCGAAGAAACTTTCCAAGAACGCGCGTGAACTTGTGGAGAAACTTCGCAGCGAGGGACTGTAGGTAGGGATTAGCCACTAGCCAATAGGGTTTAGGGGTTATAATCTATGTCATGGATTTTTCTAGTGGCTATACCCTAGTGGCTAATGTCCTATCCCATTGGCCCATTGATTGGATACTTATCGGTGCTTTTGCCGCTTTTGCCGCACTTGATGGGATACGCAGCGGGCCGACCCGTGCGACCTCCCTTATGCTCTCGCTGCCTGCGGCGCTCTTGCTCGTTGGGAACCTCCCCGATGCGCTCTTTATCGGTGCTCTCGTCGCCCAATTCACAACCCCCCTCGCACAGGCGGGCCTCTTCGCCGTCGTGACGTTGGCTCTCTTTTTTGTCATACACCGCGTCATATTTACCTTTTCAAACGGTCTGGCACCGCTTCAGGCGCTCACAGCGGGCCTCGCCGCCGCCATCGTGCTCGTCGTCGTCTGGCTGCAGGTACCCGGCCTTGAAGCCGTCTGGAATTTCGGCGACCAGGTACGGGCTGTCTTCGGCGAAGCATATCGCTTCTGGTGGCTCGCAGGCTCCTACATAGCCCTCGCCGCCGTCCGCAATTGAGTCATGGAAATTGTGACTCTTGGTATTGTCGCGGGAGCCCTGCAAGCAGTGGGGTATCTGGTCTACGGATTCAAGGTCCTGAAGCGCGATATTACTCCTAATGCCGTCTCGTGGATGATGTTTGCGTATGGCACGACCTTTCTCGTCGTCCTCGAATGGGACAGAGACGCGAGTCTGGCGCTTCTCGCGCTGCCCATTGTATGCGCGCTCTCGAGTATCGGCATCGCATGGTATTGCCTGCGCAACTCACGACGAGCATGGTGGCCTGAGCACCGTATCGAAAGACTTTCTTTCTTTCTCGACGTACTACTGACCGTCGCTTACTTATACACGTGGGTGCTCCTCGCTCAGGGGTCTATAGACGAGCTCGGCAAGAACTGGGCGGAGATTTTTATTCTCATCTGCTGGAACATCGGCATCTTTACCGCTTTCTTTCCGTTGCTGCGGCAGGTGTACCATCATCCGCAATCGGAACATGCGGCGCCATGGCTCATTTGGACCTGCGCATACGCGACGCTCGCCTTTGTGACGCTTGCGCAGCAGCAGGGGCCCGATGAGCTTATCCTCTATCCCGTTATCAACACCGCTGTACACGGCTTCATCGCGGTGCGCATACTGCTTTATCACTTGCGCAACGGCCAGATGGGAAAAAGCCTCATCTAGCGATATACTTACATTATGATGGCTGTATCAGTCGGAGAAAGCGCTATACACGGCCGGGGGCTCTTCGTTACCAAGCCGATACCAAAAGGAGGGACCATATCCCGCCTGAAGGGTGTCGTATGTGTAAAAAGGAACCGCACCGTCGAGGACGCTTTGGCGAATCCGGATTGGGTGGGTATCGCCAAAAACCGCTGGATTGACCCCGTCCCGCCCTACAAATATATCAACCATTCCTGCGAGCCGAGCTCCGGTATCAAGGGGACAGTGACACTTGTAGCATTGCGCAAACTTGAGGCCGGTGACGAGGTCACAATCGATTATTCCACCATAGAGGCGGACCCGAATTGGCACATGGCGTGCGGATGCGGGAGCAGGCACTGCCGCAAAACTATACGGTCCGTCGAGTTTCTTCCCGCTCCCCGATTCAAAGCCTACCTTCCGTACATTCCCACCTATTTCAAAAAGATTTACACAAGGCGCTTTCCCGCAGTAGCCAATTGAGTGTTACGATAGGCGCTATGGGCGCGCACTCAAAGACGTTCTTCTCATGGCTCGCAGTTTTCATCGGTTGCGTTCTTTTTGTGAATTACTACGATACGGTCGTCCTCAATCAGTTCGTCATCTTCACCTCCGAGGAATCGGTGCCCGAATATACGGGCGCAGTAAACAGCTTTATAGACATTCTCTATTCCTATGCACAGTGAAGCTATCCAGCAGCTCATGACCGCGTGCGAGTGGGACGGCGTGCGGTACTTTGTATTTTCGGCCAACGTTTTTGACCCCTTCATCTATTACTCCCACATTACACCTCTCGTCCTCTCTGTACTGGTGGGCCTATACATTATCTGGAACAGCCCGAAGCAGCTTATCAGCCGCATCCTCTTCGGCGTAAGTGCTCTCTTCTCCCTTTGGGTGTTCTTCGACCTCATTGTCTGGGCGACGGACAGGCCCGACTTCACCATCTTCTTCTGGAGCACCATCAATCTCATCGAGCCCTTTATTTATCTCGCAGCGGTCTACTTCATTCAGGTATTCCTTACGAAAGGCGACACGTCTCTCAAGAACAAAATCCTGCTCACGCTCCCGCTGCTTCCCATCATTCTGCTTACACCGACGGACTTCGCGCTCATCGGCTATGACCTTTCCAACTGCGACCGCGACGCGATAGAAGGGCCGCTCGCACACTACGGGTACCTGGTCGAAATATTTTACGTGCTTTACATCGCGGTATTCTCTCTGGAACGCGTCAGAAAGACCACAGACCGCATCGCGCGCAGGCAAATGGAGCTCGCGGCAATCGGAGTGCTGCTTTTCCTCCTGACCTTCGCCTGGGGCAATATTGTCGGCAGCTTTTCCGACGATTGGCGGATGCCGCAGTGGGGGCTCTTCGGCATGCCTATATTCCTCGCCTTCCTCTCATATCTCGTCGTCAAGTACGAGTTGCTAAGCATCAAGGTCCTCGGTGCGCAGGTGCTGGTGGCGGCTCTCGTTGCGCTTATCGCTTCGGAGCTGCTCTTCGTGAGAAGCGGCGGCAATCGTGTGCTCGTTACCATTACCCTCGGACTTGCAGTTGTATTCGGCTTCTTCCTCGTGAAGAGCGTTAAGAGGGAAGTCGCGCAGCGCGAGCTAATACAGAAACAGGAGCAGGAGCTTGAGGTCGTGAACAAGCAGCAGGAGAATCTCTTGCACTTCATCAGCCACGAAATCAAGGGGTATCTCACCAAGAGCGAGGCGGGATTCTCCGCCATAGCGGAAGGGGATTATGGAGCGATACCCGAACAGTTGAAGACGATGTCGAAAGCGGCGCTTTCGGACGTGCGCAAAGGCGTGCGGACGGTCATGGAGATTTTGGACTCCGCCAACATGAAGAAGGGCACCGTGGGCTACAAAATGCAGACGTTTGACTTCAGGACCGCTGTAAAAGAAATCGTGGAACACCTCAAACGCGACGCTGATAAAAAGGGTCTGACGATGGATATCAGCATTGCTAGAGAAGGCGAGTACCGCCTCACGGGCGATGAAGGCAAGCTCCGCCAGCATGTGATACGCAATCTCGTCGACAATGCCATCAAATACACGCCCAAAGGGCACATAGAAGTGCACCTCTCGGATGGCGACGGGAAGATTCACTTCTCGGTCAAGGACAACGGCGTCGGCATCACGCCCGAAGACATGAAAAATCTCTTTACCGAAGGCGGGCACGGCAAGGATTCCATCAAGATAAACGTCCACTCGACGGGCTACGGCCTGTTCATAGCGAAGCAAGTGGTGGATATGCACGGCGGCAAAATCTGGGCCGAATCGGAAGGCGAAGGCAAAGGTTCCAGGTTCGTCGTAGAGTTGCCCGCGTCTTCATAAGGTGCCATAGTTTCCGGTGGTCCCGCTGAGCCTTGGAGGCGGGGAGGATGAAGAAGTGCTGCATGCGGAACACAAACCCGCAGGTGGCGGGCACACACGCCCCTTTATCCGGCCACTCACGGCCGTAGTTCAAGGCAAGGAGTTGTCCTATGACAACCGTGTTCACTGACAGAAAGGTTGTGAGGCTTGCTTCTCGCGGCCTTGTTAACCCCGATCTTCAAAGCGCATGGAGAAAGAAGTTCGGACACGATCCAGTTGCGATTTCATACGCATACTGGAAATGGATGCGACGTCAGCTCTGCCTCGGCGCCGGCGCAATTGGCATGGTTGTTCTCTTCTTCGTCGTCATGCTTACACTGATGGCGGGCGGAAAGACTGGAGCTGACCTTACCAGCGCTCAAGCTCTCTTCATCGTCGCTCCCTTGGCTGGCGCCGGTCTATTATTCGTGCCTTTAGTACGTTACAGCGTACGCACACCGCGCTACACCTCTGCTCAGCGTCTCTTCTACGAGCAGGTCGTTCGTTTCGCCCAGAAAGCAGGCGTCACGCCGGAAGAAATTGGCGCAATGACGCCGAAGAGGCTTAATGCTGAGGCGGAGAAGATTATGAGCGCAGACGCCTCCGAAGTTCTTAAGCATCGTGAATCGACGAAGGACTTTGAGGCTGAAAAGAAAGCCGAGATTGAGCTCTCGGTCGACTATCGCTTCCTCTCCGACTTTGAACGTGTGTCGGGCAGTTGGGATCCATTCTTCGACAAGGCGCGTGCAGAACGCGCCGCCGCAAAGACTGCGAAGGTGAATCCTGAAATGCCGTAAAGTTCTGTCTACTGCATCGTTCGGCGTGTCGCGGGGATTCACCCTGCGGCACGCCGAATTGTTTATATGTGAGAGCTATTTTTCTGTTACAATACAGCCCATATGGCTCAAAAGCGTCTATTTACTGGTTTACAGCCTTCGGGGACACTCCATATCGGCAACTATTTGGGCGCTCTCAAGCAAACCGTCGAATTGCTCAAAGACGCCGACGGGTTGGTCATGATTGCGGATTACCACGCCCTTACCACACTCAAGGATACCGAAGGTTTGCGCAAGAATATCCCCGACGTGGTGCGTGATTATGTCGCGGTGGGTGTAGACCCGAAGAAGGCGATTATTTTCCAGCAATCGTCGGTCTCGCAACACACGGAGCTCGCGTGGATATTTGATTGCCTCGTTACCGTGCCGTTCCTCATGCAGGCGCACGCATACAAAGACAAGGTGGCAAAAGGCCTCGACGCCAACGCGGGACTCTTCACGTACCCGATGCTCATGGCGGCGGATATTTTGCTCTACGACACCGACATCGTCCCCGTCGGCGCCGACCAACGGCAGCACGTGGAATACGCGCGCGAGGCGGCGGCCAAATTCAATGCGGCATATGGAGCGACGTTCAAGGAGCCCCAGGAGAAAATTCTCGACACGGTTGCGCTGGTGCCGGGTACCGACGGCAAAAAAATGAGCAAGAGCTACGGCAATACCATCCCACTTTTCGGTTCAAAGGACGAGATACAAAAGGCGGTTATGAGTATCGTTACGGACTCAACAGGGGAAAGACCCGAAAACGTTTACAACATCCACCGCCTGTTCAAGAGTGAGGAAGCACTTTCGTCGCTCTACACAGAGAACAAGGGAAAATACAAAGTCCTCAAAGATGCGCTCGCTCAAGATATTGAAGCGATGGTGGGACCGATGCGGGAGAAGCGGGCAAGCCTGACTGATGCGGATGTGAAAAACATTCTCAAGGACGGCGCGGAGCGCGCACGTGAGCAAGCGGAAAAGAAAATGACAGACGTACGGCAAAAGGTCGGAGTGAGCCTATTCTAGTATTTTGCAAAAGACTGCAATAGAAAAAATTATGGACAGAACATTTATCACAGACTTGGGCGAACATGTGGGGGAGACCGTGCTCATCAAGGGGTGGGTATCCGTGCGGCGCGACCAGGGCAAGATGGTCTTTTTCGATTTCCGCGATATGACGGGCACGGTGCAAGGACTCGTC
>C687J35174_10012297_pt1 | contig 10465 bp, 9 predicted proteins | sample RifCSPhighO2_01_FD_35174 | JGI IMG/M metagenome (IMG submission 35174)
TACTCCTTGCAGAGTTCTTTGCAAAGATCTTATACCTGCATCAAACCCTAAGGGTCTTATAAGATTAGGCCAAATAGCCTCATCTATTTGAATTAAATTCCTATCAATTCCTGCTTCATCCAAAGATTTTGGAAGAAGATAGTTTTTGCCTATTACTAATTTTTCTTCATCAGAATAACTAGGCATTTGTATTGGTTCCAATCTATCCATGACTGCTGTTGCTATATTTCCTGTGTTGTTTGCTGTGGCTATAAATAAAACCTGAGAAAGGTCATATGGAAAATCAACATAATGATCAGTAAATGCCTGATTTTGAGCAGGATCCAAAAGCTCAACTAAAACTCCCATAATATCTACTCTATACTCCGATGCTACTCTGTCAATTTCATCTAAAAGTATTACAGGATTTGAAACTTTAGCCTGTTTTATTGCTTTAATAATCATTCCTGCTTCTGCCTCCCCTTTCATTCTGGATTGACCCCTTAAAGTTGCAGGATCTCCTAATCCTCCAAAGGGTATTCTAAGCATTGGTCTTCCCAAACATTCAGCTATAGACAGAGCCAAAGAGGTTTTACCTGTACCCACAAGTCCAATAAAAATTAAGATTGGTGCATGAAAAGGAGTGTTGCCTCCCTTTTTTTTGTGCAATGTTAAGACAGATAAATATTCCAAAATTCTATTTTTAACAACCTGCAAACCGTAATGATTTTTATCCAAAATTTCTTTAGCCCTTTGTATATCTAAAATATCTTCTGAATGTTTCGAAAAAGGCAGTCCGGATANAAAATCTATATATGAAGTTAAACTTGCAAGTTCAGCCACTGTTCCTGGAAATCTTAAAAGATTTAAAATTTTTTCAGAAATTTCAGGAGGTAAATTAGCTCTTGAAACCTTTCCCTTAAGCTCTTCAATTGTTGCTTGGGCAGAAACATCCATTATGTAATTATTTTAACACTTACTGAAAGCAGTTAGCGATTGAATCCGCCGCGGTTTCCACCCCGGTCACGACTTCCACCACTACGATCTCTATTAAATCCACTTGGTGATCTTCCACCAGAGGATCTACCTCCACCAGCACCAAAAGGTCTTCGAGGTCTGTCTCCAAAAGAAGGGCGAGGTCTAAATCCAGCTCCTCCACCTGAAGGTCTGTTCTCAGATTCAGGTTTAATGTCTGCTCCAAAAAGCATTGATAAACCAATTTTTCCCTCAGGTGTAACATCTGTCACTCTAACCTTAACTTCTTGTCCCTCTGATACAACATCTTCCGGCTTCTCAACATGCCCTGGGGCCATCTGAGAAATGTGGACTAACCCATCTTTTCCAGGAGAAAGCTCCACAAATGCTCCAAATGGAGCTAACCTGACAACTTTACCTGTTAATTCTTCTCCAACTGTGAATGTTTTAAACATTCCCTGAATGGCCTCAATGGCGCGGTCGACCCCATCTGAGTCAGTTCCTGAAACCATTACTGTTCCGTCATCTTCAATATCAATTCCAGCTCCAGTTTTAGCAATTATGCCGTTAATATTTTTACCACCTGGTCCAATAAGCATTCCAATTTCTTCAGGTTTTATATGAAGTATTTCTACTCTTGGAGCATGAGGAGATAAGGGTCCAACAGCAGGAATTGCTTTTTCCATTTGACTCAAAATCTCTACTCTGGCAATCTTGCCCTGTCTTAGCGCTTCCTCGATAACCTCAAAAGTTAATCCTTCCAGTTTGGTATCCATTTGAATTGCTGTAACTCCAACCTTTGTTCCTGCTACTTTAAAATCCATCTCCCCGTAAAAATCTTCTACAGCTCTCATGTCCGTCACAACCTGAGTTTTTTTGTCGTTTGAAAATAATCCCATGGCAATTCCTGCAACAGGATTGACTAAAGGAACACCTGCATTAAGCAGCGCCAAAGTTGTTGAACAAACTGCTGCCTGAGAGGTAGATGCATTAGCTGCTAAGACTTCTGAGACAACTCTTATGGCATAAGGAAAATTTTCAACAGTTGGGATAATAGCATTTAAAGCCTTTTCAACTAGGGCTCCGTGTCCAATATCACGTCTATTTGGAGCACCTAATCTTTTAGCCTCACCAACAGAAAAAGGATTAATGCTCATATTATAATGATGCATAAATCTTCTTTTTCTTTCTCCTTCCATTCCATCCAAAGTTTGCTCTAGAGACGGCGCACCTAAAGTTGTAACAGATAAAACTTGTGTGTCTCCTCTTTGGAATACTGCTGATCCGTGTGTTCTAGGTAAGAGGCCTACTTCCATAGAAAGAGGTCTAATTTCTTCCATACCTCTACCATCAACTCTTTTTTGCTTTTCTAAAACAGTTTCATGCAGAATTTCTTTGGCAACTTTATCAAAAATTCCTGAAATAATTTGTGGGGTTAGATTTTCTTTGTATTGAGTAGTTAAATCACGCTTAATCATATCCCCAGTTGCTTCATGCCAAGGATGTTCATTGTCAAAAAGTGCTGCCTCAATTTTTTCTTTGACGATTTTAGAAACTTCAGCAAGTAAAGCTTCCTCAATTTTNTCTTCTAATTCTGAAACAACTTTTTTCTCTTTACCAGCCTCTTTAGTGAATTCTTCAATAAGGGTAATAATTTGTTGTGCTGATTTATGAGCTTCTTTAATTCCTTCAAAGATTAGCTCTTCAGGAACTTCCTTAGCTCCTGTTTCTATCATGACAACTTTTTCTTTACCCGATGCTACCAAAAGATCCATATCAAGGTGTTCCATCTCCTCAACAGTTGGATTAACAATTAGCTTGCCATCCTTGCTACCAACCCTGACTCCNGCAATAGGACCCTTAAAAGGAACAGAGGANATAGATAAAGCTGCTGAGGCTCCAATTAAAGCNAGNGCATCTGTGTCATTAACTTGATCAATAGAAAGTACAGTTAAAATAACCTGTACTTCATTCATCTTAAATTCTTTTGGAAAAAGTGGTCTTATAGATCTATCAACTAACCGACCGGTCAAAACAGCCTCATCAGTAGGCCTGGTTTCTCTTTTTATAAACTTTGAGGAAGAAATTCTACCTCCTGCATAGTGTTTTTCAACATATTCAACTGAAAGCGGGAAGTATCCAATATCGACTNCAAGAGGTTGGGTGGCAACAGTTGCCAAAATAACTGTCTCTCCTAAAGACACTAAAACTGAAGCATCTGCCTGAAGGGCTAATTTCCCAGTTTCAAGTTTTAGCTTTCTACCATTCAAATCTATTTCTTTTGTTATTATTTTATTCATATTCTTTTGTCATTCCGTGCTTGACACGGAATCTATATAATAATTTATATGGATCCTGAATCAAGTTCAGGATGACATTTTGAGGATTTGGAAACTGTGGAAGAAATAATAATACACCCTGCTTCGCAGTAATGATAATTACCTCTTTGCAATCCCCAAATACCTTCTACTTTCGTATTATAGCACGAATAACAATCTTTAGATAGTTACTACACGCGAAGCGTGGAACTATCGCAAANTTGTTACTTGGAAAGCCCTAGCTTTTCAATAACAACTTTATATCTTTCTTCATCTTTCTTAACNANNTACTGTAATAGTCTCCTGCGCTTATTAACCATGGATAAAAGTCCGCGTCTTGAATGAACNTCGTGTGCGTGTTCTTTTAAATGAGAAGTCAGATTTTTAATCTGTTCTGTTAAAAGAGCCACCTGCACTTCAGGAGAACCGGTATCACCGGATTTGGTGGCAAAGTCTTTTATTATTTTCTGTTTTATTTTTGGATCTAGCGGCATCTTGTCCTTTCGTTAGGTATAACTTCGGTGCCAAAGTTAACCTTTCAATTTGTGGGTATTTTAGCAGAGATTCTTACAAGATGCAACAGTTAAATGTCCTCGTCATTGCGAGCGGAGCGAAGCAATCTCATTCAATTAAGTGTACGATCGCACACTATATTGTTACAAATTTGATAAATTACTTTAAGCTGCTTGAGGTTCAGTAGACTGTTGAGTAGGTCTATACCCACCAAATTCAACAGGTAATATGATATGAAAATAAGGTGCACCAGCAATACCTATGGCATTAATTTTATGGTTTAGATCTTTATCCTTGGAATCAATTTGCATGTAACCAACAATTCCCATTTGTTGAGCTGTTAATTCCTGTGTCTCGCATAATACTGTTCTCACTTCAGTAACAGGATGTATTAACCCAAACCTAATGAGATCAGGTGTTAACCTGGCTCCTGCTTCTACTGCATCTCTATATGTTTGAATAACAACTTGTGGATCTCTCCAGGTTGCTGGTATTCTGTCCGTTAATACACCAACTGTATTACCAAATATTTCTATATTGGCAGCATCATTCAATCTATGGTTTTCTTCTCTAGCAAATTTTCTTCCAATTTTTGGAATATGTCTTGTTAATCTGCTAGCCCTTAATACAGTTTTGTAGGATGTTTTTGACCAGGTTCCCAATACTTCTCCAATGATTTCGCTGAAGTACTCAGTATCAAAAACTAATGTTCCATCCTTAAATAGAGGAGCTTCAAATGTTTGATCCTTAAAAGCATTTAAATCTTTTGCGCTATATCTTTTACCTATTCCTATTCTTCTAAAACCTAACTCACGATTCCTTGCGCTCTGATATGTTTCTTGTTTAGCTGGCATAATACGTATAGATTATAGGGTATAATCTCCAAAAGTCAAGTTTATTCAACCTAAAGATGAGCCTTTGAAGATTTTGGGAGTAAGCCATTCTGGTTCTACTGTTTCTGAAATTACACCTTCTTCAACTGGTCTTTCCTCTGGTGAAGCCTGAGAATCATCTCCTGCATCAGAAGAAACTACTGGTGGAACTGCAAATTCCTGAGGAGCTTCCTTAGGTGTGATAGGAGAATCTTGTGGCATTAAAGCACTCCAATCAAAAGCAGGTTGAGGCTGTGATTGAAGCTGTTGGATAGTTTGAGCTGGCTGTATTTGAGAAGCGGATTGCGGTTGAGAAGCAGTAGATCCTGGCTTTTTGCCTCCAGCTCTTAAACAATTAGCAACTGCCATAAATGTTTCAGCTCCACTTTTGCCATCAGTTAAGTTGCTGGTAGATTCAAAAATTCCTGCCAAAAGATTAGAGGCGCTGTCACCATCCAAGATTAATCCTAAATCAGAAATTACATTACTCATAACCTCGGAGATTGATGAGGCATTAGGATCAACTATATTTGTTTGACCAAAACCTGTGTTAGCCTGCTGAATATCAATATTTATTATATGAGTTCCTGAAAAAACCTGAGAATTTGCAGAATAAACATTTCCTAAAGCGTTTAAATTAACAGCTCCAATAGTAAAAATTAAGTTAAAGCCTGCTCCCTGATGTTTAGGAACAATTCTTACAGGCTGGAATTGCTGTCCTGGAAGTACATGAAAAACTAAATTTAAATTACTATTTTCTGCAAACCAATCAAGTTTTTCCAAGGCTGGAACAGTATTATCTGAGGCTGCTACTCCTTCTAGAGTTAGAGTTAGATTTCCCCCATCAGTGGTGGGCATATTTTTTTGAACATGATCTATACCAAAAAGATATCCTTGACCNGCTACCATACTGTCATCGCAAACCACAGAAACTTGTTTACCGCCAGCTTCTAAAGTTAGAAATAAGGATAAACCTGAGGCTAATTGATCAATTGAAGCCTGAGAAGGCAAAGCTATTAAAATAGTTTTTGAAGAAGGAATTAAATTCTTAAGCTCAGAAAGAACAGAATCGTATTTGGCCATAATGGGGACAGTAGCTAGATTTTACCTTAATATCCCATAATAGTCAAGAATTAACTATTTATGGTCGCTCGACACAAGTATAAAAGCAGTTAGAAAATTTTTGTGAAGATCTATTTCAAAAATTTTCCCACAATGAGGCTTGAGAATAACTTAATGGTTCAGGAATTACTAGCCGAATGGTGCTTTTTACTGTGATGAGCGACTAAATTACTCTGAAACTCTCAACAGTATCTCCAATTTGAAAGTCTAAGTTTGGATCAAATAGCATTCCACAATCATTTCCTTTTTCTACTTTATTAACCTCATCCTTAACTTTCTTTAGAGATTTAAGCTTAGTTTCAGAAACTAATACCCCTTCCCTGACAACTCTAATCTTTTGACCTTTAGCAATTTCTCCCTCTATCATTCTGCAGCCAGCGATCCTCTCTTTACCATGAGGAAATTCTGCAATGATATTGGCTTTGCCTAAAACCTCCTCCAGTTGTCCTACCTCAAGTAAAGTTGTGACCACATCTTCTACATCTTCCAGCAGCTCATATATAATATTGTAGGTTCTAACTAAAACATGCTCTGTTTCAGAGATTTTTTGGGCAACAGGAGCTAGCTTGACATTAAATCCTAAAACTATTGCCTTAACAGAACTGGCCATTTTCACATTATCTTCTGTAATATCCCCTGTNCCTTTGGATATAANTACTACCACTTCTCCTNNTTCGTTAAACTTCTGTAAAGATGCCTGAATTGCCTCCAAAGATCCTTGTTTATCAGCCTTTATAATCACCTTTAAAGTCTTTGTGTCCCCAGCTTTTAATTTCTCCACCAAAGATTGAATTTCTTTGGCTTCCTTTTCTTCCGGTTCCTCACCTAATTTTGCTCCCACCTCAGGCACAGATTCCAATCCTAAAACTTCAACAGGAAAAGATGGNCCAGCAGAATCAACANCTTTTCCATTAAAATCAAACATGCCTCTTATTTTTCCAGTTACCCCACCCACCATAATCTGGTCACCTTTTTTTAAAGTGCCATTTCTAACTAAAATTGTAGCTATAGCTCCTTTAAATTTATCCAAGGTAGCCTCAATAACAACTCCAGCAACAGGAGCAGCTGGATCACCCTTAAGCTCATGCAGTTCTGCAACCAGTTGAATTATTTCTAAAAGTTTATCCACTCCTTCACCGGTTTTAGCTGAAAGCGGCACCAATGGCACATCTCCACCATATTCTTCAATATTTATCTCNCTGTCTGAGAGTTGTTTTTTAATTTTGTCCATTTGGACTTTAGCATTAATACCCTGAATATCTATTTTAGATATTGCTACAATCATAGGCACTTTTGCTCCTTTAATATGATTGATAGCCTCAATTGTCTGAGGCATAAGTCCATCATCAATAGATACCACCAACACAGCAATATCAGCTACCTTGGCTCCTCTTGATCTCATCTTCTCAAAAGCAGCATGGCCTGGAGTATCGATGAAGGTTATTAGCTTTTTTTCATGTTCAACCTGATACGCCCCAATGTGTTGAGTGATTCCACCGTGTTCTTTAGCGGCAACAGTAGATTTTCTTATAAAATCGAGTAGGGTAGTCTTACCATGATCAACATGGCCAAGTATTGTAACTATTGGTGCTCGTAATGTGTCTGCCATAATTTTTAAGAAGAGTTTTCATGCTACTTCGACTCTTCTAATGCTTCTTCTAATTTTTTCTCTTCATCTGCTGGTTTTTCCTCTTCCACTGCTTTTTCTAAAACTTCTCCAGCCTCTTCAGCTTCTTTTTTTTCTTCAGGAGTAGCGGCATTCTCTTCAGCCTCTTTGACTTCTTGTTTAAGGCCATCGGCCTGGCGTGCTATTTCCTCAACAACTTCCTCTTTTGCTGGCTCAACTACTTCTAATTCAGGCTCTTCTGCTCCTATAATATCAATCTTCCAGCCTGTTAGTTTAGCAGCCAATCTAACATTTTGACCACCTTTTCCAATAGCCAAGGATAATTGAGATTGTGGCACTGTTACTGTTGCTACCTTATTTTCTTCATTCAAACTAACCTGAATATCTTTTGCAGGAGACAGAGCTGAAGCTATAAATCTTGCTGGATCATCTGAATATGAAATAATATCAATTTTTTCCTCACCAAGCTCACCCATGACAGCTTGTACCCTAACACCTTTTTGTCCAACCAAGGATCCAACTGGATCAACACCATCCTGACTAGATTTGGCAGCCAGTTTTGTTCTGGATCCTGCCTCCCTAGCTATAACTTGTATCTCAACAGCTCCTGATTGAATCTCTGGAACCTCCAGGGCAAATAAAGCTTTAACTAAGGCAGGATCAGATCTTGAAACTACTACTTCTGAACCCCTGCCATCTTCTCTTATTTCTTTAACCAAAAATTTTAATCTTTGGTTTACATGATAAATTTCTGTATGAACCTGTTCAGATGGGGGCAAAACTCCCTCAGCTCTGCCTAAATCAACAAAATAAGTATTGCCTTCTTGTCTTTGGATGCCGCCTGAGATTACAGCTCCTATTTTGCTTTCATATTCTGTTAAAATTGCCCCTCTTTCAGCCTCATTTAGCTTCTGCATAATCACCTGTTTGGCAATAGAAGCTGCAATTCTGGCAAAACCTGGAGGGGTTACATTTTTCTCACCATCAAAAATAGAAATTTCACCAGTGGAGGGATCTACTTTGGAGGTAAATTCTTCAAAATTTTCAGGAATAATTTCATTTCTTAAGGCTAGATCTTTTTTATAGGCAGCTAAGGCCGCCTGACGGATAGCATCTAAAACCACCTCAGTCTCAACCCCTTTTTCAGAGGCTATTTGATTTAATGCTGCTGCAAATTCTGTTCTAGCTTGAGCCATATTTTATATATCCTTAAAAAAAGGTGGGACTAGCCCACCTTCCGATTAATTGGAATATTAACCAAGGGGGATTATACCTTAACCACAACTGTTTTGGCAATATGGTCATGCCAGGTTTGTTTTTTAGAATCCCAAAGCATCCAAAGATATCCTAAAAGTAAAACAATTCCTGATAAAATACCTGCAAAATATCTTAAAGCTGCATCCCTAAAATTAACCTTCGAACCATTTTCTTTTGTAATTTTTATTTTTAAAATCATCATCCCTACAGTTTGCCCATAAGTTCCAAGCATCCAAACACTGTAGGCCAAAGCAAGTAAAAAGCTTAAAGGATTATTCATGCTATTTCCATGTCCATCACCTGTATTTATCACCACATTAGGCAAGACTCCAATAATAAGTCCATCTATAAAAAAAGCCGCAAATCTTCTCCAAAATCCTGCATATTTCATATATTCAGTTTAGCATATAAATTGAAGTTAGAGAAGTAAAATGTTATATTTCACTTAATGGATTTCTTACTTTGGCCCTTACTGGTATTTCTAGTTTTAACTGTTATCTCTGGAATAAAGATTATTGATCAATATGAAAGAGGTGTTATTTTAACTCTGGGTACTTTTAGTGGGATTCTGAATCCTGGGTTAAGGGTTGTTATTCCATTCCTCCAAAGACTAATAAGAGTAGATTTAAGAATCACCACTGCTGATATCCCAAAACAGGAAGTTATCACCCGTGATAATGTGCCTGTAGGAATAAATGCTGTTGTTTACTTCCAGGTTGAGAAGCCCGATGATGCGGTGCTTAAAATTCAGGATTATTATTATGCTGTTACCCAATATGCTCAAACTGCTTTAAGAGATGTTATTGGTGGAATAGAGTTAGATGCTCTTTTAACTGAAAGAGAAAAGATTGCAGAACAAATTCAAACTTTGGTTGATAAAGAAACAGCAGAGTGGGGCGTTAATGTTACTGCTATAAAAATGCAGGATATTGAACTGCCTGCAGATATGAAAAGAGTTATGGCCAAACAAGCAGAAGCAGAAAGAGAAAGAAGAGCAACTATTATTAGAGCTCAGGGTGAAATGTCAGCTTCAGAAAATCTTAAAAAAGCTATGCAGAATATGTCAGCGTCAGGTGCAATATCTTTAAGAACCCTACAAACAATTGAGGCAGCAGGCAATAAAGCTGGAAATACTGTAGTCTTTGCCCTTCCCACAGAAGTCCTGGCAGGACTTAAAAAGCTCATAAAATAGATATTCTTCGACCGAGCGAAGCGAGCGGAGAAGTACATTAATGAAAAAGCAGTGGAAATGGTATGTCTACATAATCGAGTGCTTGGATGATACTTACTACACTGGTATGACTTGGAAACCAGAGTTAAGATTCAATCAACATTTATCTGGTTTGGGTAGTAAATATACAGCTAAACACGGAGTCAAGGCTTTTGTATATTATGAAGAACATACAGATATTGAAGTTGCTAGAGCTAGAGAAAAACAAATTAAAGGTTGGAGCCAGAATAAAAAGAGAAAGATTTTAATAGATAATTTTAAGTTGTAGTTCTCCACTTCGGTCGAACAATAGATCCTAAAACCAGCCTTTTTTCTTGCCACTTAGGTTTCTTAATTCCTCATAAAGCTGTTTTTCTTGCTTAGTTGGATTCTGAGGAACTTCTAGATTAACCCTAACATAGTGATCTCCAGATCCAGCTCCTTGTAATCTTGGGGCTCCTTTACCTTTAAGTTTAACTAAAGATCCAGGCTGAGTACCTGGCGGCACTTTTACTTTCACCTTTCCAGAAACTGTTTCTACCTCAAATATATCTCCTAAAACTAGTTGGGGAATATTAATTTTTATATCAGA
>C687J35174_10012300_pt1 | contig 10463 bp, 11 predicted proteins | sample RifCSPhighO2_01_FD_35174 | JGI IMG/M metagenome (IMG submission 35174)
CTCGCGGCGGGGCTCTTTTTATGCTAAAATAATGGGTACAAAATGGCTGAAAAGAAGAGCAATTACAGCGCGGAATCCATCACCGTCCTAGAAGGTCTAGAGCCGGTCAGAAAGAGGCCGGGGATGTACATCGGCACTACCGGTCCGGACGGCCTGCACCATCTCATTACCGAGATCTTCGACAACTCTCGAGACGAAGCCATGGGCGGCTTTGCGAACAACATTGAGATCATTCTTCTGCCAGGGAATCGCGTAAGAGTAGAGGACAACGGCCGCGGTATCCCTGTCGATATTCATAAACAGACCAAGGTCTCAGCGCTTGAGACTATCATGACCACCCTTCATGCCGGAGGTAAATTCGGCGGAGATGGCTACAAGGTCTCCGGAGGTCTCCACGGCGTGGGTGCTTCAGCAGTAAACGCTCTCTCAGTATGGTGCAAGGCAGAGGTGCATAGGGATGGCGGAGTTTACGTGCAAGAGTACAAACAAGGCAAGAGACTTGGTCCAGTGAAGAGGCTTGGCCCATCCAAAGAGACCGGTACCATCATCAGCTTTGAGCCGGATCCGGAAATTTTCCCAGAAATCAGTTTCGACTTCGACAAAGTAGTTTCCCACATGCGCCAACAGGCCTACTTGGTCAAGGGTTTGCGTATAAGTGTAAGAGATGAGAGAGAGAATCTGGCGGGGACAGATTCTCAAAGTAAGTCCATGACCTTCTACTTCGAAGGGGGGTTAGTCTCTCTTGTAAGGTTTGAGAACGAACATAACAAATCAATCCACCGAAACATTTTCTATGTAGAGAAGGCTGCCAATGGTAATGATTATGAAGTAGTAGAGGTAGCACTCCAATACGTAGACGACATCTCTTCCCGTGTGCTGCCCTTTGCCAACAACATCTACACTGCCGATGGCGGCACACACGTCACCGGCTTCAAGACCACTCTCACCCGTACTCTCAATACTTATGCGAGGAAAAATACCTTAGTCAGCGAGAAGGAAGACAACTTCACTGGCGATGATGTACTGGAGGGACTCACTGCCGTCATTTCCGTAAAGCTCCGAGAAATCCAGTTCGAAGGCCAGACCAAGGGCAAGCTTGGATCAGTGGAAGCCCAAGCGATGGTCTCGGATGTCTTCGGTGAAGCCTTTTCCGCTTTCTTAGAAGAGAATCCCGATGACGCGCGCTCTATAATCCAGAAGTCGCTTCTAGCTCTCAAGGCGCGCAAAGCTGCCAAGGCTGCCAAGGACTCGGTCTTGAGGAAGGGCGCACTCGAGGGCATGACTCTACCGGGCAAGCTTGCCGACTGTCAGAGCCGTTCAGCCGAAGAGTCAGAAATATTTATCGTCGAGGGAGACAGTGCCGGCGGCACTGCCAAGATGGGAAGGGATAGACGCATCCAAGCCATCCTGCCCTTACGTGGGAAAATCTTAAATATTGAACGGGCTCGTTTAGACAGAATGCTCGCGTCAGAGCAGATCAAGAATTTAGTGATCGCCTTCGGCACTGCCATAGGAGACACTTTCGACATTACCAAACTTAGATACCACAAGATAATCATTGCAACGGACGCAGATGTCGACGGCGCGCACATTCGTACCCTTCTTCTTACTCTACTATACCGCTTCTTCCGTCCGCTTATTGATGGTGGATTCATCTACATCGCCCAACCGCCGCTTTATAAGATTAAGAAGGGAAAAGAATCTTTCTATGCTTATTCAGATGAAGAGAAATTTAAGATTGTAGGCAAAGAGGAGAGCGGCGATATACAACGTTATAAAGGTTTAGGAGAGATGAATTCCGACGAGCTCTGGGAAACAACCATGGATCCTCTGAAACGTATCCTGAAACAAGTGACGATAGATGATGCCCGCGAAGCTGATCGCATCTTCGACATCCTTATGGGCAGTGATGTCCCTTCCAGAAAAAGTTTTATCCAAAGTAACGCCAAGAAAGCAGTATTAGACATATAAGATTACTCTCCCTCTAGCCTTCCTTGCAGACGGTAACTTTTTATATTGGAGTAAGAAACTATGGGGATAACTCGTCTAGTATTGTGGTGGATGGTGGGATAGAATAGTGTCAGGTGGGAAAGGGTGGTAGTATGAAAAAGCAATGTTCATCGGCGAATACACACACACCGTTGACGAGAAGAACCGCTTCTCCCTGCCAGCTAAGTTCCGGAAAGAACTTGGCAGGAAGGTAGTAGTCACTCGAGGCAAAGACCATTGTCTGTTTCTCTATCCCACTAAAGTCTGGACTCAAATCTCAGAAGAGGTAAAGAGTTTGGGCCACGTAGGGCGTGATATGTCCGAGGGACATATCACGGAGTACGCGCGATTCACTTTTTCCGGAGCATCAGAGATCGAGATAGATGCCATAGGCAGGGTTCTCATCCCCGAATTCTTGCGAGAATTCGGAGAATTAAGAAACACTATCATCATCACCGGTGTCCACGACAGAGTGGAAATCTGGAATGACAAGAAGTGGCTTGCCTACAGGAAGAAGCTGGAAAGCGAGTATGCATAAGAGTGTTCTTTTACAGGAGGTTATAGAGAAACTGGATTTGAGAGAGGGAGAGATCTTCGTAGATGCTACCTACGGCGCAGGTGGTCACACACAGGAAATCGAGAAGAGACTTCCAGAAGTGAGGACCATCAGCATCGATCAGGATCCTGAGGCAAAGGCTAAATTTACTGGGAACTTCCGAGATTTGGACAAGATCTTGGAGGGGATAAAGCCTGATGCCATACTCTTCGACCTCGGGTTCTCGAGTGACCAGCTCGTTAGTATTCCGGGTCTCTCCTTTCAGAGAGATGAACTACTCGACATGAGGCTCTCCCGCAAGGGTCCCACTGCCGCAGACATCCTCAACTCCTACGATGAGCATGCCATTGAGCTCATCATTAGAGGATTCGGCGAAGAGCGGTACTCAAGAGCGATAGCGAGAAGAATAGTCGAGAGACGCAAGACAAAACCTTTCAAAAGAACTCCTGATTTGGTTGAAGTAGTAGGTGGCAAACGTGGACGCATCCACCCCGCCACCCGCACCTTCCAAGCCATCCGCATCGCGGTAAACGACGAGCTCACGGCACTGGAAGAGGGGTTAGCAAAAGGATTCGAAATCTTGAAGCCGGAGGGCAGGATCGCGGTCATCTCCTTCCATAGCTTGGAAGACAGAATAGTGAAGAACTTTTTCAGGGAAAGGACCAAGGAGGGTAGGGCAGAACTTATAAACAACCTGCCTGCCGGCAAGGCAGGGAAACCTATTATCCCTACCGAAGAAGAAATTATAAGCAACCCGCGGTCAAGATCCGCTAAGTTAAGAATATGCAGAAAGTTAAAGTAATTTCAATAGAAGAGAGTTCTCGTCGTTACATTTTCCTGGCACTAGTGGGTATCATGGCCTTCTCCGCCATGACTTATGTCTACGGGATCAATAGCATTGCCAAGAATACCGCCCTGCGAGCCGGCCTTGAGGAGCAGGTGGGGGAGGCGGGCAACGAACTTTCCAAACTAGAATTCCAATACATTAGCCTTAAGAGTAAAGTTACTTTACAATTGGCAGAGCAGTATGGCTTCAAAGAAGCAAAGAATCCAATCTATGTCTCGAGGAGCGCCGGAACAGCGCTCACTTGGAACCGTTAGCAGGCTTAGAATCCTCACGCTTCTTATTCTCCTTTTCGCCCTGCTTCTGGGCAGCCGGCTCTACTTCATACAGATTATTTCAGGTGAGAGCTTGCGGGCCAAGGCAGAGCACCAATACATCGCGGGGGTAAGCTACTTCGACCGTGGTTCAATATTCTTCTCCACCAAGGATGGTACGCTCATACCCGGAGCCGCGGTAAACACTGGCTTCACCTTAAGTATCAATCCGAAAGTTTTAAGCAAGAGTGATAAAGTAGAGGAGATTTATCAGAAGTTGAACACCGTTATTCCTATTGAGAGGGAAGTATTCTTGGCCAAAGTTTCGAAGATTGATGACCCATATGAAGAAGTAGCCAAACGCCTAGAGAAGAAGTTGGGCGAGGAGATAAGTGCCCTGAAGCTTCCGGGTGTGGCCGTCTCCCGCGAGCGCTGGCGGTATTACCCGGGTGGTCAAATGGCAGCACATGCCCTTGGGCTTATTGGATACTCCGATACCGGCGCTGACTTAAGAGGCCGCTATGGACTGGAGCGTTCTTATGAAAATGTTTTGAAGCGGGAGGGAGATGAAGTATTCGTCAACTTCTTCGCTGAAATATTTTCCAATATTAAGAGTGTGGTAGAGAAAGATGCCGGCCTTGAGAGCGACATCATCACCAGCATTGAGCCCTCGGTAGAAGCCTTCTTGGAAAATGAGCTCAAAAGTGTGGGAGAGAAGTATGCCTCAGAGCTTACCGGAGGGATTGTGATAGACCCCAATACCGGCGAGATTATAGCCATGGGAGTTTCCCCTGCCTTCGACCCAAACTTTCCCCAGAATGAAGAGAGTTCCGCCATCTTCAGTAACCCGCTTGTAGAGAACCGTTACGAGATGGGCTCAATAGTAAAGGCACTCACCTTTGCTGTGGCACTGGACAAGGGAGCAGTGACGGCGAAGACCACCTACAATGACCCGGGCTGCCAGACCTTAAACACCAAAACCTTCTGTAACTACGATCTTCTATCACACGGTACAAGTGTCACCATGCAAGAGGTGCTCAATAATTCTCTCAATACCGGCGCTGCCTTTGCCGCCTTGCGCGTAGGACCAAGAGCTTTCCGGGATGCCTTCTTCAAGTTTGGGATAAATGCGAGAACCAGTATCGATTTGCCCAATGAGGGAAACTCTCTCACCAGTAACCTTGATACCCTGAGAGAACTTGAAACTGCCCAAGCTTCATTTGGGCAGGGCATTGCTCTTACACCGGCAGCCATTACACGCGCGCTATCAGCACTGGCAAACGGTGGCACGCTCATTACTCCNCACTTGGTGAAGGAAGTGAGATACAAAATAGGCGGGGGTAAAACTTTGGAATACAAGAGCAAGGGGGAGGGACCGCGAGCCATAAGCAAGGAGGCTTCTACTGAGATCTCGAGGATGCTTACAGAGGTGGTGGACAGGTCGCTCAGATTCGGTTCGATGAGGCTTGAGAACTACAGCATCGCGGCCAAGACTGGCACGGCGCAGATCGCGAGTCCGGGAGGAGGCTATTATGCTGATCGATTTTTGCACTCCTTCTTCGGCTACTTTCCGAGCTATGATCCGCGCTTTCTCGTCTTCCTCTTCACCTACGAGCCGAAGGGAGCGCAGTTTGCCTCCGAGACTCTGACCGACTCCTTCTTCAACACTGCTAAATTTCTGATCACTTACTACGATATCCCTCCCGACCGAACTGCCGCTCCGCCAGCGCCGGTAGCGGGGAGATAAAACACTGTCAGATATGCTCGCTTCAGTATAAATATAAATATCCATAACCCTATTATTTTTACTTCGTACAATAAGAGATTAGTCGTGAAAATATGTCTATGNGATCAACCATGCCACCTGTGAGATTATGTGCCGCGTCTTTTATTTCGCACACAAGTCGTTCTCGTGCTGAAGTAACACTGGCGATAATTTTATCCTGAGACTCTTTCGGCACCACAGTGTCATTCGTGCCTCTGACAAATGCGAATGTTCCGCTATAGGATTGCAATGATGACAAAAGATGTTCTTCGCTCGGCATAGTTACAAGAAGTGGTTTTGTTGTCGTTTGACTTTTACCACAACCACTCCCGATCATAATGACCGCTTCGGCTTTTTGTAATAGTTCCGGCAATGCAAGCAAGAGCGTTCCGCCGAATGAATTGCCGACAACAATAATTCCGTGCTCTTTGGAGACAAACCCTTCTCGCACACACGCATCAAAACTTCTTTGTATATCTTCACATTCTTGCTCGAATGTTTTCCCTGCAAATGCCTCCGGAGCATCGGATGCTAAAATTCCATCTAATCGGGCAGTATTTATACATACAAAGTTATACAAGCTTTTGCAGCATGAAATAAGTAACATATCCCACGAATCAGTGGCATTAGGATTATGCAACCCATAAATACCTTTCAGAAGTATGACCGTGTTAGTTGTCGGCTGTAATGACTCATACCAAAAAACTTCTATTGGCAGTGAGTGAAAAGATGATCGAAGAGAAAGCTTTTTCATATAGTGTAGTATAACAAAAAATCCCCCGACCGCCTCAAACTTCGAGACAATCGGGAGATGTGTTCAACGGAACTCTGGTTTTTCGCCGGTGTCGGCAAAGGCAACCTCGTTTCCAGTCTGATCGCGAGCAGATGTCGCGAAGCGATATGTCGTCCTCGGGAACTGAGCAGACTCGTATCCAGGTATGCGTCGATGGTGTGAACGTATCGCCTCCGCAACAACATTGTATTCTACAGCAAAATGCTGGCAGAATACTCTTGTTAATCTCGAGATGAGGTACCGCCCAATCATTCCATCAAACACATGGCTGTACTGAGACTCGAGAGTGGTTCCCGACTCGTTTCCAGCAACATGCTTGGTGAAGATTGTTAGACCGAGTCTGGTACGAATCGCGGCATCGCTGTAAGTCCCCTGAAAGTCTCTGTGAACTACTCGCCGGATACGAAACTGTTCATCTATTTCAGTAAGCGCGTTCTGTCCATGCAGTTCCGGAAGCAGACCTCTCCCTGACACGAGCAACACCCAAGCTTCAAGCACAGGACCGACGATTTCACTCACGAAATATCCGATTTTGTCGGCTTTTGCGTGAAGCTCAATCACCTGAACCAATAGAGGTTTATCCTCGGAATGGAACGGGTCCTGTGCGTAGAGCGCATGATATGGAAGCAAAAGCCTCTTTTCATGTACTACTGGACACGGAAACGCCTCTCTGAAAATAACACTAGAGCCCTCATGGGTGCCGCCTCGCACAACAATACCGAGTGACTCAGGCAAGAATGCGTATCGTACTGTGTCAGGCAACGTGTCAGTGAATTGTCGAAGGTCATTGCAGATTGCCACGATGTGTTCGACAGAACTCCGTTGTAGTCGACGAATAAAACGGAAATGTTTCTTGTCGAGGTCTGTTTTTATGTAGACCCGAAAATCCGTTTCNGTTAAGAGCGTCCGCGTCGAGCTCGTTGGTTGCACCCGAACTGTACCCACTTTCGTAAACTCATTCCGGATAACATCCGGATGCCAAAAGAATTTGTATCCGTTGGCTGTTTTTACAAAAGAAAGCAATTCGGGTGATGGGAACGATTGCAAGATTGTGCATCGCTCTACAGGCAAGACACAATACGGTAGATCAATGTGAGAAATGTCTCCTTGTGGATCATACCTCACATCAACTTCCGAATAATCTTCAAAACGACCTTTTGAGTCGTTAAGAAAACGTTCACCGTATGTCGTTACGGCAAACGGATCTTTAAACAGCTCATCTGTTAATTTCATCTGGTGCCTCCTTGTGTTTGTGTGATGTTTGTATTAAAGAACAATTTCTACACATCCCTTAATTCATGAGCGAATTTAGGGATTGTATTATTAACAACACTACAATATAAGACAGTGTTTAGTCAAGTTCTGAACACTCTTTGGGGTATCTTGAAATAACCTTGATAAATTTTGTATGCTTCGCATGCAGATCTATGTGGTCCACAATAATTCGTTTTTCGTCAAAAACGAATTNTCCAGACCCGGACTCAGCTGTTTTNCTTGCTAGAAAAACATGCTTCCGTCTTCACAAANGCGCAAAAAGACTGGAGCAGTCCAGTCTTTTCATATACGCGCTTTTGTGACCCTATCGGGATTTGAACCCGAGTTTTAAGCTTGAGAAGCTCACGTCCTAGACCAGGCTAGACGATAGGGCCATGTGAGAAAAGAATATCTAATAACTTCCATTGACACAAGATATGGTAGATATAAAATATAAGTGTGAGAGGGCTTAAGCAGGTCAGCAGATGCGGTCCGGGGGGACCACGGGTCATGGCAAGCCAATAAGTCCTCTCACTTCAAAGCTCATCCGTCCGGATGGGCTTATCTATTGAAATGAAGTTCCAAGAATTAGTCTTCGATGTGGTAAAAGAAATTCCGGAAGGAGAAACTTTGACATACAAGCAGGTTGCAAAGATGGCAGGTAAGCCGAAGGCCTATAGAGCAGTGGGTAATATTTTGAATAAGAATTTCGACCCTGCGATCCCATGCCACAGAGTAGTAAGATCAGATGGTAAAATCGGCGGATACAATAGGGGAGAATCTTATAAAAGGAAGATTTTAAAACTTGAAGGCGCCCCGATTTAGCTGGGGCGCCCGTGGATCACGTGTCGTTGGCAGCCCGATCTTTGAAAGAGGGCTGCTGGAACTTCGGGGGCAAATCTGAAAACCGAATTGGTCTCTTGGGACTCGGCTTCTTGCGATTCCAAATCTTGCGCGTCGGTCTTCCCATCCACACCTCCTACTAATATCTTATCATTAGGCGAGCAGATTGTCAAGCACATCCTTGACTACCGTGCCATCTGCCTTGCCCTTGAGCTTTTTCATGACTAAACCGATCATTCGGTTTTTGTCACCCCGTAGAGCCTCTGGCGTAGTGGGGTCAGCTAATTTGTTCTTCACGTAAGTTTCAATTTCTTCTCTCGACATCTGCACAGGTAAGTAAGTTTCGAGGATGACAAGCTCCGCCTTCTCGACATCTGCGAGATCTTTACGCCCACCTTTCTCAAATTGTTCTATAGAGTCTTTCCTTTGCTTCACGGCACGAGAGATGAGACTTAAGACCTCATCATCAGAGAGTATTTCGTCAGGCTTCCTACCTTTGGCCACGAGCTCATTGGTAAATGAGGCTAGAAGACCTCGTAATACAGAGAGCTTCACGGCATCTCTAGCTTTCATAGCCTCTATCATAGAAGCCTTAATCCCGGTTTGGAGTGACATGTTATGATTGTAACATGACCTGGATTCTGATCATTTTAGCCCTCATGCTTATATTAAATCTTTGGCTTGTATTTAAGCTTACTGGGAGGAGGGAGGATAAGAGCGAGGGACTTAATCTCCTTTTATCACAATTTAATAACCTTTCCCACACCTTGGACTATAAGCTTGGAGAAGGGAACAAGACCATGCATGAATTCATGAGCTCTCAATCAAGCCAATCCCAGAAGCTTATGAGTACTATCACCAAGCAAATTTCTGATCAGCTAATTGAGGTGGTCAAGGGCGTAAGTGAGACCAAGGAGTCGACCAAGCAAGTATTCACCATTGCAGAGCAGCTCCGAAGTCTGGAGAAAGTGCTGAAAAACCAGAAGCAGCGAGGCAACTTGGGTGAAGCATCTCTCGAACTTATTCTTTCCAATGTTCTGCCTGGTCAATACGAGACTCAATATATGTTCAAGGATGGAGAGAAGGTCGACTTCGCGGTAAAGACGCGTGATGGCATCCTGCCCGTCGATGCTAAATTTCCTTTAGAAAATTATATGCGTGTTCTCGAAGAACTTGATGAGGAGCGCAAGGAAGCATACCAGAAAGAATTTAAAAATGATGTTAAAAAGCGAATTGATGAGACTGCCAAGTACATCCGTCCGGAAGAGGGAACCATGCCATTTGCCTTTATGTTTATCCCGGCAGAGGGAATCTATTATGATTTACTAAATAATGATGTTGGCTTGGGTGTCAATTCTCGTGATCTGATTGAATACGCTTATCAAGAGAAGAATGTGATCATAGCCTCACCCACAACTTTCCTGGCATATCTTCAGACTATTCTCTTCGGCAACAAGCGTGCCAAGATACAAGAAGAGGCAAAGGATATAATAAAGAAAATTGGTGAGCTCCAGAAACACTTGGCTTCTTATGCTGAGTATCACAATAAACTTGGAAACGCCCTTGGTACCGTGGTCAACCACTACAACACCTCTGGGAAAGAGTTCAAAAAAATAGACAAAGATATATTGAGGATTACCGACACCAGCATGGAGATAGAAACATTGACTTTGGACAAGCCTTCAGTAGAATAGTGAACCTAACTTGTCCCGTTAGAAATTCAGCGGGAGTAAGATAATTACTAAACATTAATAGTTAAAATTTCAATGGGATGCATGCAGTATTTACTACAGGCGGTAAACAATACCGCGTAAAAAAGGGAAACAAAGTCAAGATTGAGAAACTTTCTGGTGACCATAAGGAAGGAGACAAACTTACCTTCGACCAAGTGCTTCTGGTGGAAGAGCCTTTCATTTTAGGCAAGCCGCTGATAGAAGGCGCAAGTGTTACTGCCACTCTTAAGAAAATCAGCCGCTACAAGACTGTCGACGTCGTGAAATATAAGCAGAAGTCTCGCTACTTCAAGCGCTACGGCCACCGCCAACCCTACTTCGAAATCGAGATTGATTCGATAAAATAAGAATGGCCCGCGTAGACAACGCGGGCCTCTACACCTCTATTTGACCTTCTGACTTACGCGACTCAGGATCTCTTGAAAACGAGTC
>C687J35174_10012303_pt1 | contig 10460 bp, 12 predicted proteins | sample RifCSPhighO2_01_FD_35174 | JGI IMG/M metagenome (IMG submission 35174)
TGGCTAAAGCAGAAAGCAAAAGATATTGTAGAATTCAGAAAAATATTGAATCAGTTGGTTTTTGTTAAAAACGCAAAAGTTTAGACTCCGTAACATTTAAATACCTTCCCGCCCCCGCATCCACCATGAAGGCATGGCTGGGGATTCTGGCGCTGGCGCTGGCTGCTGCAGGGATAGCGGCCGCTGCACAGTCCCCTGCCCTCTACGGCATGCTCACCCTGAACGATGTCCGGATACCGGACCCGGCATCGGCAAGCTGCTTCTCCGGATACTGCCCGGACCTGAACGGGGACGGCATCGTCAACGAGATCGACCTGCTCGGGTTCCATGCCCAGGCAGGGCAGTGCGCGCCCGCAGCGGCATATCTCTCCTCTCTGGATGCAGACCGGAATGGGTGCGTGGAGTTCTGCAGCGGTGACCCGGCAAATATCCCTGACGGGGAAAATGACTGCACCAAGACCAATCCCAGCAGGGATTACGCATGCATCTTCGAGTGGCTCGGCACGCGCACGAGCTGCAACCTGATACCTTAGTCTCCTATCATAATCTGACACCATGGCGCAGGTCTTATCGCGGATCCTGGAGGAAATGGAGCGGCAGGGGGCAGGGAGCCAGGGGCAGCTCAACCGGATCAAGCTGGCGGTGGTGCGGGAGCAGCACGCCCGGGATGTCCCGACCAATGCCGCGCTGCTGGCAGCGGCCTCTCCTGCCCAGCGGGAGCAGTACTACCATCTCTTCTCCACCAAGCCCACCAGGATACTCTCGGGAGTGAATGTCATCGCGATCATGACCAAGCCCCTGCCCTGCCCTCATGGCAAGTGCACCTATTGCCCGGGAGGGCCGGGCTCTGTATTCGGGGATGTCCCGCAGAGCTATACGGGAAAGGAGCCGGCAGCGCGGAGGGCGATCCGCAACCAGTTCGACCCCTATCTCCAGGTGTTCAACCGCCTGGAGCAGTACGTCGCCACCAACAAGGTCCCGCAGAAGGTCGAGCTGATCGTGATGGCCGGGACGTTCCCCGCAGATCCAGCGGAATACCAGGAGGGATTCATCACCGCTGCATTCCAGGCGATGAACGACTTCGGGGAGCTGTTCTTTACAGGGGGAGAGCTGCGCCATGCGCTGTTCAACGCGTTCTTCGAGCTCCCGGGCGATGTCCATGATCCCCTGAGGACAGCCCGCATCCAGGAGAAGATCCGTAGCCTGCGGAAGTCCACTACATTGGCGCGCGAGCATGAGCGGAATGAGCGCGCGATGATCCGCTGCATCGGCATCACCATCGAGAGCAAGCCGGATTACGGCAGGCTTGCCCAGGGAAACGCCATGCTCGCATTGGGCGCGACCCGGATAGAGCTGGGCATACAAAATCTCAGCGATGCGGCGCTGCAGAAAGCAAACCGCGGGCATACGGTCGCGGATTCGGTCGAGGCAACACGAACACTGAAAGACCTGGGCTTCAAGATCAACATGCATTATATGCCCGGGCTGTTCGCCGCCCCTGCCGAGGATCGGGAGATGATGCGCGCGCTCTTCAGCAACCCTGACCTCCGGCCGGACATGCTGAAAATCTATCCTGTCATGGTCCTGCGGGGAACGGCGCTCTACAACCAATGGAAGGCAGGGGCATTCACCCCGCTCACGACTGAGGAGGCTGCTGAGCTGATCGCGGAGTTCAAGCAGCATGTCCCGAGATACTGCAGGATCATGCGCGTGCAGCGGGATATCCCGACCTACATGACTGAGGCGGGAGTGGGCAGGACAAACATCCGGCAGTATATCCGGCGGATCATGGAGGAGAGAGGAATACGCTGCTCCTGCATCCGCTGCCGGGAGGTCGGGCTATACCTCAAGAACCATCCGGGAGCGGCTATCCATCCCGACGATGTCCGCATCAGGGCTGAGGAGTACGCGGCATCGCAGGGAACTGAGTTTTTTGTCGCTGCAGAGGATATCCGCCATGACGCGCTGATCGGGTTCTGCAGGATGCGCTTCCCCTCGCAATGCCTCCGTGCGGAAATCACCCCGGGCGCTGCCCTGATCCGGGAGCTGCATGTTTACGGGAACGTCGAGCTGCTCGGGAGCAGCGGAGCGCTGCAGCACGCGGGATACGGGAAAAAGCTCCTTGCCGCTGCTGAGGGGATCGCGCGGGAGCGCGGAAGGGACAAGATGGTGGTGATCTCCGGCATCGGCGTGCGGGAATACTACCGGAAGCTTGGGTATGCATCAGAGGGCTTGTACATGACTAAGCCACTCGCGAAATCCTTTTAAACCGTTTCTGGACTCTGCATCCCATGGCGTTCAAGGACGACGGCGTGAACACGATAGATGATGTGGTGATGCGGATACGGAAGCTGCAGGACACATTCACCATCGTCAACGCGTTCAAAGACGACACGCTCGATCCGCATACGTACCGCGCGGCTGCCGCCGTGTTCATGCAGGGATACGGGTTTCCGATAAAATACACCGACGATGCAGAGCATATTCTTGAATATAACATGCATACCGCGGATGTGCGTAACGGGGCTTTTCCCCAGCCACTGGTCGATATGGCTGAATCCGTCTACCGCATGGGGAGCAAGATCATGAAAGTATATTCCGGCGCTGATGATCCCACCCGAGTATTCCAGGGAATGCTTATGGTCCTGGAAAACCTGCCTGATCCGAGGGATGTCCGCAGCGAATGCAGCCGCTGGTCCCGGCTGGTCACCCAGGACAACAGGCGGAAAATAAGCCGTGTCCCCGGCATCTTGACCGGGCCAGCAGCGGAATTGGCGGACTATTTCAGGCATCGCATCAGCCATACACGGGAGGGGCAGCAGCCTGCGCTTATCGCGGAATATCAGCACCATCTGGGAGAGATACATACGCTCCTTGCTGCAGGAGGGACTCCAGAAGACCACGTCCAGCGGGTGGGCAGGTATGTGCAGCACGTCACCCGATAGCGCCCGGATACCTCACCTAATCTGGCTGCGGTAGAGCTGCATGGCAATGGGGAGCTTTCTTTGGTAAATCTCCTTTTTTGAGACCAACTCCACCGATTCCGACTCATGGTCGACAAAGCCGATGATGGGGTTGATAATCCACCGGGCTAAGTCGTGTCCGCGCGCTGTGGTCCGAAACTCGCTCATCCGCTCCCCTGCACGCCAGGGGGTCCCATCATTCACCTTGCCTTTCCGCACCATATCCCCCAGAGTTTCCTTAATCTTGTCCATATCGCTGTATGGNAAACCTGGTGAAGAGCGTATATCCTGCGCAGAGAACGGCTTCCGGTATCGGTGCATCGCCCTGCAGATGGCGCGGTATACATTTGAGTATTTGTAGCTCCCTCCCTGGATACTCCCGTCCTGCTGCGGCCGCAAGGTATAGGTCTGCCCGTTCTCTTCCTGTGCAAATGAACGGCGGTAGATCAAACCTGCCTCGGCCATCTTCTTCAGCTTCGCCAGCACTGCAGTCTTGGTGACGCGCGATGCCCGGACAATATCCATCGTCGTTGCTGCGGGATTCTCGTCGATATATGCAAGCAGGTGCGCTATCTCTGCAGGGCCGTTCTGCTGGCTCAATCCCAGCCATGACTGCAACGGCAGGTTAAACCGAACATCGGACTGATAGAGCAAAAACCGCGCTACCGGCGCACCATACTCCCTTCCGAACGCATTGAGGGCATAGGATACTGTCGGCTGACCCCTTCGGCCAATGCCCCGATCAACGAAAAAATCTAGATTTCCCTGCCGCTCCCCATCAAAATAATTCTGGATGACTGACGTCCTCCTTGGCTTGAAGGTGATGGGGTCCTTAGTCAATTCCCTTCCGCGCTCCAGCACATTTGCGGCAGTCCGCGGCGTCTCATCCACCAGAAACCCGATGATCACTGCCTTCAGCTCATTGTTGAAGCTGTTGAACAGCAGATCAACCATCTCGTCCAGGCTGAGCTCCATATAGAAAAGAACGCCTCCTGCCTTAAAAAGGTTTTTATAGCGCTCCGGCTTTGTTGCGGCATGGATATCACCGGATTCCCTATTAAACCAGCATTTGCCGAGCGGTACCGGCAGCTGACGGACTGGGATGCGTTCCTCTCCTGCTCCCTGACTTTCCTCCGGAAATCCATCCGGGTGAACACCCTGAAGATACCTGTCGCTGCGCTCCGGCAGCGGATGCGCAACTGGAGGCTCACTCCCATCCCCTGGTGCCCTGAGGCATTCTGGGTGGAGCATGCCGAGGGCAGGCGGGATATCGGCAATACCCTGGAGCACCAGCTCGGCTATATCTACGTGCAGGAGGCAGCTTCTTTGATCCCTCCGCTGGCGCTAGACCCGCAGCCCGGGGAGGCTGTCCTGGACATGTGCGCGTCCCCGGGAAGCAAGACGACGCAGATGGCGGCGATGATGCAGAACAAGGGAGCATTGGTGGCGAACGACTATACCGGCATCCGGATCAAGCCGCTGGGGATCAACCTCCAGCGCTGCGGGGTGAGCAACGCCATCGTCACGATCATGCACGGCAGGAGGTTCCGGAACCTGCAGTTTGACAAGATCCTGGTGGATGCGCCCTGCAGCGGGACCGGAACCATCAGCAAGAGCCCGAAGACGCTGATCATGTGGAATCCGCACATGGTGAAGCACCTGGCGATCGTCCAGAGGCAGCTGCTGGCGGCCGCCTTCCAGAACCTGAGGCCCGGGGGGACATTGGTATACTCGACCTGCACCATGGAGCCCGAGGAGGATGAGGGGGTTGTTGACGCATTCCTGCAGCAGCACTCCGACGCGCGATTGGAGGAGATCGCCCTGCCCGGGCTGCAGCGAAGCCCGTGCATGCAGTCATTCGGCGGGAAGGCTTTTCACCCGGATATCCAGAAGTGCCTCCGCATCTGGCCGCAGGACAACCGGACCGAGGGGTTTTTTGTGGCGAAGATCAGGAAGGGCTGATGATGCCTGGCGCCTGGCATCATCCATTACCGCGCTCAAGAGCGCCCATCCTCTCTCTGCATATGCCCATCCTCCTTATGTAATGCCCGCTGGAACTCTTTTCTTATCCCATTTATCTTTTTTTCATTGAGCGTAACCAGGATAGACTTGCATTTTACCAAAAATCCGGGAGTTTCCTGCAGCATCTTGGCATATTGCAAATCCGGAACTGTTCTATCTATGTAATACTGAGAATCTATCCTTGCCTTCAATGAATCCTCCATAAACCCAAGGTCTTCCCCGCTGAAAAATCCTTTAAGAAACCGTTTGGCAAACTCTATCGTGCAGGAGTGGATCTCACATTTGATGCCCGTTTTCACCAAGACTGCATACAGCGAGAAATAAAGGGCATAATACGCTGTTGAAATCTTCCAGTCTTTTATGATGTTTACTCTCATCGATTCCAATGCTTCTTCAGCTTTCTTGACATATGCCTCTGCAAGATCCGCATTTGGCTCAATCAAACTCAAGCCTTCCCTCTTCCCTGCGCACCATCTTATCTTATCCACCTTTCAGCACCTTTTGAACAAACAGCTCTGCATCCTTAAAAACGATATGGTTTTTTAACACCTCTTTTATGAGGATGTCCTGGTTTACATTCTTCTCAAATGTCTTTAACGGATAACACTTCACGCTTACCTCAATCCCTAAATTCCCTGAAACTTTTTTGATCTCTCCTTGGTCATAATCTCCTGCTACAAAAATGTCCAAATCAGACTCTTTGTTCGACGCGCCTTTTGCATAGCTTCCAAAGATAATGCCCATTCCATTGATAAACGGGCTTATCTTTTCTATAGCCTCTTTCACGAGAAGATTCTTTTCCATAAATGCAATTGATTTGTATTGCTCTACCCATATAAGGTATCTCCTGCTTAATTCATTTATCTTTAGCTTATACAACCTGATCTTACCCCTGAGTTTCGATTCCACAATCCCCTTGTTTTCCAGATCTTCAAGGATGAGCTGTGCCGTCCTGGGGCTTATCTTCAGCAGCCTCTCGACTTCCCGTATGTAGTACTCTCCCCAAAACCCGTTGGTGAACAATGAGAGCACCTGCAAGCCGTTCTCTGTTATGTTTATTTTATTATACATATGTATTATTTAGAATACAACTTGTATATAAGCCTTTCGCTAATCCCTGCAACTCTCTAAGAACATCATGTCCTCGGTAATGTGCCGACCGGCCGACCGCTCACGGGCCTGAGGATTTGCCTGGCTTGCCCTTTATCGGCTCTTTCTTCTCCTGGAACCCCAGCGCCAATGAATTGATGCAGTACCGCTTTCCGGCCGGAGCCGGGCCGTCATCAAAGACATGGCCGAGATGGCCGCCGCACTTGCTGCAGAGCACCTCTGTCCGGCGCATGAGATGATCCGTGTCCGGCTTGGTGGTGACGCTGTCTCCTGTTGCCTGGGAGAAGCTCGGCCAGCCGGTGCCGGAGTTGAACTTGCGGCCAGAGGAGAAGAGCGCGCTGCCGCAGCCCGCGCAGGTGTACATCCCGCTCTTCTTGTTCTCGAGATGCCTGCCGGTGAACGCCTGCTCTGTCCCCTTCTCCCTCAGGATACGATATGCCTCTGGAGAAAGCGTCTTCTTCCATTCCTCTTCGGTCTTCCTGACCTGCGCCATGGCTGTTTTTCCCGCGCCCTTCTTTATATATTTTGTTATACTCTGCGGTAATTAATTTCAATATTGAATATTATACCTGACCGCAACATTTAAATAGGGGAGCGCGCTCCCTGTTCTTGTTGGAAACGGCTGAAACAGGGAGTATATGTTCGTCACGTTCATCATGCTCATTCTGTTTCCTTGGCACTGAGTGCTGAGTTACCATAGCAGATTTCCACGGAGGAATAGACATATGTCATTTGAAACATTAGGAGTACATCCAGAGATAGCGCGGGCGCTCTCGGAAAAGGAGATTATCAGCCCGACCATGATTCAGGAGCAGGCCATCCCCCTGATCGCAGAGGGAAAGGACGTCATCGGGGTATCCAAGACCGGATCCGGCAAGACGGCTGCATTCGGCGTGCCGCTGCTCAGCAGGGTGACGCCCGGGCAGGGGCTGCAGGCGCTGATCCTGGTGCCTACCCGGGAGCTGGCTGTCCAGATCTCGCGGGAGCTCCAGGGATTCGGCAAATATTTCAGGCACAATATCATCACGATATTCGGGGGGGTCTCGCTGGCTCCGCAGATGGAGCAGATACCACACGCAGACATCATCGTCGGCACCCCGGGAAGGATCCTGGACCACATGAGCCGGAGAACGCTCTCCTTGACCGGCATCTCCTGCCTTGTCCTGGATGAGGCGGACAAGATGGTGGAGATGGGGTTCATCGAGGATATCGAGCGGATCATCAGCCAGACGCCGGAAAACCGGCAGATGCTGCTGTTCGGAGCGACGATATCCGGTGAGGTCGACTATCTGGTGGGCCGCTATATGCACGACCCTGCCTTTATCGAGGCAGAGCGCCAGGTGGAGGCAGACCTGCTCAAGCAGTTCTACTACAATGTGGAGCACCACGAGAAATTCTCGCTCCTGGTGCACCTGCTGAAACAGGAGCAGGCAGCCATGAGGCAGGCCATCATCTTCTGCTCCGCCCGCTCCACGGTCGAGATTGTCGCGCGGAACCTGCACAACCAGGGGATACGCGCGGAGATGATGCACGGCAAGCTCAGCCAGAGCAAGCGGCTCCAGGTCATTGACGGCTTCAACAGGGGAAATGCAGCTATCCTGGTGGCGTCATCGGTCGCCGCGCGCGGCCTGGACATCAAGGAAGTGACCCATATCTTCAATTACGACCTTGCCCCGGATCCGCAGGAATACATCCACCGGATCGGCAGGACTGCGCGCGCCGGGGAATCCGGCAAGGCGATCACCCTGCTCAGTTCCAAGGACCATGACGTGTTCCGCGACATCCTGCGCAGGTTTGACGTGGACGTGGAGGCGCTGCCGCTGGAGGAATTCCCCCGGCTCCGCTTTGAGGCGCGCCGGCAGCAGCATGGATTCCGCGGCGGACCCCGGAACGGCTTCCGGGGCGGCGGCTTCCGCCCGCGGCCGCGGTATGCAAGGCATAATTATTGATTTTCTTTTTTTGCTTTTCTTATTTTTATTCTCTTTTACTATTCTTGCCGCACGCCGCCCCTGGCGCTCGGCGAACCGGGGGATGCCCCATCCGGGGCGGTTCGCAGGCTCTGCGAAGCAGAGCCGTCGAGCCGCCATGATGGCGGCGTGCGATTATGCGTTCGCATTTTTTTGATCTGAATATATCCTTATTTTGTCCACCCCCTCACCGAATCCTTTATATACCCCTGCAACCTAGAGGATGCTGAGGTGATATGATGGCATATACGTCTATTAATGCGCTTGCGGTGCTGGTCGCGGCGATCGCAGGCATGGTGATCGGGGCGCTGTGGTACTCTCCGGCGCTGTTCGGCCGCCGCTGGATGCAGCTGATGAAGATGGACAAGGCTGCGGTGGCAAAGGCCAAGCGGCAGGGGATGACCGCGAACTATGTCGCTGCCTTCATCGGGCAGCTGGTGACCGCCGCGGTGCTGGCGATGTTTGTCGGGTACGCGGGAGCGCTGGGCGCGGGCGACGGCATGATAGTGGGATTCCTTGCCTGGCTCGGATTTCTGGCGCCGGTCATCCTGGGCAGCGTGCTCTGGGAGGGCAAGCCCATGCAGCTCTTTGTGCTCAACAGCGGGCACCATCTCGTCGTGCTGCTGGTGATGGGCATCATCCTGGGCGCTTGGGCGTAAGCATACGCTGATCTTTTCTTTTTTTATCCAGATATACCGAGAGCCCTACCCTCTTTATCACCATCATCCTCATCCCGCAAACAGCCTTTTGATCACGACGGTCATATAACCTCCTTTCGGCAGCTCGCAGGAGAGGGAGACCTTCCACCGCTTCCTGTTCAGCTCATCCGGCTCAGGGGCATGCAGGACAAGCCCCTTCGGCTGCAGGATGGTCGTCCGTGAGCCGCCCCGGGCGGGCAATGCCGAACGCTGCACCCCTTCCTGTTCCAGGACAGACTTGATGATCCTTTCTTCCTGCGGGGCGTATTCCCCTTTTCTCCCTGCCAAGGGAAACGCCGGGGGCAGCTGCGCCATCTCCTCCCCCTTAATATGACGATAAAACAGCAGATCGCCCAGACGGTACTTTACTGAGAACAGATCCCGCACCGCTCTGCGGAGCAGCGCCTTGACACACTCATTCCAGATATAGCTGCGGTATGCCTCCATGTACATCCTGCGGAGCTCAGCAGGGATCAGGAGATATGCCTGCTCCCAGCTCGCGGTCTTCTGGTATGCACGGAGCACTGCCGCAAGCTGCCGTTCCCTCACGGAGATGGCGGCGAGCGCATGCCAGCTTTTCAGGATGCGCCGTTTCTCCTCTTTGACGCGGCGCGGCTCAGAGGGGGCGCATGCGGTGAGGTATATCTTGGCTGCCTGCTCATATCCTTTATTGAGGATGTGCTTTGCGATGAACTGGCTGCCGATCACGCTCCCGAAACGCTGCGAATCAAAATAGTTCGGCACCCCATCGCGCTGCACTGCTGCCGCCCGCGCCGGCAATGCGGTAAGCTCGCTTTGCCGAATATCCCGGATGGTCACCAGAAACCGGTTGCCGAGCAGGTCCCCTTTATGGATCGGGGCATCGACATATCCCTGGCGGGTGATGGAAAAACCCCGCCCGTGGAGCGTGCGGAACGCATATCGCGCAGGGACAGTGAAATACTGCCTGGTTACCGCATGCTTGTCTTTCAGCCCTGCAATGCCGAACTCGCGGAGGGGGACATTGTTCTGCGCGGAAAGGGAACGGAGGAGGGCAAATGTTTCCATGCCCCTTTTCTCCAGCAGGAAGAGCAGGTATGCGCCATCCGGCTTCAGCGCGTGCGCGGCGATCTCTTCCACGATAAAATCCCCGGGATCCTGCTTCAGCTTCATCCTTTCTCCTCCTGGAACAGGTATGCCGGCAGGTACGACTGCTTGTAATACTGGTAGATCTCGATCAGGTTGAACCGCTCGATGAGATCCTTGAATTCCTCGCGGAGCTGCAGGATGATGGAGCGCACCCTGCTCTTGCTCAGGGACTCGATATCCACCTCCATGTCCCAGTCTCCTACTGTCTTGTTCACCTGGATGATCTCCGCAGCGCCTTTCATGTACTGCATCAGCTGGTTCTCGCGCTCCAGGCTGACATTGTGGAGCTTCAGGAAGAGGCGCGAGCGGGTGATGCCGACGGCGTTCATGTCCAGGACGTACCTGAATCCCCTGATGATGCTGCGCCTGGTGAGGCCGTCCAGGACTGACTTCGCTGTCTTGACATTGATGGCTGCACGCTCTGCCAGCTGGCGGAAGCGGAGGCGCGGAGATTGCAGCACCTGGCGCATCACCGCCATCTCATGGGGGGTGAAGCTCTCACGCTCCCGGTCGCCGCCGATAATCCGCTCTGCCTTGAATCCGTAGAGGTCCGGCTGGCTGACCAGGTACTG
>C687J35174_10012319_pt1 | contig 10453 bp, 8 predicted proteins | sample RifCSPhighO2_01_FD_35174 | JGI IMG/M metagenome (IMG submission 35174)
AGCGGGGACGTTGAGAAAGCGAAAGTAATTCTGCGCAAAATCAGCGCATCGATCGCTTCCAAAAAAGCGGACCGCATCGTAGGTGCGGGAGTTGCGAGCGCCTACACACACGCGGGAGGTGCCGTCGTAGGCGCGGTCATCTTGGCGTGTGAGACGGATTTTGTCTCGAAGAATCAGGAATTCCAGAAGCTCGCCTACGATATCGCGATGCACGTTGCCGCGATGAATCCGGCTTTCCGCTCGCGCGATGATGTTACCGAGCAGGATCTGAAGGCGGCACGCTCCGTCTTTGCCGAGGAAGCGGCGAAAGTTCCCGAAACTGTGCGCGCGAAGGCGGTTGAGGGCAAAGTCGATAGCTATCTGAAGGAGCAGGTTCTCCTCGAGCAGCCATTCGTGAAGGATCCCACGATCACAGTTCGCGATCTTCTCGATTCTGCCGTTCAAAAATTCGGCGAGAAAGTGGAACTTATCAGATTCGAGCGTCTCTCCGTGAAATAACCATGGTACTAGCATATGCCGTGTTTTTTGTTTCTCTTGCGGGTCTCGTGGGACTTTTTGGGCTTAAAGAGTGGGAGACCCGAAGCGGTCGTGTCTCTTTCCCCGCACTCCGCGGAAAGCTCGATCAGTGGGCATTTTTCTTTAAGGACGTCATGGTCGCGCTCAAGGCCGACGCGGAAAAAATCCCACCCGAGATGTTGCATCTCTCGCGCATCCTCGTTCACGAGATCGCGCTCTCGCTTGCATCCCTTCTCCGATATCTTTCGCTGCAGGCTCACAAGCTCGCAGAGCTCGTCTCTCACAAGCGCAACTTCGTACGCCGCGCGCCGCGCTCGGAATTCCTAAAGAAGGTTATCGATCATAAAAACCGCACCGATGCACCTCCGGATCAGTCAGTGTGATGAGTCTTCCGGCTCGTCGAGTACTCCCAAAGCGGTATCTTGTGCGCATAGGTATTCTGTAAGGCTAGATACTCGTCCTTCAAGATCAAACGCAGTTCCAAATCAGGGTATAATCGGCGAAATTCCTCGTCTCGATTTCTAGAATAGGCCGACAGAAAATTCTTGATCTCAATGTACGTTCCCATTTCCGGAAGGTAAAAGTCGGGCGTATATTTCTGTGAATGCAACTGAAATGTTCGTGGCTGGTGTACCCATTTTATCCTAAGGAAATTCATCAATCGTGCGAAATTTGCTTCCCAACGACTGAAGAAGTATATCGTCTGACTTATGTCGGGCCGAATGCCGGCTCGCGCCCGAGCAGCACGCGGTGACGTAGGCCTGCTGCCGACATCTCTGATCGCACACATTCTGCTGCAATATTTAATGGGATTATTCATAGGACGCCAGAATCGAAGTATAAATTCTTTTTGGCATTTAGGATTTAAACAAATGCTGAATTTTGGCGACGCCTTAGGGCGGTCGGGGTATTTTCTTCCGGCAAGGGCTCGGCGTATTTTCTCTTTTGTAGCTAATGAGTGCGTCCGCTCCGAGTTGTTCACAATCGCAGCACAGCCGTGGGAGCAATACTTTTTCGCATCGGATGGAACACTTACGAAGGAGTTCCGGCAGCCAGAACGTTCGCACCGATGTGCTGTAGCTTTCCGCAAAAAGTCCATTCTTCCACTAAGCCAATTTGCCTTCGTCCGCTCGCTTTGTCTGATTCGATACGATGCCGAAGTATAAAAATCCTTACTCGTCATGGAGCCGGGGAGAGGACTCGAACCTCCACGATCTTCGCTTTACAAAAGCGCTGCTTTACCATTAAGCTACCCCGGCTTATAGTTGAAAGGATACGTCAAAACAATATTGGTCGCAATGTTCGAATCCGAACGACGGCTCTCGTGAAATAATATGATGAATAAAAAAGATCTATATTGGTACTTGCATATCGGCCGCGCCAATGAATTAATCGGTCGCGACCGCGTTATCTACCGCCTCTTTGAGATGCTGCCGGGAGCGCTTTCGCTCGCAACACTCTGGATTTTTGTCGTTCTTTCGTTCGTGAAGCCAGTTTTTGCTGCTTACCTCACCATCATCTTTTCCATCTATTGGCTTTTCAAAACGTTCTACCTTTCCATCCACCTGCGTCACAACTTCAAGCGCGTGCGGCACAACCTCGCGATCGACTGGAACGAGCGTTTGGAGAGCTTAAAGTACGGTCACATCGTGCACCTGATTATCTTCCCGTTTTATCAGGACGACTACCGCGTTCTCTCGGGAAGCATTCGGGGGCTTCTCGAATCGCAGTGGGATCCGAAGAGCATGGTAGTTGTGCTTGCCGCCGAAGAGCGCGCTGGAAGCAGCGCGCTTGAAGTTGCGGCGCGCATCGAGCGCGAATTCAAGGCACGTTTTCTTGCTTGCATCATCACGCGGCATCCAAGCGATGTGGCGGGCGAGATGCCGGGAAAGGGCTCGAACATATCGTTTGCCGCCGAGGAAGCTCGCGTGCGGGTACTTGATCCGCACGGCGTTCCGTACGAGAACGTTCTCGTTTCGGCGTTCGACGTCGATACGGTTGTCTACCCGCAGTACTTCGCGTGCCTGACGTGGAATTTTCTCACTGCCGAGAAGCCGCTGCGAAGCTCCTACCAGCCCGTTCCTCTCTACAACAACAACATCTGGGAGGCTCCGATGCTCGCGCGTGTGATGGCGTACTCGAGTTCATTCTGGCAGATGATCCAGCAGGAGCGTCCCGAAAAGCTTGCAACATTCTCGTCACACGCGGTGCCGTTCTCCTCGCTCTACGAAGCAGGATACTGGCAGAAAAACATTGTCTCGGAGGATTCCCGAATCTTCTGGAATCTTTTTGCGCGGTACGACGGGGAGTACGAGGTTGTACCGATAGCGTATCCTGTCTCCATGGATGCCAATATGGCGCCGACATTCATAGGATCGGTGCGTAACATCTATCTGCAGCATCGGCGCTGGACCTACGGAGCGGAGAACATTGCGTACATCCTGTTTGTGTTTCTCAAGAATCCGCGGATCCGCTTGCGCAAGAAGTTCCGTGCTGCATTTTTCCAGATCGAAGGCTTCTGGTCGCTCACGACGCACCCGCTGATATTATTTGCAGTCGGATGGCTGCCCCTTTTTATCGGGGGCGATGCGTTCAACGCGACCGTCCTTTCGTATAGCTTGCCCTCCGTCGCGCGCACATTTCTTGCGGTTGCAATGTTCGGCCTCGTCGCCTCCGCCGCGTTTTCTATGTATCTCGTACCAAAACGTCCGCCAGAGTACACCCGCTTCCGGAGCGTTGTACTCGTTGCGCAGTGGATACTGATGCCGCTCACGATGGTCATCTTCAGCTCGATCCCCGGGCTCGATGCACAGCTGCGCCTGATGTTCGGACGTTACCTCGGCTTTTGGGTGACCCCGAAATCACGGAAAGCAAATCTGCCGGTACCGAAACCGGCGCTCACCGCATGAAACCGCTCTCGCCGCGTAAGCGCCGCATCTACGTATGGCTTTTTGTTCTTCTTTTTTTCATATCCGTTCCGCTAGCACTTTTTTATGCGAGCGGATACCGTTTTGGCCTAGACGGCGTACTCAAAACCGGAGGGATCTTCCTCTCAGTCCCGTATGATGGAGCGACAATATTTCTAAACGGAGAGGAAATCGGCAAAAGCGGTTTGCTGAACAAGAGCGTGTATGTCGGCAATCTAGTGCCGGCTTCGTATGAGATCGAAGTCACGCGGGAAGGCGATCATCCGTGGACACGTCTGCTTATTGTCGAATCAGAACTTGTGACGGATGCCACTGTCTTTCTCGTCCCGCATAGTGTGAGTATTGCCGAACTTACGACTGCGCCGAATGCGCCGACAACGACGAAACACCTGTCACTGGGCGAATTTTCGGCATATCTCGCAGAATTTGATACACTACCCGCGACAACGACCGCGAGCAGCATCGGTACACTCGTTATCGAGAACGGCGCGCTTTTCCTTCGTTGGAAGCAGAAAGAAAGCGTCCTACCCAGCATCTACTGTGAGGCACCGTCTTCATGTCTTCCAGAAATTGCGATCAGCGCAAAAGAGCAGCGCGTGACGAATGCCGCATTTTTCGGAGGCGGCATCGTCTATTCGACAAGCAGTGGCATATACGTCAGAGAAGCTGATACTCGGCCAACAACTCTCGTCATCCCGCTTTACGCAAAGGCAGGGTCAAGCTTTCGCGTGATCGACGGCCGGCTCATCGTGAAAGACGGAAAGAAATTGTATGAGATACTAGATTTGTAGCTATGCCTCGCGGTCACATCCATCCCATTTCATCTCTCATCCGCGAAGCGAACCGGATTTTTTTCGACATGGGCTTTACGTTTGTTGACGGGCCACTTGTCGAGAGTGAATGGTACAATTTCGACGCTTTGAACGTCCCAAAAGACCATCCGGCTCGCGATGCTCAAGATACGTTCTTTATGAAAGACGAACCGGAGACGGTGCTGCGCACGCACATGTCGAATATGCAAGTTCGCTACATGGAGGAGCGGGTAAAAAAGGGAATTATGCCTCCGTATCGAATCGTGTATCCCGGCAAGGTTTTCAGAAATGAGGCGACAGACATGACGCATGAAGCGGAGTTTTTTCAGCTCGAATGCCTCGCGGTCGGAGAAGACATCACCATGGCACACATGCGCTTCACGATCGAGCGACTCATGAAAGGTATGTTCAAAGATGTCGAGATTCGCTTTCGCCCGAGCTATTTTCCATTTACGGAACCCTCCGTTGAGGTGGATATGTGTGTGACTGGTCCAGATGCGCTGGAGAAGTTGCGTGATAAGTGGATCGAGCTTCTGGGTGCTGGCATGGTGCATCCTAATGTTCTGAAGAACGCAGGTGTTGATCCAGAGAAATACCAAGGATTCGCCTTCGGGATGGGGCTCGACCGTCCCGCAATGCTTCGGTGGGGTATAGATGATATACGCCTCATGCACTCTGCCGATCTGCGGTTCATCAATCAATTCTAGCTATGAAGATCTCACAGAATTGGCTCCAGATATTTTTCGACGTACAGCTACCGGATTCACAGACGCTCGCCGATGCGCTTACGTTCCACGCATTTGAGATAGAGAGTGTCGAGGGCGATGTGTTGGACGTAAAGGTGACGCCGAATCGCGGACACGATGCACTCTCACATCGCGGCATCGCGAAAGAAATTTCCGCAATTCTCAATATCCCACTCAAGGGCGATCCACTCCGTGAGCCTGTCTCGCTTGAACCGAAGACCGATATCGTCAAGGTGACGATTGAAGACCCGAAGCTTTGCCCGCGATTTACGGGGGCGTACATACGCGGGCTCAAGGTGGAACCTTCGCCCGAGTGGTTACGGGCTCGCCTTGAAGCTGTTGGGCAGAAATCAATTAACAACATTGTCGATGCAACAAACTACATAATGTTCGACATGGGTCAGCCGTTGCATGCGTTCGACGTCGAGAAGTTGGGTAAAAAAGGAGAGTCGTATGCCATAACGGTTCGTTTGGCAAAGAAAGGCGAGAAACTTATAGGGCTCGATGACAAAGAATACAGGCTCACATCGTCGATGCTTGTTATTGAGGATGCGAATGCGGGCAATGTCGTCAGTATTGCCGGAATCAAGGGAGGGAAGCCGACCGGTATTGATGAGACGACGACCGACATGTTCTTGGAAGCGGCGAACTGGAACGGTGTCACTATTCGAAAAACATCTCAGGCGTTGAAGTTGCGGACGGATGCTTCAGAGCGATTCCAGCAAGTAATCTCGCCAGAGCTTGCTGCGCGCGGTATACGCGCGGCGGTCGAGCTCATTCTTCAGATTGCGGGAGGTGAACTTACTGGATTTATCGATGAGTATCCGTCGTCGCAAAAACCACGGAAGGTTTCCATCTCTGTCGAACAAGTAAACGCTGTGCTCGGAACCAACCTTACAAAGAGGAACATTGCCGAAGTATTTGATCGACTTGGGTTCGTCTACACATGCGATGAGGCGACGCCTCATCGCATGTTTGAAGTGGACGTGCTGTTCGAACGACTTGATCTTACGATTCCTGAAGATCTTATCGAGGAGATCGCGCGAATTGTCGGCTACGACAAGATTCCAGCCGCTCCGCTTCCCGTTTTTCCGAAAAAACCGGACGTTAATGCGAATTTCTACGCGGCAGAGAAGGCGCGGGAGAATCTGATAGCAAAGGGCTATTCAGAGGTATTTACGTCGGTGTTTGCAGAGAAAGGTGAGCGAGCTGTAGCGAACAAAGTCGGTGGCGAGAAGCCCTACCTCCGCACCACGCTCGTTGATGGTCTGCGCGAGGCGCATGAACGAAATGTTCGCAATAAGGATCTTCTGGGTTTGAAAGAAATCAAGATATTCGAGATCGGAACGGTTTGGAATGACGGCAAGGAAATGATGATGCTCGGCACCGCGGAGCCTGCTGGAGTTCGCGAGGAGCCACTTCTCCCATCGGGAGATACGATCTCCCGATATGAGGAGCTGCCGACTTCCACGACAGAGCGCTATGAGCCCTTCTCGAAGTATCCGTTCATCGTGCGCGACATCGCCATGTGGATGCCGGAAGATCCTGATGGCGTTTCGAAAGCGCTAGCCATTTTTGCTAATGAGGCGGGAATGTTGCTCAGACACGTGCATCTCTTCGATCAATTCAAGAAAGATGGTCGCGCGTCATACGCGTTCCGTCTAGTTTTGCAGTCGTTTGAAAAGACTCTCACCGATGAAGAAGCAAATGCCGTGATGCAGCATATCTACGCGGCGGTGAAAGCGAGTGGCTGGGAGGTGCGGTAAACCACATGCAAATCAATGTTTCCCCTGTACATGAGGATGTTTTTTTGCTACACTGAATGCACAAAACATGGCTAAAACTAAGGTAAAAAAGGCCTCGAAAACAGCCCCCAAAATGGGGGGTTCGTCTTACGGTGCCGAGCAGATAACGGTACTCGAAGGCTTGGAGGCTGTCCGCCGCCGTCCCGGCATGTACATCGGGACAACTGACACTGCCGGCCTGCATCATCTCGTCTGGGAGGTTTTCGACAACTCGCGCGACGAAGCGATGGGCGGATTTGCCGACGACATTGAGATTGCGCTTTTGCCGGGGAATCGCGTGCGCGTCGCCGACAACGGCCGCGGTATTCCAGTGGATATTCATCCGAAAACAAAAGTCTCGGCGCTCGAAACCGTGATGACGAAACTCCACGCGGGTGGCAAATTCGGCGGCGAAGGATACAAAATCTCCGGCGGCTTGCACGGCGTCGGAGTTTCAGTCGTGAATGCGCTCTCGAGCGTCGTGCATGCTGAAGTGCATCGCGACGGCGGGAAGTATATGCAAGCGTATAAAGATGGCGGGAAGCCTTCTGCGAAGGTAAAAAAAATCGGCTCGTCCGATTTACACGGGACGATCATAACCTTCGAACCCGACCTGAAGGTTTTTCCCGAACGCGAGTTCAATTGCGATACGGTCGTCGCGCACATGCGCCAGCAGGCGTACCTTGTAAAAGGTCTTCGCATCTCGATTCTCGACCTGCGGCAGGCCGGCACGGTGGATGAAGAAAGCGTTTTTTACCTGCGGGATTTGGGACTCGACGCTCCCTCAACGACTTTCTACTTCGAAGGCGGCTTACGGAGCCTTGTCGCGTTTCAAAACAGACACCTCGAGCCAATTCACAAAAACATTTTTTATGTCGAAAAGGAGGAAGGTGGCGTTCAGGTAGAGGTCGCGCTGCAGTATGTCGACGACGTTTCTTCGCGTCTCATGGCGTTCGCGAACAATATTTACAACACCGAGGGCGGCATGCATGTTACCGGATTCAAAGCTGCACTCACGCGCACGTTGAATGCACAACTGAAAAATGGCAACGGAGGCGGCAAGGAGGAAACATTCACGGGCGATGATGTTCTCGAGGGTCTCACGGCCGTTATCTCAATAAAAATGCGCGAGGTGCAGTTCGAAGGGCAGACAAAGGGGAAACTTGGAAGCGTGGAGGCGCGCGGCGCCACCGAGGCTGTTTTCAGTGAAGCCTTCGGGACGTTTCTCGAGGAGCATCCCGAGGACGCACGCGCTATCTTCGGCAAAGTGGCGCTCGCAATGAAAGCGCGAAAGGCCGCGAAGGCGGCCAAAGATTCGATATTGCGAAAAGGCGCGCTCGAAGGAATGCAGCTTCCGGGGAAGCTCGCGGATTGCCAGACGAAACGAGCCGAGGAAGCGGAACTTTTTATCGTCGAAGGGGATTCAGCCGGCGGCACGGCTAAGATGGGGCGTGACCGCCGTACGCAGGCGATACTTCCGCTGCGCGGAAAAATCCTCAATATCGAGCGCGCCCGCTTGGACAAAATGCTCTCCTCGGAGCAGATAACAAATCTTGTGGTAGCGCTTGGGACCGCGATCGGCGACATTTTCGACATTGGCAAACTCCGTTACCACAAAATCATCATTGCAACGGATGCCGACGTGGACGGCGCGCACATCCGCACGCTTCTCCTCACCCTTCTCTACCGGCACTTCCGGCCCGTTATTGATGGTGGCTTTCTCTACATTGCACAGCCGCCGCTCTTTAAGGTCAAGAAGGGCAAGGAGGTTTTTTATGCATATACCGAGGCAGAGAAAATAAAACTCGCGGGAAAAAATAGCGACGAGCTGCAAGCTGCGAGCTATGAGGAGAATACAGAAGGCGATGGTGAGCCGTCTGGAAGCTCGAAGCTCGAAGCTCGAAGCTCAAAAGTTTCCGTTCAGCGCTACAAGGGCCTTGGGGAGATGAATTCAGACGAACTCTGGGAGACGACGATGGACCCTGCGCGCCGGATTTTGAAGCAGGTAACGATCGACGACGCGCAAGATGCCGACCAAATATTCGACATGCTGATGGGTACCGACGTTCCTGCCAGGAAATCCTTCATCCAATCCCACGCCAAAGAGGCAACGCTCGACATATAGCACATAAGATGGCAACCACTGCCACTAAGCCGGTGGTTCTTGCTATTGAACATACACTGATTTTATCCGACCGGATAAGATCAGTGTATGTTTAGTACGCGTACGGATAGTACGTTGAGTACGGGTATTGCTGGGAGTAGTACTGTCCACCGTAGCTGGGTGCGAAGCCGGACTGATATTGATACATGTATGGTTGCTGGTACGTGTACGGATACATTTGGTACTGCATCGTCCCGCCGAAGCCTGGCTGCGCCCATCCGTAGCCTCCGGCGGAGGAGGGTGCGTAGGGGGAGTTCACGGTCTGCGAAGCGTAGTTGTTGCTGCCGTTTGCGTCAGGTGCCGTGATTGAGACGCTGAAGGTTCCGCCGCGCGCCTGCGAGAAACGGAGAGTTGAGACGACATGCGCTTGCGGCGCAAGCGGGCTTTGCGCAGGCGAAGTGTATATGTATCCCGTTTGCATTGTCCCGCCGTAGCCTTGCGCGAAGGCGGATGTCGGGAGCGTTGCGCCGAAGTAGTACGTGCCACTCGATGTTCCGCCGATGTTTGCGATATCGAATGTCGCGACACCGTTTCCACTCGCGTCTATGGAGACCGAGATGATGCGAACAGAGAGATCTGTAGGCAGTTTCGGTGCCGGTGTTGCTTGTTCTGGTCTTGTCGAAGAGATGGGAGTCGGAGTTGGTGTAGGAGGCGGTGCGGGCTTCGGTTCGGGCGATGAAGTTGGTGCAGGAGTCGTTGCAAGCAGCGGCGAGATGCGAACAGAGGTACTTCCTTGAGCTTGTGTTCCGGTTGCACTTCCCATGAAGATAATGGAAAGAGGTACGTCGAGCGGAGCGTTCCTCGAAACGTACGGTATGAGAGAAATATGTTTCTCTTCTCCTCCTGTCGTAAACGCTGCGCCGCAGGGAATACCGACGATGCCTGCGACCCCAGGCGTTTGGAACGCGAGGCCGCTTTCGCACTGGTAGAGAAATGCATATGTGCCCTCGCTCGGCTCGTCGTACTTCCATGAGAGAGTAAACGGCGTTCCGGAAATGGCACTTTCGGGTGCCTCGACCTCTATCACCGAGTCACTTTTGGGAAAGAGGGAAGAGAACCAGCTGCGGGATATTCCGGCAAGGTTTACCAGCCCCCAGATAACCACGACGATGAGAATGATAAAGCCGACAATGGCAAGTATATTAGAGGCAAGGCTCGGTTTCGGCTCCTCGGGCACGTACGAAGTATGCGGAGCACTTTGGGAGGCTTCTGCCATAAATGAAGTGGCGCTATGCTACTACATATTTTCGTCTTGTCAAGGCTCTGTACAGGGTCCTAAGTTGACAAACTATGAATATTACTGTACCGTTGTGCCTTCAATAATATGGCTTCAAACCAAGCGCAAAAACCTGCCCGCCAACCTGCCCGCCAAAGCTTTGGTGCAGGCGGGCGCCCGCCCGTGCCAGTATACGTCGCGACAACGATCGTCATCTTTTTCCTTTCGCTTTCAGCCGCCGACTCAATCGGCCTTGTGCCGTGCCACGTCGATGGTTCGACTCCTTGT
>C687J35174_10012320_pt1 | contig 10453 bp, 9 predicted proteins | sample RifCSPhighO2_01_FD_35174 | JGI IMG/M metagenome (IMG submission 35174)
TTCATAAATCTGCGAAACACCAGTAGCGCTTATAGGATGCCCTTTTGCCTTCAAGCCACCGCTTGTGTTAACAGGCATCTTGCCGTCAATATTTGTAATGCCTTTCCTAATCATCTCCTTGCCTTCCCCCTTTTTGCAAAATCCCAAATCTTCGTAAGAAATAAGCTCAACAGGAGTGAAAGCATCATGAATTTCTGCAATATCAATATCAGCTGGAGAAATTCCTGCCTGTTTATAAGCCTCTTCTGCAGCAAGCCTTGTAGCATCCCATGTAGTCATATCCTCACTTTCAAAAGTTGATAGCCTGTCAACAAACAAGCTTGAGCCAGCAATCTCGATGTCAGTTCTATCATTTGTTAGAATTGCTGCAGCAGCACCATTAACTGACAAGCTGCAGTCAAAAAGCCTTAATGGAGAAGCTACAACAGGGGAGTTTTTTATTTGCTTTAAGGTAACTTCCTTTTTGTAAAACCTGGCTTTAGGATTAAGAAAAGCATTCTGGTGATTCTTATAAGCAACTAAAGCAAAATCATCTGTTGTTGCCCCATACTTCAGCATATATTGCTGCGCTACCAAAGCATTCTGCGCTGGAAAGATCAATCCCTCCGACTGCTCATAAATTCTTTCAGCAGCCATTAAAATTTCATCGGTAATTATAAAAGAATTATTGGTTAATAGCTTCTCAGCACCAACAACAAGCACGTTGTTATAGTCAAGTCTATTTGCTGTCCACAATGCTGAGCCACCGCCGCCACAAACAGCTGATGACGTAATAATAGGAACTTTTTTTTTGAATATACTACTCAAGATTGAGGAGAACCCTCTTTGTCGTTCGCCATTGCTAGATGTATCAACTACAGATGAAACAATTGCATCAATATCACTCATAGACATATCCGCATCGTTTAATGCTTCCAAAGTAGCTTCATAAACAAGCTCCTGGCTTGTGTATGTTTGCACACCAAACTTGGTCATTCCAACTCCTTTAATATACATCAAGAACCAATCCCCTACTTGTATTTAGCTCTGAATTCTGCCTTGTTCACAATGGCCAGCATCAAAAGAGCTTCTGCAACTAACTCTTCTTTGGCAAATGATTTTCCTTTGAGAATAGCCCCTCTTTCATCCTGTGCTATCAATTCAATCTCAAACCTTACCTGTGCAGGAGGAATTATCGGAGCCATGAACTTGACTTCTTTTAATTTGTATGCTAAAACATCCTTTTCATTGTGGTTGGGTATGTTGCTTCTTGCCAGTAAAGTTGCTGCCTGGCCCATGCCCTCCATAGTCAAAGCGCCTGGCATAATCGGAAAGCCAACAAAATGGCCCTTGAAGAAATCTTCGCTGCCTTTTAGCTCCTTGACTGCCACAATCCTGTTGCTGTTCAGGCTTGTGACTGTGTCTATGAATAAGAAGGGCTCTTGGTAAGGGATTATCTTCTTAATGCCTTCCCTGTCTATTTCCCCTTTTTCATTCTTAAATTCATTAACTTGGTTCACTTTTAGTCGAATGCGAGTGAGTGAGATGAACGCGAGCTTGCGAGCGTTTCTAGCAAGCATATCACTCGCTCACAACTGCCTTTTTTCTTTAACTTTGGTGTATTTAAATAACTTTCGACTTTAATGTTTTAGAATATATATCTTACAACATATTTATTATACTATCTATTTTATTATGCAAAAAGCACAAATCTTTATAAAAAGCAGCAAATAAATTATGTACTATGTTCAGGAGCAAAAAGGCCAAGCTTAAGCTCAGCCTAAGGCAGAAATTTGTTGTCAATGCCCTAAACAAGACGCTTGATCCATTTGAAAAAGGATATGTTTTTTTGAAAAATTCTGCACTTAAGTTAAATGAGAAATTCCCGGCAGTTTATCATTACTTTGAGGGATTAGTCAAACATCATATTATAACTCCAAGCAAAGAGCTTTTTAAGTCATCAAAGATAGAAGACATAGGCAGCTTTATAACTTCAAATGTAATAAAAAGGCTGCCTCATGTTGATGAATCCCATGTTGAGGAAATTCTAGGCAACCCTTCCAATAAATCATTCTTGGAAATCCTGACAGAGGGCTTTGGCATAAATAAGTCCAAAGAAAAAACTTATACTGTATTGGGCAACGGCGGTTTTAAGAGGATACTTATTGCAAACAGGGGGGAGATAGCGCTCAGAATCATAAGGGCTTGCAGAGAGCTGAATATAGAAAGCGCTGTTATTTATTCTGAGGATGAAAAGGACTCGCTACCTGTAAAGTTTGCCGACAGGTCATACAGCATAGGCAAGCCAAAAAATTACCTTGATATCCAAAAAATAGTTAACATAGCCAAACAAGGCAGTTGCGATGCAATCCATCCCGGCTATGGATTTTTGGCTGAAAATCCAAAATTTGCAAAAGTGTGCGAGAAAAAAGGCATCAAGTTTATAGGTCCATCATCCAAAATGATAAAAAAGCTGGGTGACAAGGTAGAGGCTAAAAAAGCAATGCTTAAGTCGAACATTCCTGTTATTGAAGGCATAAGGGAAGACTTAAGGAGCAAGAAGCATGCTTTAAGGGTTGCAAAGCGAATCGGCTGGCCTGTCATATTAAAGGCGTCTGCTGGGGGAGGAGGCAAAGGAATGAGGATTGTTGTCAAAGAAGAAGATATTTTTGATGCTTATGAAAACGCAAAAAAAGAAGCCCTGAACGCTTTTGGATATGGCTCATTGTACATTGAAAAATATCTTGAAGAGCCCCACCATATAGAGTTCCAGGTGCTTGCAGACAAATACGGAAATGTTATTCATCTGGGTGAAAGGGACTGCAGCATACAAAGAAGGCACCAGAAATTGGTTGAAGAATCCCCGAGCCCGGCTTTGAACAGCGAATTAAGGGAAATGATGGGAAATGCCGCTGTCAATGCGATAAAGGCAATTGGATATGAGGGAGCAGGCACTGTTGAATTTCTTCTTGACAAGAGCAGGAATTTCTATTTTATTGAGATGAACACGAGAATTCAGGTTGAGCACGGAGTTACAGAAATGGTTACCAATGTTGACATGGTTAAGGAGCAGATCAAGATTGCAGAAGGGGCAAAGCTTGCTTACAAGCAGGAAGACATAAAGATTGATGGGCATGCAATAGAATGCAGGATTAATGCAGAGGACCCTTCAAATGAGTTCAAGCCATCACCAGGCACAATTGTCAATTATTTGCCGCCAGGAGGGCCTGGCATAAGGATAAGCAGCTCATGCCACTCTGGATGCGAGATTCTGCCCCAGTTTGACTCGTTGATTGCATTACTTATCTGCTACGGAAGCACAAGGCAGGAGGCGATAGCAAGAATGAAAATATCTTTGGGAGAGTTCATTATTGAAGGAGTTAAGACAACAATCCCGTTTCACCAGCTGGTTTTGGGCAAAAGGCAGTTTTTAAGAGGGAATGTTACAACCTCTTTTATAGAGAACAATAAGATAATAGAAGAGCTGAAAGGATTCAAGTCAAAGAAAAAGGAGGAACTGCCAAAGGAAAAGAAAGTGCTGATTGTCACAACAGCAGTTGCGCAATACCTTTCAAAGAAAAGCGCAAGCAATAAGCCAAACTCATGGATAATGGCTGCACGTCAGGAAGCGATGAATGAAGGCACTCTGGAAGAATAGGTTTTTATATCATCTGATTCTAATCTAAAACATCATCTAAAATCCTAAAATGCCAAAATACAAAATCTTCCATTTCAAATCATTGGCATCAACGCAAGACAAGGCAAAAGAATTCTCTAAAAAAGGGTTAAGCAAGGCTGTAGTAATTGCCGATATCCAGACCAAAGGCAGGGGACGCTTCAAAAGAAAATGGCACTCTAATATTGGAGGTTTATGGATATCAATTTTATTAAAACCAAAAGATACAGGAAACCTGCAACATCTTACTTTTGCTGCAGCAGTCGCTGTTGCCAGGTCAATTAAAAAAATAACAGGTTTGAACACAAATATAAAATGGCCAAATGATGTACATTACGAAGGAAAAAAATTATGCGGGATCCTGACAGAGGGAATTTTTGGAAAAGAAAAGTATGCTGTTGTCGGCATCGGCCTCAATGTAAATCAGGAAGAATTCCCAAATGAAATAAGAAATGCTGCATCATCATTGAAAATAATCAAAAAACAAACAATCAATATGGAAAAAATAACACAGAAAATCATCAATGAATTTTTTATTTTATACAGCAATTACTACAATAAAAACAAACTTGAAAAAATACTAAAAATCTGGGAAAAGCATTGCGATACAATAAATAAAAATGTGATTGTTATTACAACAACAAAAAGAATCAAAGGAAAAGCCATTGGCATCGATAAGGATTGCAGTTTATTGCTGAAAACCAAAGACAACAAAATAACAAAGATAATAGAAGGCGATGTCAGCATCAGATACTAGCCAATCTTAAGATTTATTCTCAGATTATCCGGTATTTTCGTTGATTTCATCTTTTTCTTGTTGACAAAAACATTGACGGTGTAGCCGGAAGCAATTAATTTCCTGCCTTTTTTCCTGAAAATATTATAGTCAAACCTAACACTTTTTTCCTTTACATCAGAAATTCTCGTTTCAATAACAACAATATCATCATATCTTGCAGGATGGAAATAATTGCAATGGGCTTCTACAACAGGAGTTATGATTCCTTTCCTGTCAAGATCAGCATAGTTAATTTTTAAGTTCCTGAAAATCTCTCTTCTGCCGGCTTCAAACCACCTAAAGTAGTTTGCATAATAAACAACCTGTCCAGCGTCTGTATCACCGTAAATAATCCGGTGTTCAATTTTGTGCATAAACATGGGTATAATAAGTCATTTATATTTATTTCCACAATTATTGATTCGCAATGTTTAAAAATGATATAAAATACCATGATATAATGGCTATCTTGAAGAATGTACCTATATTGAAAAAACTGATAGACACAGCTTATACAATTCTTATTGTAGTCATCCTTAGTGCTCTGGTCGGCTTGATTCTTGCATTTCCTGTTAAATTGCTTTGGAACTACGTTTTTGGAAGCTACTTAACAATAAATTGGTTCCAGGCATGGGCTTTGAATGTGCTGGCAGGCATATTATTCGGGCAGAGAAGTTCTAATAAATAAAGATATAAATACCGGTCTTATTATTTAGGAAGAGGTGGGTTATAATCTTAAGCTTAGGGATTAAAAATAATAATATAAAACTTATCGAATTCTTGCCAAGAATAGATTTTGGATTAAACCCTGAATTTGGCAGCACATCATTGGATGGAGATGGACCCAAAAGAGAACAAACTGATATTGATGCACAAATTGATGAACCACAACCAGCAACTCAAGTTGCCCCGCCTTCTGTACGGCATTTAGATGATTTAGTGATTCCTGATGGAATAGGAGTTTTAGAGCGGATTTCCTATGGCAACAGAAAAAAAGACGAGCCTCAAGTAGCTGTATTCTCTTACCTTTTTTTTGATAAACAGCCAAGGCAGTCATTTCCTGCTTCAAACCCAAGATACCCCTTATATGCTTACCTTGCCCTTAGAAAATCATTTCCTTATGCTGGAAGATACAAAACCATTGTTCCTGCAGCAGAATATTTTACAGAAGCGACATATGAACCAGCAGAATCATCAAAGCCATATTCATATGCAACAAATTATCCTCTTGTTCACATAGTTCTTCTTGAGCAATTTGACCCGAGAAAAGAAATCTACAACGTAGCAAGATTATTTGCACCAAGGCTGAAAGTGCCAACTCAAGATATTTATGTAAGCTATGCTCAGGATTTTCAAACAAATGCAAATTCATTGTTAACTGAACAATCCAATCCTGTTGAAATTGCAGCAACATTTGCTAAATTATTGTATCCAATTACTTTGCCAAACCAACAAATAAATATTGCCCAACCAGAGCGGGGAACGGATAAACTGACTGATGGGTTTTCAAAAATCCCCACTCAAATCCAAGGACACGAGCCAATTCCGCAAAGTCCAGCGACTCTTGAAGCAAATGTAAGAATCATCTATAAGCTTCAAAGCACACCGCGGCACGAAATTTATAACATCAATCCATACCATCAAATACGAATTTCTCCTGCAAATAATTCAATTCAACAAACTCAAATTTTTGGACCGAGAATTGAGTCAAGAGTGGCAGCATTTTTTGCTGGCAGAACTTATCAAGAGCCTTATACAAGAAAAACATATAGGTTTTATCCAGGAATAGCAAAGCCTTTGGAAAAAAGAATTAGAGATTATAATAGGCAAAAACCCGATAGAAGTTCAGAATACAAAGCAGGAACAGATAATACAAGAAAAGATGGCTATTCAACTAATAAAGATGAAGATAAAAACCCAGCAGATCAAAAATTTGCCAATGAAATAAGATATACAAAAAACTCTGCAAAAGAAGCAAAAGAGGAGAAAGAAACTAAAGCCGAGAACTATATTGTAGAAAATGACAACCCAGATGATAAGAAAGAATCAAAAAACTCTGCAACATCTTATGTTGCAGCAGTTGGATTGGTAGCAGGCGCAGGATTAGCTGCTTTGGCCGGAAAAACATTCTCTTTTTTTAGGAGGAAAAAAAGAAAATATAATTCTGTTACTGAAATCACAAATTACCAAAGTAAACTTGTCCCTATTGGTGCATCTCCGACCATAGATAAGGTGGTAGCGCCCGCAGAGCACAAGAGATTTAATACTATATTTAAAAATAATATGGCAACAATAGTTACAGAATTAAAATCAAAAGCAGGCTATGGGAAAGTAGGCATTTACATTCAGGATAACGAAACAGGTGAATCTTATGGCTTGGATGAAAATATCCAAATGCCGACCCCGTCATTAAACAAAGTTGCGATTACCTTTGCTGCAGCTTACTTGGCAGAAAGAGGCAGCCTGGATACAACAAAAAGAATTTCTATAGATAAGGAATGGGTGCACAATCGTGAAATAAGATATCATCCCGAATACGCTAAAGCCGATACAGTATTCGAATACCAAGGATTGCGAAAATCCACCAATAGAGAATCAAGCAACACAGAAGCAACTCACCTATTAAAACTTATCGGTGATGGAGACATTGAGCTTGGAATTAAAAGGGTTAATGATGTGCTAGGTGAGGTTGGCATTCAGGAAATAAGAATAAATGCAACATACCAGCGAGGACAGCGCTATGAGGACAACGTCGGAACCGCAAAAGCAATCACTAAATTAATGACAATTGTGCAGAGCGGGCAATACCTTAATGAACAGCATACAAGAGAAATTATGGAGGATTTGGAAGGAACAAGAACAAGAGACCTAAAGGAACAGATAACAGATGGATTCAGGGATTTGTTTCAGACATCCGAAATCGGGATTAAGCAGACATTGTGGGAGCGCGGGATGGGGTACACATTTTACATCGGAAATAAATATTCAGGAACTGTAGTCTTTGACAGGCCAGTTGATGTTCTTTATAAGGATGAGATTACAGCCAGAGGCGACGAAAGAAAGCCAACCTCAATATTTGAAGAATCGAGAAGATACATCACAAAAATTAATAATTTATTAAGCCAGCAGCTGAATCCCAAAAATTTTAAAATAAATATTAGCCAAAAAGCCGCTTAATCACTCCAAAACAGCCAGCACATCTCCTTTATTCACATTATCATCCTTCTTGACTTTTATTTCCTTTATTTTGCCGTCTTTTGGAGCTGTGATGTAGTTTTCCATCTTCATCGCCATTAGTGTGAACAGGCTTTGCCCCTGCTTTACATTAGAGCCCTGCTTTATTTTAACATCATAAACAATCCCGGGCAGCGGTGCTGTTATCTCAACCTTTCCTTCATCAATTGATTGTTTTTTGTGCAGCCTTTCAATTGCAGATTGCTCAATATCTTTTTTTGTTTCAACCTCATAGATATCCCCTTCGCAATGGACAATAATCTTGCCTTCTTCTGTATCTTCTACAAAAACCTTGTAGTCCTTGCCATCAACCTTAACAACAAGCTCTTCCATTCTTATAAAGGCATATTGCCGTGCTTCTTTGCAGGCCTTTTCTCCCTTTTAGAAAGCAGCATTTCCAGGCATTTAATCAATGCAATCCTTGTGTTCTTGGGATCGATTATCATGTCAATCTTGCCAAGCTTTGCGGCAGCATAAGGGTTAAGGTATTTTTCTGAATATTGGTTGACAAGCTCACTCTTTATTTTTGGATTTTTGCTTAGCTCATCCCTGTTGACAATGTTAACCGCTTGTTCAGCACCCATAACAGCTATCTCAGCAGTTGGCCATGCTATGACCTTGTCAAAGCCCATGTCTTTGGACACTAATGCAATGTACGCTCCTCCAAAAGCCTTTCTCAAAACAAGAGATATTTTTGGAACAGTTGCTTCAGAATAAGCATAGAGCACCTTTGCTCCGTGCCTTATAATTCCATCATGCTCCTGCTCAGTGCCCGGCAAATAGCCTGTCACATCAACTATGTTGATTAAAGGTATGTTAAAGCAGTCGCAAAACCTTACAAATCTTGAAATCTTGTCAGATGAATTGATGTCTAAACAGCCAGCTAATACTTTTGGCTGGTTTGCAACAACCCCTATAACATTGCCGTCAAGCCTTGCAAATCCAACCACAACATTGCCTGCAAACGAAGGCTGAACATCTAAAAAATACCTTTTGTCAAACACTTCAGCAATCACATCCCTTATATCATAAGTCTTTTTTGGGTCTTCCGGGACAATGGCTTCAAGTTTTTTTGTCTCTCTGGTCTTGCTGTCGTAAGAATAATATGGCGGATTTTCAAGATTGTTCTGGGGAAGATAACTTAGCAATGCCTTAACCATATCCAAGCATTCCTTCTCGTTGTCAGCCATGAAATGAGCAACTCCGCTTTTCTCATTATGGGATTTAGCGCCTCCAAGGCCTTCAAAATCAATTGATTCCCCGGTTACAGTTTTAATCACATCAGGGCCTGTAATGAACATATAGCTTGTATTCTTAACCATGAAAATAAAATCAGTCAGTGCTGGCGAGTAAACAGCAATGCCTGCACATGGGCCAAGTATGACAGAGATCTGGGGCACGATTCCCGACATCAAAGTATTGAGCTGGAATATCCTGCCTCCTGTGTCCAAGGCAGAAATCCCTTCCTGTATCCTTGCTCCTCCGGAATCCAGCAACCCTATGCAAGGACATCCGGTTTTCAAGGCAAGCTCCATTACATGCACTATCCTCCTGTTGTGCATCTCACCCATTGAACCACCCATGAAAGAGAAGTCTTGCGAATAAACATAAACAGGCTTTTTGCTTATTGTGCCGTAGCCTGTGACAATCCCATCACCAGCTCTTTTTTTGTGCTCAAGCTCTTTGCTTTGCAGCTCTGCAAAAGCATCCAATTCTACAAAAGAATCAGCATCCAGCAGGTGCTTTAGGCGCTCTCTTGTTGTCAGTTTGCCTTTCTTGTGCTGGAGCTCAGCAGCTTGCTTGTCATTCTGCAGCTCCTTGCTTTTATCAAGAAATTCCTTAAGCTTGTCCCCCATGCACCATGCTTATACATGGCTGTTTAAAAAGGTTTTGTGAATTGATTTGAGCGTATTTTCTAGAACAGCTTAAATCCCCTGCTCTCTGTTGTGCCTATTATCCCCCCTTCAACTATCTTGAACAAAATCTCTTTTTCTTCCTGCAGGCTGCGGTGCTTGCGCAATATTGCCCTCCTGTTGCTGTTTGGCGTTATTTGCAGCTCTATAAGGCACTTGCTGCCGTACTTTAGAATATCCCCTCCTACAATATTGACCTTGTTCTTGTCATCAAAATCCGTGTAGACTTGGTTGGTTATAAGAACAGGTATATTCTTTTTTCTCGCTATTTCTGTCAGGTAAGATATCTGCCTTCCAAGCTCCCTGTTGACATCCTGCACATCCTCGCTTTTGCCAAGCTCAAGCCTGTAAAGCATGGCTATGGTATCAACAATAATCAGCCCAATCTTGTCATTGACAATATCTTTTAGCTTTTCGAATGATTTCTTCTGCTCGGCAAAGCTTGTCGGCTTTAAAAAAATGATTTTGTCAAGTATTTTTTCATAGGCTTGGCTTGTATGGGATGCTATCTGTTTCAGCCTCTCAAGGGAAAATCCGCCTTCAGAGTCAACATAAACAACCTTTTTGCCGCTTCTGGCAACGTTTATTGCACAAAGTAGGCAAAGAACTGTCTTTCCGGAGCCGGCCGGCCCGTAAATTGTGGTAATAACATCATTTTCATATCCGCCATCAAGCACGGCATCAAGCACTTTGCTGCCTGTTGGGATTTTATTGTTTGTGGATTCCATATATAATGTGATTATTGTATTTTTTATATATTTGTTGGTTGTGGAGGCTTTGTCCCAAATCTTAAATATAACCGCTGTTAGTCGTTAGACTAACAGGGGGTGGACAGTGAAGGTGTCCACCATGAAAAACAAAACAGCATTAATA
>C687J35174_10012335_pt1 | contig 10447 bp, 7 predicted proteins | sample RifCSPhighO2_01_FD_35174 | JGI IMG/M metagenome (IMG submission 35174)
AGCAGACTCGTCGCGAGGGGATGCTCCCTACGGGAACGCAGAGTTCTCGAAATGTGGAGCCAGCATTTTGAAGATGCTATCAGTCAAAGTTTAACACCTCCAGATTTTCTTTCAATTTTTTTAACTAAATCTTCGAAAGACATTTCCTCAACATCTCTAACCGCCATATCCAGTCTTCCATTTTTAATTAGCACCCAGACTCCATATCTGAGAGTTAATTCTTCCATCTCTGTTGTACCTATCTTTCCTTCCATTATTGCATAGTCTAAACGGTCTGCTAAGGTTTTAGAGTCTTCCGGTAAATTTATAATAGCGCCATTACTTAATAGCCGACTATATTTTTCGGGTTGGTGCAAGCTTCCAATATATCCCCTAAGATATATTATATCTCTCTTTTCAAATGGAGGGAAGGTTTTTCTTATTTCCTCATCTGCTCTATCAATATTTCTTGCAACTTCTCGATCTCTAATCTCTATATCAATTATTTCTGATCTTAGAATATTAGCATGGGAATCTAAAAAAGTTTTTACATTTCCTTTTTCTAAATGATAAACACTTTCTTCAAATTGTCTTTCTCGTTTAGCTTCAGCTTCCAATAGCTCTCTTGATCTTTCTGAAGAAAATCTTTCTAAATGCCATATAGTTTTTTTATTCCTATATAGATAACTCTTTTCTGTTTTAACATAATCTCTTACTAGCGTCTCCCTATTTTGACTAGAAAGATCTCTATCCAGATCTTTTTCAAAGCGACTACGGCTCCAGCCACTTGATAGAAATCCTTACCATGTTTTCTCATTCATAACTGCTTCATCTTCTGTTGAAGCAGCATTCTCTGGACACCAAACATCAGCTTCCTGAATATATGGCAATAACTTTCTGGCTTCCCTAGAAGTTCCATGAGATACTTTCAACAATTTTATGTCAATCATTTCATCTTTAAAATAGGGGTGTTATTTAAAAGAATTTACATTCTTTTTTTAAAGCTGTATCCCCACAACCTTTATAAATCAACTTACTATCCTTTTAGACATGTACAAAAAGAGGGATAGTAGTGCTAAAAGTAGCTTTTTTTCTGTTAAACAACTCCTTTTAAGGGATAAGTCCGCGCAAGTAACTATTTTTATTATTTTAGGTCTTCTGCTAATTTTAACTATGGCCATTATCTTAACTTTTCAAAGAGAAATTGTAACTTTTGGAGATAAAGAAGTTCAGCCAACGGAACAAAGCGGAGTTGAAAATTTTGTAACTAGCTGTATTAAATTGATCACCGATGAAGCTCTTTTTTTAATCGGCAGCCAGGGAGGTTACATTAATGTTCCAGCTGGTATTGCCAATGACGTCTCATTACACTTGAGAACTTCACCATTTACAGTAATCCCTTACTGGGCTTATGGAGAAAATACTAATATTCCTAGTTTAAATGATATTAAAAATCGTATAGATGTCCATCTTGAAGACAATCTTCCCTCTTGTGTTTTAGGGACTGGAGCTTTTCAGCAGGCTTATGATTTAGTTGAAAGAAGCGAAGTCAGAGCTGATACTAATTTTTTAGACCGAAAGATTCTCTTCCATGTTGATTGGGATATTGAAGTGCGTGATAAGACTGGTATAGTAATTTCTAACCTGAAAAATTTTGCGGTTGAATCTCCAATTAAGTTTAAGTTGCTTCATGATTTAGCTAGCAAAATTGTTGAATCAGAAATGCGCGATTTGAAATTAGAAGACATCACTCAAGACCTTTTAGCCTTAGAACATCCTCAAGTGCCCTTAGCTGGCACAGAGTTCACTTGCAGTGATAAAACATGGCCGGTAAGTAAAGTTAGGGAGACCGTTAAGGATATGCTAAGAGTCAACCTTAGAGAACTTAAAATTGCTGGTACAGAATTTGTTGAATTTCCTGAGGAATTACCTTATTACCAAAACCACTATGTCTGGGAATTAGATAACGATTTCAGAGTAAGGGATGCTTCAGTACAATTTACTTTTGAAAATAACTATCCTTTTTCCTTAGATGTACGTCCAAGAAGCGGAGAAATTCTAAAAAGCAGCCAGCTTGGCGGCAGTAATCCTCTGGTTTCAGCTTTATGCCTGCAAACCTGGAAATTTGTTTATGACATTTCCTTTCCCGTAGTAGTTGAGACGATTGATGAAACGACAGGTTACAGATTAAAATATGGCTTGACTGTCCATCTTAAACGCAATTATCCAGATAGAAGCGATCAAGCTTATGAAGCGCCTAATATTATTTTAGATACATTCAGTGATTCTGAATTTTGTGCTGATGCNAGGATACCTATGACTGTAAGGACTTTTGAAATAGTGGAAAATAAACAGACAGGAGTATTTTCCAGAGAACCTTTAGATGAGGTTGAAATAAAATATGTTTGTTTGCGTTACAGTTGTGATATTGGCAGGACAATAAAAGGTTTTGATGGCCAAGGGGCAACTGCAGCTTACAAAACAAANTTCCCTTATTGTGCTGGAGCAGTGATTAGAGGNAGCAAAGAAGGTTATAAAGAAAATTATGTTCAAACAGTCAGTAGAAATAATGCAGAAATAGAATTATCTTTAACTCCATTATTTAATTTCCCAGCTAAGAATATTAAAGTGGTTAAACATGAATTAACCAGAAGCGGCACTTTAGGGCCGGCTGAAGAATTAAAACAGGATGAGACTGTGCTAATCCAATTAAAATTTCAGGAAAATTCTTCCCTGCCACCGTTACATGAAATAGATTTTGTAATTTCACCCTCTTTTGATACTAAATTTTCAGAAGAAAATAAAATTCCATTTTTAGGTAAAGCTGATTTCACTTACAACTTGAATATTAATTTGCTTTCAGGTGAAGCTATAACTGGCGGCTATAAAGGAACTTGGACTGTTCCGATTAATCAATTAGAGTCAGCACAAGAAATAGTATTACACGTAATAAACACCAAATCTACCGGTTTAGATCAGCAATTGGATCTATTTGCAGGTTTAGATGCTTACAGCCGGTTAGCGCCAAAACCAGAATTAAGATGATCAAAAAAATATCGTTAAAACTAGTAGTCTTAATAATTCTAATCTTAATTGTTAATCTCCCCGTAGCCAGCGCTTTGCAGATTTCAAATACTAGAGTGACGAATGTTCTACATAATTCAGCAACAATTCAATGGGAAACGGACGAAGCAGCTGATACTTTTGTTGATTACGGAACAAATCGAGAAAATTTACACACATTGGGTGACGCAGTCTTAAAAAATGAACATCAGGTAGATTTAACTCAGTTAGTTCCTAAAATGACTTATTACTACAAAGTTTCCAGTAGTAATCAGGTTGATGATAATGATGGTAATTTATATCAATTTACAACAACTGAAATAGATATAGAACCGCCAAAATTAAAAGTAGAGTTGCCAGAAAGTATTGCTGGCAGATCCTTAGAAATTACTGGTGAAACTGAAGCTAATCTAAAAATAGAAGTTCAAGTTAATGGCGTTAAGGCTGGTGAAACTATTTCTAGAGACGATGGTAGTTTTCAAATAATAGGTATTTTACTGCAGGAAAACCAAGCTAATCAAGTAATAGTGACGGCTGCCGACGCTTCAGGCAATAAGGCTTCAGTTGAGGATACTATAACTTCCGATACCAATGCTCCAAAAATTATCTTAACTGATTTACCTAAAACTGTTACGGATAGATCTATTAAAGTAACCGGCACTATTTCTGAAGAAAGTTCTTATGAGATTTTTTTAGGCAATCAATCGACAGCTAAAGGAGAAGGAGTAGAGATTAATGAACGAGTGTCTTTGCAGGAAGGTAGGAATGCATTAAAGATTATAGCTGCTGATAGTTCCGGTTTAGAAACTACGGTTGAATTTGAAATTCTGGCAGACTTGGCAGTTCAGTTTATTAGAGCTGAAATTGAAAGAGGTTCAGAATTTTACGAAGGGCGAGCTCAATCTTCAATTAGTGGTGAAACCAAGCCAAGATCTAAAGTATATTTGTACATTTTCCGGCCAGAAGGATTTGAATATACTCCTGACTTTTCTAAAGCTAGAGCTGTTGTTACTGCCGATGATAATGGTGAATTTAGGTTTGAAGATGTTAATTTTGCTAAATCTATTCTAGATATTGACTTTGAGGATTTAGCTCCTAAAGAAGTACCAGAAGGATTACAGAAACAGAAAATTTTTTCAGCCGACAGAATTTCGCAGCAAACTCAGTTTACCTATCATGTTTATTTAATTTCTGAAGATCAACTTGGCCGTACAGCTTTTACTGATCAAACAGTTAATGTGCAGACTTGTTTATCTGGCAATTTTGCTTTTGGCGTGGAATCAATTGCGCAATTTCAAAGGCCATTAAGATTAGTGCCGCAATTATTAGATCAAGGCCGGCAGGAAATACAAGCAGTTTTCTCATTCACCTATACTGGAAGCGGAATTCCAGGCGATTCTACTGCTGCTGCTGCTGCCATTAGCAGTTATGGATATAACAACGCTTATGGTACCGGCTATATTCCTGGGGGTTATGGGAACAATTATAATCCTAACTTCGCCTATAATTCAGCACAGAGCGCCATTGAAGTAGAGCAAGGATTTAGAATCAGCGGCAATCCTAGAATCGAACCAGCTTGCACGCAAAATTTACTTAATGATCCTAAATTTGGATTAGGCTGCAAATTAATAACTAATACTCCTAGTATTACCAGAAACTCTGATGGCACTAAATATTATGTGACTTGGAAGTTGCATAGTTCTAAACAGTTAAGCAAGGCTGAAGAAGATTTCTGGAACGAATTTAAGAAACGACAAGTGATTATTCCTTTAAAAATAACTGTTAATTATCAGGAAAGAGAAGGATCGAACCAATGGAGCCAGTCTAAGANTCAGACTTCGTGTTATGATTTAGGCTATTCAGTAGATATTCCTATTGATAGTAAAGATTTAATTCCAGATTTTCTAGCTAATGAAGGTGTTGATGCTCTAAACTTTACAATTTCTCAAATAGAACAAGTTAGGCCTATAGTAGAAAAAATATATGTGATTACAGCCAGCTTAGCTATGGTTTCTTTCGGTTTACGCACAGTAGCTAGAGTTTATAGAATAGCTACTTCTAAAATTGAAGCTACTTTCAGCCAGGCTAAAAAACTGACTGACATTGCTGCAGGAATACCTGAAGAAGAGATTAAAAGTTGTCCATTAGATCAAAGTAAATTGTACTTAAGAAGCACAATTGAAAGTTGGTCAGAATATTTACAGGCTGATCCTAGCAACCATCAAAATGATATTCCTAAAATTTTAGCTGAGTCATTAATTTTAGACAAATACGATCTTAAAGGACCTAATGTAAAAAAATTCATTTTAGAAGAACAATGTCCCAGCACTGCCAGCGCTTGGAAATTAGAAGCTGGAACTGATGTAGCTTGGCGCTGGTTATGGGACAGGTCTTTCTGTAGGGCCGTTCCAGCTAAATGGACTCAAGATAAACCTTTGTCTGAAATAGGTTCAGCTATTGTTAAACAGCAGCAATGTGCTGTAACCGGCAGAGGTGTGCCTCTAACAGAGGTTGAAAATTGTCAAGATTTGGTTAAGGCGCAAGTGGTTAATGCTCAAGTGCCAGGAACGAATATAGTGGCCACTACTGTTGGAACTCAAAATGTTGGAACTTGCTGGAAAGATGTTTATGGCACTCCTTATATTTACAGTCGTCCGACTGATGTTAAAGAACAGGAAGCAGAAGAATATGGTGTCTTCAAGTTAACTTCAGCCATACCTTTATTGTCAAGGGGGCCATCTCCTTCGCCTAGCACTTTGTTAGCCTATAAGCCGCAAGGTTCAGATCAATATATCATCGGCAGGGGGCAGACTTGCGCGCAAGTTTGTAGAAATCCTCGAAGAAATGATCAGTATCGAGCTGATAAGGAAAAAGGAAATGAAAAAGGGTGTTATAATGAAAAGGTTGATGGCGCGACAATTACTTTAATTAGTCCGAAAGATAATAAACCACTTGGAAGTACTAGATTAAGTGGTGGTGAAATTGTAGGCGAGGGTAACCAAGCGATTAATGACCGTTACGCTGCCGGCTACACCAGCGATTGTTTCATCAAAGGTTATGATCATAACAATCCTTTGTCGATTCAAACAGTTTTAGCTACCGACCAGCCAGTCTTTGAACAATGTGTCTGCCAAGGAGCTAGTGACGAAAAAGCTTATTATCAAAATGCTGATAACACTTTAAGAACAGCAGTTAAACGGGAAGGCGATGTCGAAGAAGCTTATTCCTATAGGCAGGATAGGATATTTAAGGAATCCAAAAATTCAGCTGGAACCTATTATCCTGAAATCAGATATTACACTGGAAGAGATGTTTCAGGAGCTTTCGGCGCTAATCATTTATTTGACTACTTTCGTCTAGCCTCAGGAGGACAGCCTGAATTGCATCAAGTTAATCCGCACAATGACCTAGTCGGAACATTCCAGTCAGTCTGCTTGTCAGGCATCCATAAAAATCTTAGAATTTTAGAAAACATTTTAATCGGCATGCGCAACTGTATTGTGCAAGCTAAATATACTGGACTGCAAGATGCCGGCATGTGTAAAACTTTATTCACACAGCATGTTTGCGGTTTGCTTTACAAAGGAATAGCTTACTTTACCAACAGTTGTACTCCGCTTAACTTTGATGAAACTTCTAAGAAAGGTGAAGTTGATGCGTTAGAAGTCGTTAAGCAGGGTTTCTCGGCTATTCCGGAAGCCTTACAGACTTCAATAAATGATGTTCAAGATGATTATGGTAATGCTAAGTTAAATGAGTATTTTAGGGAAGGAGCGCAAGGATTTGCGCAATCAATGTGTCTAGCTGCTTTTGGTTTTGAATTCCCGCTGCTAAGTGAAGATTTCTTATTGGATGCCGCTTACTCTTTCCCGACAGCTTCTTGGGTCGTGTTAGGACCGAGAGAAAGAGAATTAAGCACTTTCAACCCAGCTAAATCAACTGCAGTTTTCAATTATAACATTGGTGGAACCATCATGCCTGGTTGTAAAATTAGAAATTGGAAACTATCCTTGAAATGTATCGGTCCTGAAGATCGGGGCAAGGAAGGTGTTGATGAAACTTGCGGCGGCAAGGGATGTGATTGTTTAAACGCGCAAGGCTTTGGTTCAGGCAGCTTGGAAGTACAGAAAGAAAAATTATTAACATCTGGTTTCAATTTGGTTTCCGGAGAACTATTCAGTATACCTTTGGAATCTCCACAAAGTATTGATTCCCCTTATCGTTATGATCATGTTAAAGTTGAATTATACTTGGATCCTTTAGAGAAAGGCAATGAAGACAAATGCTTTGAACAAGGTTATTTTGACGGACAGAAAGGCGTATTCTATGAACCATTAGTTGATACGTCTCCGTTTGTCGAAGCGTCATGCCAAGCTAGNGCCNTTACTGGNCAGTANACTTGTCCGGCTCTTAGCAGCTTATTTGGTTTTGGTGGAGCTCACTTGGAAGAACCATATGTTAGCTGTTGGGATAAAGTTGCTGGAACCTGGACAAATTGTGCTTCTCCTAATCTCTACATTGCCGACAACAGAGATGATATCAAAGTAGGTGTACATCTGAATTTGGATGATAAGGCTAAATGTCTTAGAAGAACGATTAATCCGCCAGTGCCAGGCTTAGATAATGATGCTGCTCCGAGATTATTGCCGGCCAATTCACCGGGCCAATTAATAATTACAGAATCTCTGGGTAATGTTGATCAAAGTATGTTTACTGGTTCAGGTGCTAACTTGAGATTAACCTTAGATAGTAATCCTGGCTGTGGTAATGGTTTGCTGACACCTTTGCCTAATGCAGCTAATAGCGGTAAATTCAGATTAACTTTTACTCCTGTTCCAAACAAACAGGATACTTTCACAGTCCAAGTATCTGGTGCTAATGTTATAACTACTGGTTATGATTTAGCTGGAGGTCAGTTAAGGAAAGATACTATTAATACCGAGTTAACTAGTTCAGAGATAAATAAAGTCATTTTTGATGTCGGTGGACGCAGAACCAGTAATGTTCTTAGAAATCCTAACGATCTAATATTCAATCAGAATAAAAATTATTGCGAATACGAAATAATCTCACAATCATCAGCCGGCCAGCTAAATCAAAGACAAATCAATGTTAGGTATGATTTATTTGAGTTAGATGCAGGCGGCGGCTGTTTCACGCCAAACAGGCCAGTAGCCAGTTCGCAAGGCAGAACTTCAGCCTCTGTTCCAATCACTTTGCAGAAATCAGTTCTAGGTGCAGCACAGGCTACCGGATTAGGTAAAAGTTTTGCTGCTAACAATTATGACCAAGTTTTCATTGAAGCTAATCAGGTAATTGCACAACGGAAAGGTGATGTTCATAATGCTTTAGCTATTTTTTATTATGTTTCAGCTTTAATTCTGAAAGGCCAAAATGAAGGCAACACTCAAAATTACGCTAGAGAGATTAACAAATTACTACAACTATTTTTCAGGAGAGATGACGGCAGTATTAGAGCCGAATCATATCAGCCAGTCCTTAATGATCCTGAATTTCAGAAGATTGCTGCTTACATGTGCAAAATTGACGAAAGTTACGGTGCGAAGTATCAGATTAAAAATCAAGAATTTCCAGAAGATTTAGGATTGTGTGAATTATATGGCAAATAAACAAAATCAAAAATTAAGTTCAGTTAAATTAGCGACCACGCCAGACTCACTCTTCAATGTTAATTGCAAATGTGACATCCCCGTAAGGGACAACCCCCTGTCACAAACAATGTTTAATTTGATGCATCGTTCGTATATTTGGCGGTGGTCGCTAAGAAAACTTAATATTTAGAGAAATGGCAAATAAACAAGGTAAGGCAATAGTGGAACTGTTAGTAATTTTAGTAGTTATGGTTATTAGCAGTGCAATTGTTTTAATTTTAGTGAGTACAGGCGTCATTTCAGTAAAAGCCGAACATGAACCGGTCTCAGTTCTTAATACTGAATTCTTGCCGGTAGGCAGAGCCGGCCATTTAGCTGTGAGAGAATTTTCTTTCTGTGAAACTGTTGATGATAATTATGTTTGTATTAACGAAAAAGATCGATTTACTTTCAATGATGAGGTTTATTTTAAATTCATTTTAGAAACCAGTACCTTTGACGGCAAAGTATTAGTTATTAAAAATTATCGNCTCAGAGGGCCTTCCGGAGAACTTTTGTTAGATATTGATGCCAAAGATAACTTTTTCTTTGAATTAAAGAGTAGTAGACAAACTGAATTGATAACTTTTAAAGATTTTTTTGTTATCTTAGGTGATGGGCAGACTGGAGAATATACTTTGGAATTGGTATTAGAAAATCCATTGATTGACAAAAAAACAACTGTGGTTAAGAAGTTTGAAGTAGTGGTGTAAAGTGATTTATGATAAAATGCTAAAAGTAGGCAAGTTTTTATACACAAAGTGCTTTAACTCACGATATGGCAAAAACTAAAGATCTAACCTTAAAACAAATAGCAAAAATAGCTGTACCTATATTGAAAAGAAATGGTGTAACTAAGGCTGGAATTTTTGGCAGTTATGCTAAAGGTAAAGCAAAAAAAAGAAGCGATATTGACATTCTAGTGAAAACAAAAAAAAATGTTAGTTTATTTGATTTTGCTGGCATTAAGATTGAACTAGAAGAAAATTTACATAAAAAAGTTGATTTAGTTGAATACCACCTGATAAAACCTCTTATTAAAGATTCTATACTTAAAAGTGAAGTGAGGATAATATGACTAGAACTATAAAACTTTATCTTAATGACATTCTTGATACTATTGAATTAATTGAAAAATCAGTAAAAAATGTTTCAAAATCAGAATTTGTCAAGGACAGAGATATTATTGATGCAACAACTAGACGTTTAGAGATTATTGGAGAGGCAGTTAAACATGTTCCTTTATCAATAAGAAGGAAATATGGCGCTGTAGAATGGAAAAAAATTGTTGGAACGAGAGATATCTTAATTCATGCTTATTTTAAAGTAGACATAGATAAAGTTTGGAATGTTATCAAGGATGAACTTGAACCTTTGAAACAAGAAATAAAATTAATTTTAGAGGAAGAATCTAACAAATAATCACTAGGAGAAAAACTTGCTGGTAGTGGCGATAAAAAATTAAATTTATGAATGATGAAAATAATTTAAATGTGGTGAAGAAGTTTGGGGTGTTTAAATGAGACTAATGATCTTTTTCTTGTTGCTTTTGATACTTAGTTTTAGTGTTAGTGCTGCTGAAATTATCAGTGTTGATACTGGACTCTTTAATAGTGAAGTTGATTATCGCTGGAACCAAGATCATTGGGAAACAAGAGGAACAAGGTTACGGGACTGGGTACCAGTTAATAATTTAGGAATTATTAATACAGCTTTGTATAGTTCTGAGTATCAGGATATTGCTAAAGTTCTTG
>C687J35174_10012349_pt1 | contig 10438 bp, 8 predicted proteins | sample RifCSPhighO2_01_FD_35174 | JGI IMG/M metagenome (IMG submission 35174)
CAGCGGCAGGGAATCTGTAAATTCTTAAAACACTGATCCATTTCATAAATACGGAAGGCCTGGAGGTCGTCATGCATCGGAAAAAAACCCGGCCTGATTAAACTGGCAAAGGCCGGCACCGTTAAAACTATTATTAGGAGGATCTTATTTTTAACAAACTTTTTTGCAAATTCGATCATATCGAAGTTAAGGGTTTACTTTAAAAAGCAACATCGCATCCGGGATATATTGCTTATCTTTTGGTAAAGCTTTAGGAAATCTACGGATCAGCTCAACATTCTCGGTAAATTTCGGGAATCTTGATTCATTGGCAACATAATAAGTTGGCAGCTTAAGAGCTTCCCGGCGCAGTTCTGCCGAAATTGTTGAACTGCCGGGTTTAAAAGCAACATTGCGGTTCTTATCAAAATAAATTTGTAGACCGTCCGGTAAAGTCCCAAAACTACCTTCAGTCCCAACTATAATTACACTTTTCTTTGATTCACTATCCAAAATCGAGGAAATTTCCCTCAAGCCGGTACCCGCAGTCCAGTCTTCAAGATAGCCCCTCCGCTCATTTCTTGATAGAGGTGTATTTTCGATGTCATAAAGTAGTTTTTGGGCAAAATTAACCGGCCAAATTAAAAATATTGCGACGAGTGTAAGGACCAGTAAGTTCTGATATTTTCTAAAATAGCCGATTAAGTTATCCAAGCCGAATGAAGCAACAATCAGCAGAGGTGGAATCGAAAAAAGCATATATCTGGCGGTGAAGGTACGAAGTAAAGCCATCTGAACAAGCAGCGGCACCAGTCCGATAAGTAAAACCGTAATTAAATACCAATTTTTTTTAAGCAGACCGAGAACTATCCCGATAAGAATTGCCAAAATTACCGGATATCCCAAAAGTAAAGGCCACCACTCGATAATATCCCCTAAATGCGGCATAAAAGGATCCAGGGGGTTTTTTAATAAATCCATCGGGTCCCGGACATAATCGGAATTTCTGGCACTTAAACTGGTAAATCCCGGTCCCAACCGAAGCATATTGTAGATCCCAAGCCCGATACCGATTGAGATTACAAATAGACCGAAAATTTGCAGAACTTTTCTGAGCCGGTTTTGGGGCGTAAATTTTAAAGTCAATACAGCCANGGGCATCGTTAAGACGTTGAACATTCCCGGAGTTTTGGTTAAAAGCCCGGCCCCTAAGAAATAGCCTAAAACCATTGCCAAATCTATCCTTCGGTAACGCACAACCAGAAGAGCCAGCAAAATCGACCAGACCGTAAACATCGAGAGCATTGAATCAACCAAGGCCATACGGTCAAAGAAGAAAATATAAGGCGTGATAGCAATTAAAAAAGCGGCAAATAACCCGACCCGTTTATTAAAAAAAATCAGGCCCAAAAGAAAAACGCCGATTAAAGTACCGAAACCCGTGGCAACTGCCAGAAGCCGGCCGGCCAATAAAGGGTCGGCAACAATTTTAAAAACCGGCATCATGCTCCACATAAACAAAGGGGTTTTACCATCAGATAAAGGCAAAAATCTTAAGGTCGGTTCGGCTTTCATAACCTGAGCCCACCTTATATAGATCGCTTCATCGGCAAAAATAGGCTGGTAAGTTAAACTCGGCAAACGGACCGCAAAATAGATTAAGGAAACCGCCAGAAGTACCAGGATACTGATTTTATGCTTGAATAAAAAACTCACATTCTCATTATATCAGGACTTATCTGCTCTTTCATTTTTTTAACAGCAAAATTTTATCGCGGTCTTTTGCGATCACCTGATAACTGCTTGCCGGAATATGAAACTTATCCAGCCTCCATTGCTCAACTATCAGGACAAATTTTTGTTTCGATTCAAAAAGCGGTAAAAGTCCTCCCTCCCAGATCTTATTGACGTCTTTATGTGAATAAAATACCGCAACCGGNGTAAAATCTGTGCCGTCAATGTAAAAGTCGTACGGGAACTCGCCTGCTTTTTTTGAAAGTATAGCCTCATCCGAAAAATACTTAGGGATATCAATAAATTCATACCATGAGCGCCTGATTTGTATTGCCGAATAATAAAAACTAAAGCCCAATAAACCAACCGCCAGAAGGNCCTTAAGTCCTTTTTGATACTTTCTTAATATTTTTNCAATAACCAATTTGGCCAGAATTTCGGAAAAACCAAAAAAACCTAAAATCATAAAAGGATATAGGGGAATTAGATGCCAGAGCTGACCCTGGGCGGAAAAGGCAAATGGTGCAAAAAAACAGAGGCAAAAAACCGAAATCGCCAAAAGCCCCCGGTTAAAGCTGAAAATTCCACCAAAAACCCCTAAAACTCCCGGCCAAAACCATTTTCCGATTCCGTAATGAAGATAATCTTTAATCTGTTGGAAATTTTTAAGGTAATCTGTCGACTGGCCGACCCCCGGGGCGCCGATCAAGAAGTATTTTGTCAGACCTGAGGGTGAAAATAACCTTTGGGAGATAAACCAGGGCATTGTCACTAACAAAAAAATAAACACCGGTCTCTTGATTTCTTTGAGTGTTAGTTTGGAACCGAAAAAAATTACTGCTAAAGATGGAATTATAGTCAGAGGGATAACCGACTTGGTTAAAATCAGAAGCCCGAAGGAGCAAACAAAGGGAATTAAGTATTTAGCATTTTTGGAAGCTTTAACGGCAAAGAAAAAAGTAGCAATAAAAAGAACTGTTAAAAAAATATCCAGATTACCCGAGCGGGCCCGGTAAATGTACCAGTAAGCCGAGGACAAAGCCAAAGCACCGGCCAGACCGGTTGTTCTGGAAAATAACTCCTTGCCCAATAAATAAGTCAGTACCAGACCGGCCATGGCAAAAACGGCCGAAGCTGCCCTGGTGCCGATTTCGTTTGCTCCGAATATAAGCTGAGATAAGGCAATCATCCAAAAACCGGCCGGGGGGTGGTCGGAGTATACATTACCATTCCACCATAAGATAAACACACTCCCCCTCTCTAAAATATTCCGGGCAATTGAGCCATACCAGGCCTCGTCCCAAGAAACCAATGATGAGCTGCCTAATTTGTAGAAATAAATCGGAGATAAAAAAGCCAGCAGGGTTAAATTAACAACATCGGGGTAATATTTGCCTAAAAAATATCGGACTCTTTCTGCGAACATCTAATACCTTTTTAAATAATCATTTATCCGGATTTTTAATATATCAACTACCGCATCATAAGAATCCTTAATTATCTGGACCCTTTCGGTCCCGACGTGATGCCAGCTAACGGGAACCTCCTTGATTTTAAAACCCGACTTTTTAGCAATGAATAATGTCTCCACATCAAATGCCGCGTTAACGGCAGCTCCCTTTTCTTTCAAATGTTTTTTCCATCTGTTCATAAGTTGCGGAAAAATAGCATTAATCGATTTACGATTAAAGGCTTTGAATCCGCATTGGGTATCCCTAAAAGGCAAGCCCAAAATTATTGTCCGGAATATAGAAAAACCAACAGCCATAAATTTTCTTATAAATGGCGCTCCTTTTCTACCCCGTCGTGACCCGATGACGATATCAAATCCCTGATCGAAAAAAGGCAGAAGTAATTCCAATTCGGAAATCGGCGTTGCCTGATCCATATCGGTAAATAATGCGATATCACCCTTCGAGCCAAGCAACCCCGTCATTACTGCTATTGCTTTGCCTCCGTGATTATTTTTTATCAAATTGAACGATTTATAACCCTTTATTGATTTTTCTATAAAGTCCCTGGATCCGTCAGTTGATCCGTCATCAACGATCAGAACTTCGTAAGAAAATTTTTGCCCGGTCAAGAATTTTTCAATTTCCTCCAGCACACCTTTTTGCAAATTTTCGATTTCGTTAAACGCCGGGATAATTATTGATAATTTCATTTTTATTTGGCTGCTTCGGCTGCAGCGGCGGCTGCTTCCGCTTCCGGATTATGGACTAACTTAAAAACTTTGACGCCGCTTGACTCTTTTTGCCACTCAATTTTCGACCAGCCGAAAGCCGAAATTTCAAATTTAGAATGCCCCACCGGTTCGCAGATTTTATCTTCACAAACAACAAAAAGCTGTTCGGTTTTCTCAAAAGGAAGCTGGCCGGGTTTGTGACCATATTGGTCCAGAAAAAATTGGTAAGCTGCATCATAGTTGCGCTCGGCTATCAGGGCGAAATTAAACGGTTTGTCTCCGGTTTGGGATATTATGAATTTTGCCACCTCCTGAGTTCTTTGCAGCTGGCGGTTGGGGGGCGATAAACTCGGGCTAAGTTGCAAATTAACAATCACCAACACTAAAAAGAGCAGGAAAAAAGCTCCACGGACATACTGGTTAACTCTCTTTGAATCAATTGAATTGATCAAATTGACAATCGAACCAAAAAGTAAAAAGATAGCCGGGTTTAGAAATGAGGAATAGTGGTCATATATAGTTTGCTTGTATAGGGCCAGTCCCATTATTCCGCCGATAAACCAGATGCTAAGAGTAAAGTACGGCCAACTGAACCAGCGTTTTTTGATTAAATTGACTAAAAAAATAATAATCGGTAAAAGAACTAGCAATGAAACTAATAACATCAGCCAGTAATTCCCGCCGGCCATATAACGGTTAATCAAGTTCTCTGAATATATCGGAACAATCCGCTCCAGAGTATTAAAAGGGTTAAGGTTGACTGTACTTGCCCGGTCGCCGAAGAAAAATGTTGTAAAGGCGTTAAAGTTTTGCTGGTTGTATTTGTAATCAAAAATTGCCATTGGAGACATTAGAAAAATAAATGTTAAAAAAGCCAGACCTAACCCTAACCAAAAATTTCTTAAATCGGCCTTATCCTTAATTTTTTCTTTGAGCGCGAAGAGCCATATTAACCCGTAAACCGGAATTAAAATTAGTGCCAAAAGGTGCATCTGGACTGCAAAGGCCAACGCCCCGCCTGTTATTATCAGCCATAAATAATTTTTAGTCCGGTAGGATTTGTAAAGTCCAATTATCCCGAGCAAAGCAAAAAACGGTGCCGGGTTAGGATTCCAGGATGAGCGGGAGTAAACAATATTAACCGGGGATAAAGCATAAAGTGTGGCAGAAATTATCGCCGCCACTTTACCAAACCAAACCCGGGCTAAATAATAAACCAACGCCACAGTCGCAGTTCCGATTAAAGCCACCATTATCGCTGCCGCCACCGGATTCATCCACCAGACCGCCATAGCAGAAGCCATCATGTAGTAATACAGCGGACCATTGTACATATTTCCGACCGACGTTGGAGCGCCCAGCAGCGGAAAGTCGAAATTGAGAAGCATTTTTCCGACAATTAAGGCATCCCTGCCTTCATCCCCTAAGAAAGTCATGTATTCGTCGATGCGGTAGAGACGGAAGAATGCTGCAGTAAGAATTAAACAAATAGCGAAAACAATCTCGAACTTATTTTTTTTGATAAAAGTAAGAAAATAATCCATAAGATTAAAGATTAAAGATTAAAGATTAAAGATTTACCTGGTCTTCAATCTCCAATCTTAAGTTTATAATTTATTTTTTGCCATAGCTTCAGCATGTCGGTAAAACTTTTCCAGACTACAGACAATTTAGCGCCGGTCGGAACACCAGCGGTCCGGGGGTAGTGATGAACACCGACTTCTGCAAATCGGTAACCTCTCTTTTTAGCCTTAATCAGCATTTCAATTTGGGTGACTTTTTCCTCAGACTCAATAGGCGATATTTCCTCAATCACATTTTTTTTGATCAATTTAAAACCGCATGAATAATCCTTAACGTTAAGTCCGAGCAAAAATAGCGCCAGCATTTTCCATCCCCAGGTAAAAATCCTCCTTTGAAAAGGATCCGCCCGGTTTAAGCGGTAGCCTAAAATTACATCCGCTTCATCCGTTTTCTCAATCAATTCTTTTATTTCGGCAAAATCAAATTGCCCGTCCGAATCAACAAAAGCCACCCAAGGATATTTTGCCCGGGCGAAGCCGGTTTTCAAGGCATGGCCGTAGCCCTTATTAGACTCATGATTGACCAGTTTGACCCCGGGGTATTTTAATTCCAGTTTTTTTACAACATCGGCAGTTTTGTCTTTCGATCCGTCATTAATTACCAAAAGTTCCCAATCGACTTTCAGCCCCTCTAAAACTTTAACCGCGTTTTCAACAGTAGATTCAATACTATCTTCCTCATTATATGCCGGCATAAAGACCGACAAACTCTTCAAACTCATTTCAATATGCTAACATTAATGCTGGACTCAGACAATTGTTTCATTGCTCAATTGTTTCATTGTTATTTGTGACTTCCAACAATCGAACAATCGAACAATCGAACAATCTTATGAGCAAAACATTAAAAGACATCAGCTTAATTATTTTAAGCACTCTAGCTATAACCATCCTCATCTGGCTTCCCCATCTTTTGCGTTTAAATTTTTACGGTTTAAATTTTTCAGAGGGCTTTAATACCATATACCGCAATTTTGACGGTATTAATTACATCATAATAGCCAAAAGCCTTTACCGGGAACAGATAATCTCAGGTCTCCCCCAGGACCTGCCGCATACTTATTACGCCGCCCATTTTCCTCTCTACTCGATCCTGATTCTGATATTCTCGCCGCTTTTAGGCTTTTTAAAGTCAATGCTGTTTGTCTCGGTTATTTCAACTGCAGCAGCAGCAATTGCTTTTTACTTTTTAGTCCGGGACTTTAAATTAACGCATCAGCCATTATTCCTTAGTATCGTTTTCTTAATTCTTCCGGCGCGGTGGCTAATAGTCCATTCTGTCGGATCAGCTGAACCGACTTTTATTTTTTTTACTATTATGGCTTTATATTTTTTCCTGAAATTTGAAGACAGAAGAAATTATCTGGATATAACATTAGCGGGCATGTTTGGACTCTTAGCCCAATGGACCAGACCGCCGGGGATTTTATTATTTGTGGCTTTTGGGATTTATATTATCTGGAAAAGCTATTCTTCCAGCCTTGCCAAATTCTTAACTCAAACCCTTAAAAACTCCCTTAACTCATATCCCTTAATACTTATCCCTCTGGGTCTGCTTTCTATTTTCTTTCTTTACCAATATACATATGGTGATTTCTTTGCTTACTTCCATTCCGGGGATAATATCCATTTAACTTTTCCGCCGTTCCAGGTCTTCAATATTAACCAATTTTGGGTCGGAGATATCTGGCTGGAGGATATTGTTTACACATACTTACTCGGGCTTTTGGCAGGAATTATGCTTTTAAAAACGGAGAGGTTAAAAGTTTTGGGAATTTATGTTTTAACTTATGCCGGCGCATCGCTATTTGTTGCCCACCGCGATATCTCAAGGTATATTCTGCCGGTTTTTCCCTTTGCCCTAATTGCTTTTGAAAAAATTCTGATCTCGAAGGAGTTTAAGATAGTTCTGGCCATTTTAATTTTGGGAATTTATTTGTACTCACAAAATTTTATTATCGCCAACACAGCCCCTATCGCCAGGCCTGAAGTTTTTAACTAACTCCCACAGAATCCTCTTCATGTTTCCAGGTAAAGTAGTGGTTCACCACAAAGTTCCAAGCCATCACCGGCGGAATAGTGGCAAAAAAGTAAAAGTTATTGAAGGCCACTTTCTTGAATCCTAAGTCGACAAATCCGTTACCGAATAAAAGATCCAATCCTTTAACAATTCCAACCGCTATTGCCAAGCCAAACAAACTGACCAGCTGGAATGAAACAAATCTTTGGTAAATATTTTTGGTGGTTTTTCTATGTCGGAAGGTCCAGGCATTATTTAGGGCAAAGTTATTAATAATGGCAATTTCAGTTGAAAAACCCTTTGAAGTGGCAGGAGGTAACCCCAAATACCAGATGAATAATTTATAAAACAAAAAATCCACCGCCGTCCCGGTAAAACCCACTATTCCAAATTTTATTAAAGTCTTCGCCCGCCTGGTTGCTTTAAAAAGCGGAAAATTTATTCCCCATTTATGCAGCCTGGCATCTATTGAGTAAGTTATGACATCATAGGTGTAGTTAATAATTTTGTTCTTAGAATAACCTTCAGCCCGATTTTTAAAAACCAAGGGTATTTCTTTATATTTAGCCCCGGCCAGGATCGCCTCATTTAAAAAGGCCGGCTGGATAATAAAAGTTTTTTCTTTCCATGGCAATCTATCCAGGTTAATTTTCTTAAACAATTCCGGCGTAAATGCCCTGGCAGAATTGCCGAATTCTTTAATATCCCAGGGACCCATAATTACCCGGCAGACAAGTGAAGAACCGGCCGAGAAGATTCTCCTTGACAGGGATAGCTTATTTCTTCCTCCCTCCACAAACCTTGAACCAATTGCCAAATCAAACCCCTCGTCTATTGCCTTTACCAGCCTCGGAACAATATCAACTTCGACCTGGCCGTCAGCGTCAATTTGAGCCAGAACATCCGGCTTAAGATTTTTTAGGGAATATTGGTGTCCTTCAATCAATGCAACCCCTAAGCCTCTGCCTACTTCCAGAAAGTGCACCCTGGAATTTTCTTTGGCCAGCTTTTTTGCCTCCTCGCCGGTTCCGTCAGGGGAATTTGAATCAACAACTAAAACTTCTACCCTATAACCGGGTAAATTTTTTTCCTGAGCTAAAACTTCCTCAGTAAATTTGCGGATATTGGCTTTTTCATTAAAAGTGGGTAAAAGTACAACAACTTTTCTCATAAACAAACAGCTTCTATGATTGATTGAAAGTCTAATCTCTAAACTATCCTAAAAAGAATAATACCCTGCGCAAGCGGGAATTAGAAGATACCGGCTGCTGCGCAACTTCTAGCTCTAAGGCGAATATGCTAAACTGAGAGGGTAATTATGCATAAACTCCTCCTTACCGGAGCCAATGGATTTGTCGGACAGCACTTAATAAAAGCTTTGGCCGATCAGTACCAAATTCTGGGTATTGTCCATCAGGCTGATCTGCAGGATTCGGGCAATGTCAGCTATCAGTCAGGCAATATATTAGACCGGGGATTTTTGGAAGACATAATCAATAAACAACAACCTGATTCGATAATTCATTTGGCTGCAGTTGCCCCAACCTGGAGCCGTGATCCGGAAAATATTTTCAAAATCAACCTGATCGGCACTCTTAATTTATATCTGGCAGTTGAAAGCCAAAAAAAACTGGCGGGTCTTAATCCGAAAATAATCTATGTTTCCTCGGCCGAAGTTTACGGCAAAACCGAAAATCCAGAAAAAATTTCCGAAACCGCGCCTTTTTTTCCGGCAAATTATTACGGAACCAGTAAGGTGTCCGCCGACCGGCTCAGTTATCAGATGTCCCAATCAGCCGGCCTGAAAATTACTATTATCAGGCCGTTTAACCATACCGGACCCGGCCAACAAAAAGGTTTTTTTGTTCCGGACATGGCCAGTCAGATTGTTGCCATTGAAAACGATCCGGCCAAAAATGAAATACGGGCCGGCAATCTCGAAGCTACCAGGGATATTTCGGATGTCAGGGATATTGTCCAAGGCTATAAAAGTATTTTGGAAGTGGAGACAAAACCCGGAGAAGCTTTTAACCTTTGTTCCGGATCAGGAATTAAAATGGCAGATGTTTTAAAAAAGCTCCTCGGACTGGCAAAAAAAGAAATTAAGATTGTTGAAGATCCAGACAGGATGCGGCCGTCCGAAGTCCCGATCACAGTCGGCGACAATAGTAAATTTAAGAACCTCACCGGCTGGGAAACAAAGATACCTATTGACCAAACACTAGAAGATACTTTAAATTACTGGAGAGCCAAAAATGTCTAAAACAGCAGTCATTATCGGAGTTTCATCACAAGACGGATCATATCTGGCAGACCTTTTACTGGAAAAAGGCTACAAAGTCGTGGGCACTATCCGCCGATCAACCAACTTCACTAAAGAAAATATTGATCATTTGCTGGGCAAAATAGTAATCGAGTTTGNCGATCTGCTAGACCAGGTTTCCATAGAAGGCGTAATTAAAAAACATCAGCCTGATGAAGTTTATAATATTGCCGCCCAATCCGTACCCCATGATGCCTGGACCCATCCTTTTTATACAGGAGAAATAACCGCACTTGGCCCGGTAAGGGTTATGGAAGCGGTTCGCAGCTTTGCGCCAAACGCCAGGGTATACCAGGCAACTTCCCGGGAAATCTTTGGTAATATCGAAGCGGAATCGGCCAATGAGGATACCTGTTTTGACGCCAATAACCCCTATGGCATAGCCAAAGCCTACGCCCACATGATGACCCGTTGCTACAGAGAATCCTACAATATGTTTTCTTGCGGAGGTATTTTATTTAACCATGAATCACCACGCCGGGGATTACACTTTGTTACCAGAAAAATTACGGCCGGAGTAGCTTGCATTAAAAATAAAGTAAAAAACCCGCCGATTAACGAAGTCGGCGAGCCTCTAATTGACTCGAACGGTAAATTACACTTAGGCCTTTTGG
>C687J35174_10012367_pt1 | contig 10432 bp, 10 predicted proteins | sample RifCSPhighO2_01_FD_35174 | JGI IMG/M metagenome (IMG submission 35174)
CGCAACACCACCATCCCCGTCGCTCGGGCGCAGGACTTCACGACTTACAAAGATGGCCAGTCGGCCATGGCGATCCACGTGTTGCAGGGCGAGCGCGAGCTGATCAGCGACTGCCGCTCCCTGGCGCGCTTCGAATTGCGCGGTATTCCGGCGATGGTGGCCGGCGCGGCGAAGATTCGCGTGACCTTCCAGGTCGATGCCGATGGCTTGCTCAGTGTTTCCGCTCGCGAACTGGGTTCGGGCGTCGAGGCCAGTATCCAGGTCAAGCCGTCCTACGGCCTGACCGACGGCGAAATCGCCAAGATGCTCAAGGATTCGTTCCAGCACGCCAACGACGACAAGGTTGCCCGCGTTCTGCGTGAGCAGCAGGTCGATGCCCAGCGCCTGATCGAGGCGGTACAGGCCGCCCTGGAAGCTGACGGCGAGCGCTTGCTGGACGCCGACGAGCGCATGGTCATCGAACTGCAAGTGCAGGAACTGACCGAACTGATGAAAGGTACCGATGGCTACGCCATCGAGCAGCAGACCAAGCGTCTGTCGCAAGTGACCGACGCCTTTGCTGCCCGCCGCCTGGACTCGACGGTGAAAGCCGCGCTGGCGGGGCGCAATCTGAATGAGATTGAGGAATAACGATGCCGCAGGTCATTTTTCTGCCACACGAGAAGTTTTGCCCTGAAGGCATGGTCGTCGAGGCTGAGCCGGGTATTTCCATCCTCGAGCTGGCTCACGAACACCATATCGAGATGGAAAGTGCCTGTGGCGGCGTCTGCGCCTGCACCACCTGCCACTGCATCATCCGCGAAGGTTTCGATTCGCTGGAAGAGGCTGACGAGCTGGAGGAGGACTACCTCGACAAGGCCTGGGGGCTGGAGCGTGAGTCGCGCCTGGGCTGTCAGGCCAAGGTCGGCACCGAAGACCTGACCGTTGAAATTCCGAAGTACTCGCTCAACCACGCAGCCGAAGCGCCGCACTGATTCAAGGAACTGTCATGAGTCTCAAGTGGACTGATGTGCTGGAAATCGCGATCCAGCTGGCTGAAAGCAAGCCTGAAGTGGACCCTATGTCGGTCAACTTCGTCGATCTGCGTAAATGGGTGATGGAATTGCCCGAATTCGACGACAAGCCTGAGCATTGTGGCGAAAAGATCCTGGAGGCCATTCAGGCCCACTGGATCGAAGAACGCGACTGAGCCACGCAGCAGGTTAGGCAATACCCAAGAACCCGCGTATAATTCGCGGGTTTAATTTTTCGCAAATTACCGTTTCTGGAGTTACACCATGGCTGTTCAACGTACTTTCTCCATCATCAAGCCTGACGCTGTTGCAAAAAACGTCATCGGCGAGATCACCACTCGTTTCGAAAAAGCCGGCCTGAAGGTTGTAGCCTCGAAACTCAAGCAACTGTCCAAGGCTGAAGCTGAAGGCTTCTACGCTGAGCACAGCGCTCGTGGCTTCTTCGGCGACCTGGTTGCCTTCATGATCTCCGGTCCTGTTGTCGTTCAGGTTCTGGAAGGCGAAAACGCTATCGCTCTGAACCGTGAGCTGATGGGCGCTACCAACCCTAAAGAAGCAGCTGCCGGCACCATCCGTGCTGATTTCGCTGATTCCATCGACGCCAACGCTGTACACGGTTCGGACTCCGAAGCCGCTGCTGCCCGCGAAATCTCGTACTTCTTCGCAGCTACTGAAGTAACCACTCGCTAAGCATTGGCTTAAGAGTGAAGGTGAATCCATGACTACATCGACTGTAAAAACCAACCTGCTGGGTCTGACTCAACAGGAAATGGAAAAATTCTTCGACTCGATCGGGGAGAAGCGTTTCCGTGCCGGTCAGGTAATGAAATGGATTCACCACTTTGGCGTCGATGATTTCGACGCCATGACGAACGTCAGCAAGGCCCTGCGCGAGAAGCTCAAGGCTGTTGCTGAAGTTCGCGGTCCGGAAGTGGTCAGCGAGGACATCTCCAGCGACGGCACCCGCAAGTGGGTGGTGCGCGTGGCGTCCGGCAGCTGCGTCGAGACCGTGTACATTCCCCAGGGCAAGCGCGGCACCTTGTGCGTTTCGTCCCAGGCAGGCTGTGCCCTGGATTGCAGTTTCTGCTCCACCGGCAAGCAAGGCTTCAATAGCAACCTCACCGCCGCCGAAGTCATCGGCCAGGTGTGGATTGCCAACAAATCCTTTGGCAGCGTCCCGGCAACCGTCGACCGTGCCATCACCAACGTGGTGATGATGGGCATGGGTGAGCCGCTGCTGAACTTCGACAACGTCATCGCGGCCATGCACCTGATGATGGACGACCTGGGCTACGGCATTTCCAAGCGCCGCGTGACCCTGTCGACCTCCGGCGTGGTGCCGATGATCGATGAGCTGTCCAAGCACATCGACGTCTCCCTGGCGTTGTCCCTGCACGCACCGAATGACGCATTGCGTAACCAATTGGTGCCGATCAACAAGAAGTATCCGCTTAAGATGCTCCTCGAGTCGTGCCAGCGCTACATGTCGTCCCTGGGCGAAAAGCGCGTGCTGACCATCGAGTACACCTTGCTCAAGGACGTGAACGACAAGGTCGAGCACGCCGTTGAAATGATCGAGCTGCTCAAGAACATCCCGTGCAAGATCAACCTGATCCCGTTCAACCCGTTCCCGCACTCCGGTTACGAGCGGCCTAGCAACAATGCCATTCGTCGGTTCCAGGATCAGCTTCATCATGCCGGTTTCAACGTCACTGTACGCACCACCCGTGGTGAAGACATCGACGCGGCCTGTGGTCAATTGGTAGGGCAGGTGCTGGATCGCACCCGTCGCAGCGAACGTTATATCGCCGTGCGTGAACTGAGCGCCGACAACGATATGGCGTCGAACGCTGCGAAGTAATCAAGAGAGGATCTCCATGTCCCTGCGCTTTGCGCTGCTTTTGCTAATGGCCAGCCTGTGCGCTGGCTGTGTGCTTTCGGGCGACTACAACCCGATGAAGACCAGCAAAGGCCGTGGCGAGGCGCTCGAGGCCTACGTGCAACTGGGCATCGGTTATTTGCAACAAGGCATGACCGAGCGAGCAAAAGTGCCTCTGAAGAAGGCGCTGGAGCTGGACGCCGCAGACCCGGACGCCAATGCCGCGCTGGGGTTGGTGTTCCAGGCCGAAATGGAGCCGGAACTGGCTGACCAGCATTTTCGCAAGGCGCTGGCTTCCCGTCCCGCCGATGCGCGAATCCTCAACAACTACGGCAGCTTTCTCTACGAGCAGAAACGTTACAAGGAAGCCTACGAGCGTTTCGAGCAGGCCGCCGCCGATACCCTGTATCCTGAGCGTTCGCGCGTGTTCGAGAACCTGGGCATGACGGCTTCGATGCTCGGCCAGCGCGAGTTGGCCCAGCAGCAACTGGAAAAAGCCCTGCGTTTGAATCGACAACAGCCTCGGGCATTGTTGGAAATGGCTGAGTTGTCTTACGAAGACAGGCATTATGTGCCCGCGCGTGACTTTTACGACCGTTTTAGCCTGCTTGCCGAGCAAAATGCACGTAGTCTATTGCTCGGCATTCGCCTGGCAAAAGTGTTTGATGATCGCGACAAGGCCGCCAGTGCGGGCCTGCAATTAAAACGACTTTATCCCGGTACATCGGAATATCAGCAATACCTGTCGGAGCAATGATGAAAGCGGCGCATCCCGAAGTTGTAGCAGCGAATCGCGTTAACCCCGGTCAGACCTTGCGCCAGGCCCGCGAAAGCAATGGCTGGTCGCTGGCCGAAGTGGCCCTTAAGCTCAACCTTACCGTCAATTCCCTGAGCAATCTGGAAGCCGGCGATTTCGACAAGCTGCCAGGGCATACCTTCGCCCGCGGCTATATCCGTGCTTATGCCAAATTGCTCGGCATGGACCAGGCCGTCCTGGTCCAGCAGTTCGACCAATCCACCGGTACCGACTCCAAGGGCAGCAGCGTTCACAGCCTGGGCCGTATCGAAGAGCCAGTTCGCGTGTCCCACACCATCTTGCGCATTGTCAGCCTGTTGTTGCTGGTGGCCGTGGTGGGTGGTGGTTTTGTCTGGTGGCAGGACCAGACCTCGCTGCGCACCAAGGACCTGATCAGCCTGACCCCGGAACACGTGGAAGTCGAAGGTGCCGATGGCACTACCCAGATTCATCCGCTGGATGAGCCGGAAGACCAGGCGGTGGCCGAGGGTGAGGCGCAAAACACCACGGCCCTGGCATTGCCGCAGGCCGACTCCGCGACCCCGGCTCCGGCTGAAACGCCAGCGCCGGCACCCGTTGCACCGACCGCCGCCGCACCGACCGCCGCCACGCCTGTGACGCCAGCCCCGGCTGTTCCTGCAGCTCCAACTGTTGCAGCGCCGACGGTGAATGCACCGGTTGCTCCAAGTGTTGCAGCGCCAACCGCTGCGGCACCGGCGCCAGCAGCGCCTGCGGTGGCAGGCCAGGGCCAGGTCCAACTACAGTACAGCGCCGACTGCTGGACCCAGGTCACCGACGGCAACGGCAAGGTGCTGTTGAGCGGCCTGAAGCGTAAAGGCGAAAGCGTTTCCCTCAATGGCAAGCCGCCGTTTTCCGTGCGCCTGGGTTATGCCCGCGGCGCGCAGGTCAGCTACAACGGTCAGGCGGTCAATGTCGCTCCGTTCACCAGTGGCGAGACTGCTCGCCTGAAGTTGGGTCAATAAGTCATGCACGGCGAATCTCCAATCAAACGTCGCGAATCGCGCAAGATCTGGGTCGGTAATGTACCTGTTGGCGGCGATGCGCCCATCGCTGTGCAAAGCATGACCAACAGCGACACCAACGACGTCGCTGCGACCGTCGCGCAAATCAATCGCCTGGAAGCCGCGGGTGTCGATATCGTGCGGGTGTCCGTGCCGGACATGGACGCCGCCGAGGCCTTCGGCAAGATCAAGCAACTGGTCAAGGTGCCCTTGGTCGCCGACATTCACTTCGACTACCGCATCGCCTTGCGCGTGGCCGAACTTGGCGTTGACTGCCTGCGGATCAACCCGGGCAACATCGGTCGCGAAGACCGCGTGCGTGCGGTGGTCGATGCCGCCCGCGATCGTGGCATTCCGATCCGTATCGGGGTGAACGCCGGCTCCCTGGAAAAAGACCTGCAGAAAAAATACGGCGAGCCGACGCCTGCCGCGCTGGTCGAATCGGCGCTGCGCCACGTCGAACACCTTGAGCGCCTGAACTTCCAGGACTTCAAGGTCAGCGTGAAAGCCTCCGACGTGTTCATGGCCGTCGAAGCCTACCGCTTGCTGGCGAAGGAAATCGTCCAGCCGCTGCACCTGGGCATCACCGAAGCCGGTGGTTTGCGTTCAGGCACGGTGAAATCTGCCGTGGGCCTCGGTATGCTGCTCGCCGAAGGGATTGGCGATACCATTCGCATCTCGTTGGCGGCTGATCCGGTCGAGGAAGTGAAAGTCGGCTACGACATTCTCAAGTCCCTGCATCTGCGTTCCCGTGGCATCAACTTCATCGCCTGCCCGAGTTGCTCGCGGCAGAACTTCGATGTGGTCAAGACCATGAACGAGCTGGAAGGGCGCCTCGAAGACCTGCTGGTTCCGCTTGACGTCGCGGTCATCGGTTGCGTGGTCAACGGGCCGGGCGAAGCCAAGGAAGCCCATATCGGCTTGACCGGCGGCACGCCAAACCTGATTTACATCGACGGCAAACCGTCGCAGAAACTGACGAATGACAATCTGGTGGATGAGCTTGAACGCTTGATCCGCGAGAAAGCGGCCGAAAAGGTCGAAGCTGACGCTGCAGTGATTGCGCGTGGCTGAGCCCGACCGAAGCGCCGAACGAATTTAAGGATTTAATGTGAGCAAGTCTCTGCAAGCCATTCGTGGCATGAACGACATCCTGCCCGAACAGACCCCCCTGTGGCGTCATTTCGAAGGCACCGTTTCGCGCCTGCTGGATAACTACGGTTACAAGCAGATCCGCATGCCGATCGTCGAGTTCACCGAGCTGTTCAAGCGCTCCATCGGTGAAGTGACCGACATCGTCGAAAAAGAGATGTACACCTTCGACGACCGTAACGGCGACTCCCTGACCCTGCGTCCCGAAGGCACGGCAGCGTGCGTGCGTGCGGTGCTCGAGCACGGCATTACCGGCGGTGGCCAGGTGCAGAAGCTCTGGTACATCGGTCCGATGTTCCGCCACGAGCGTCCGCAGAAAGGCCGTTACCGCCAGTTCCACCAGATCGGTGTCGAGGTGTTCAACCTCGACGGTCCGGACATCGACGCCGAACTGATCGTGCTGACCTGGCGCCTGTGGGGCGAGCTGGGTATCCGCGATGCGGTCAAGCTCGAACTCAACAGCCTGGGCACCAGCGAGTCCCGGGGCCGCTATCGTGAAGCGCTGGTCGAGTTCCTGTCCGGTCACTTGGACAAGCTGGACGAAGACAGTCAGCGCCGTCTGAAGACCAACCCGCTGCGGGTCCTGGACACCAAGAATGCCGATACACAGGCGATTCTGGTCGATGCGCCGAAAATGGCCGACTACCTCGACGAAGAATCCCGCGTGCACTTCGAGGGCCTCAAGGCGCGCCTGGATGCCGCCGGTATACCCTATGTGATCAACCCGAAGCTGGTTCGCGGGCTGGACTACTACAGCAAGACCGTTTTCGAATGGGTCACCGACAAACTTGGCGCCCAGGGCACCGTGTGTGCCGGTGGTCGTTACGACGGCCTGGTCGAGCAGATGGGCGGCAAGCCTACTGCCGGCGTCGGTTTCGCCATGGGTATCGAGCGCCTGGTATTGCTGCTGGAAACCCTGGAGCAGATCCCGGAAGAAATCTCCCGTCAGGTCGACGTCTACCTCTGTGCCTTCGGTGAAGCCGCCGAGCTGGCAGGCCTGGCCTTGGCCGAGCGCGTGCGCGACCAGTTGCCCAACCTGCGCCTGCAAGTCAATGCCGGCGCTGGCAGCTTCAAGAGCCAGTTCAAGAAGGCCGACAAGAGCGGTGCGCTGTTCGCACTGATCCTCGGCGACGACGAGATGGCCCAGCAAGTGGTAGGTTTCAAACCCCTGCGTGGCCAGGGCGAACAACAAAGCATTGCCTGGGATGCGCTTGCTGCACACCTGGCCACCTGCGTCGTGCAGGGTTGAAGCTGTCATAACAGCCGAATTAGCGATTAAGGAGTATTGGGGTGTCGAGTACCGAAGACGAACAGCTGGCGGATTTTAAGGAATGGTGGTCACGCAACGGCAAGCCCCTGGTTACTGGCGGCCTGTTGGCGCTGGTCATCGTGTTCGGTTGGCAGGCGTTCCAGAAGTATCAGAGCAACCAGTCGCAAGGTGCCTCGATGCTCTATCAGCAATTGCTCGAAACCACGCTGACGCCTGACGGCAAGCCAGATGCGGCGCGAGTCTCGGACCTGGCCGGCAAGCTCAACAGCGAGTTCGGCGGCAGCGCCTATGCACAATACGGCAGCCTGTTCGTGGCGAAAGTCGCGGTCGACAGTGGCAAGCTCGATGACGCAGCCAGCGAGCTCAAGGCCATCGTCGCCAAGCCGGCCAACCCGGCACTGGGCGAAATCGCCCGTCAGCGCCTGGCGCAGGTACTGGCCGCGCAGGACAAGGTCGATGAAGCCCTGAAGCTGCTGGAAGGCGATGCCGACAAGGCCTTCCTGGCCACTCGCGAAGAACTCAAGGGCGACCTGCTGGTGCAGTTGGGTCGTACCGACGAAGCGCACGCGGCGTATCAAAAAGCCAAGGCGGCACTGTCGGATGAAGCGGCGGTCGGTGGCCTGCAAATCAAGCTGGACGACCTGGCCAAAGGGGATGCGTGACGTGATTCGTTGGAAGCATGCAGCATTGCTGGCCCTGGCCATTTTGGCCGCGGGTTGCAGCAGCAACAGCAAGAAAGAATTGCCACCGGCCGAATTGACCGACTTCAAGGAAGAAGTGGTCCTGCAGAAGCAGTGGAGTCGTTCGATCGGTGACGGTCAGGGCGAAACCTACAATATGCTGGTTCCGGCCATCGATGGCGATACCATCTATGCCGCCGATGTCACCGGTGTGGTGATGGCGCTGGATCGCAGCAACGGCGACGTCAAATGGAAGAAAGATCTCGAACTGCCTGTTTCCGGCGCCGTTGGCGTGGGTTACGGTCTGCTGACGGTGGGTACGATCAAGGGTGAAATCGTTGCCCTGGACGCCATCAACGGCGAAGAGAAATGGCGCGCGCGCGTGTCCAGTGAAGTCCTCGCACCGCCGGCCAACAATGGCGATGTGGTCGTGGTCCAGACCCAGGACGATCGCTTGATCGGTCTGGATGCCGCCACTGGCAACCAGCGCTGGTTGTATGACAGCACGCCTGCGGTACTGACCCTGCGCGGTACCAGCGCACCGATCGTGACCAACCGCCTCGCGGTGGCTGGCTTCTCGACTGGTAAAGTGGTCGCTCTCGACATTTCCAACGGCGTGCCGGTGTGGGAACAGCGTGTAGCGATCCCGCAAGGTCGTTCGGAACTGGAGCGTGTTGTCGACATCGATGGCGGCTTGCTGTTGTCCGGTGAGACGATTTATGTCGCCAGCTACCAGGGTCGCGTTGCGGCACTGGACCTGCAAAGCGGTCGGCAACTCTGGCAGCGTGATGCTTCCAGCTATGCCGGTGTCGCCCAGGGTTTCGGCAGCGTCTACGTGAGCCTGTCCTCGGGCACCGTTGAAGGCGTCGACGAGCGTTCCACCACAGCCTTGTGGAGCAACGATTCGCTGGCTCGCCGCCAACTGTCGGCTCCAGAAGTGTTCTCCAGTTATGTTGCAGTCGGTGACCTGGAAGGTTACCTGCACCTGTTGAGTCAGGTGGACGGTCGATTCGTCGGCCGCGAGCGCATCGACAGCGACGGCCTGCGTGCCCGTCCGCTGGTGGTGGGTGACACGATTTATGTATATGGCAACAGCGGCAAACTGGAAGCCCTGACCATTAAGTAACGACTATGCTTGGGGTTAATCCCCCGGGCTGCTTCACTTGTGGATATGAATGTGGGAGCGAGCCTGCTCGCGATGGACGTCAACGATAACGTTTGCATCCTGAATAAACGCGGTGCTCCGGCGTTTTTCGTCGGAACGCCGCCCGGAGCAGGCTCGCTCCCACAGACAAGCGCACAGTGTTGCCCCGAGCACCAGCCGCTGCCCTCGCAGCGGCTTTTGTATTTTCTGAAATAAACGAAGTGGAGAGCCGCATGGTTCCCGTAATCGCCCTGGTGGGCCGACCGAACGTCGGCAAGTCCACCTTGTTCAACCGCCTGACCAGGACTCGCGACGCTATCGTCGGCGACTTGTCCGGTCTGACCCGTGATCGCCAGTACGGTGAGGCCAAGTGGCAAGGGCGTTCCTACATTCTGGTCGACACCGGCGGTATCTCCGGTGACGAGCATGGTATGGACGAAAAAATGGCCGAGCAGTCGCTGCTGGCCATTGAAGAAGCGGATGTCGTTCTATTCCTGGTAGATGCCAAGGCCGGTTTCACCGCCGCCGACCAGATGATCGCCGAGCATTTGCGCAAGCGTAACAAGCGTTCCCACGTGGTCGCCAACAAGGTCGACAACATCGACCCTGACATGGCCCGCGCCGAATTCGCTCCTTTGGGCATGGGTCACGCGATCCCGATCGCCGGTGCGCATGGCCGTGGCATCACCCAGATGCTGGAAATCGCCCTGAGCGAGTTCCCGAAAGATGCAGAAGAGCCGGAAGAAGGCGAGGAAGAGGACGTTGCCGAAGGCGAGGAAGCCAAGCGCATTCCTGGCCCGAGCGAAAAAGACGGGATCAAGATCGCGATCATCGGTCGCCCGAACGTTGGCAAGTCGACCCTGGTCAACCGCATGCTCGGTGAAGACCGGGTGATCGTGTACGACCAACCCGGCACCACCCGCGACAGTATCTACATCCCGTTCGAGCGTAACGACGAGAAGTACACGCTGATCGACACCGCCGGTGTGCGCAAGCGCGGCAAGATCCACGAAGAAGTCGAAAAGTTCTCCGTGGTCAAAACCCTGCAGGCGATCAAAGACGCCAACGTGGTGATCTTCGTGATGGACGCCCGCGAAGGCGTGGTGGACCACGACCTGAACCTGCTGGGCTTCGCCATCGAGTCGGGTCGTGCGCTGGTCATCGCGATCAACAAGTGGGACGGCATGACGCCGAGCGAGCGCGACTTCGTGAAGGTCGAACTGCAGCGTCGTCTGTTCTTCGTTGACTACGCCGACATCCACTTCATCTCGGCCCTGCACGGCACTGGCGTGGGCAACCTTTACGCCTCGGTGCAGAACTCGTTCAAGTCCGCGGTCACCCGCTGGCCGACCAACCGCCTGACCCAGATCCTGGAAGACGCGGTTGGCGAGCACGCACCGCCAATGGTCAACAACCGCCGGATCAAGCTGCGTTACGCCCACTTGGGTGGTGCCAACCCGCCGATCATCGTGATCC
>C687J35174_10012368_pt1 | contig 10432 bp, 12 predicted proteins | sample RifCSPhighO2_01_FD_35174 | JGI IMG/M metagenome (IMG submission 35174)
GACCAAAGTGGTGTAGCCACCTTGGAAGGCCTGCTTTTCGAAGCAGACGCTTAACTTTTTTAACCAGCTTTACTTCACTCGCCATTGTGGGGGTAGACTCCCCACCCATCTTGCTAACGCAAGAGGGCCTATTTTTTATAGACTTTCAACGCGACTTGATGAGTCATTAAGTATTTATAGAATTGTTGTATAGTGTCTCTCTATGAAGACTTATTTAATAGTCTATTTCGGAACTACGGGAACAAAAGCATCTGAAATCGCGAAGAACTTGGAGAAGATTGGTTTTGAGACTGTTTATGGTCCGTATGATTTTATTTATAGGTGGGATGCTCAAAAACCCACTCCTGAAGAAATTCTTGCGTTAGGAGACAAGATTGTCGATGCGCTCAAAGGCTCGGGCGCAGTGTTTAATCTGGATACGCACGATTGAGCAATATTCAAATATTCACCTAGAATAACAAGTCACTGGACAACTTCGCGTAACATTCTTAATCCATCTTGTTGAAGTTCAAGTATGAATCAAGAAAACTCAGAAGAATATCTTGCAGATGTGTGCGGCATTCACGCAGGAGACGGATGGATGGCCTCCACAACAAACGAGGTTGGTTACGGTACATCACCAAAAGAAGAACAATATTTTCAAGAAGTGCTACAACTTTACTCAAAGCTGTTCAAACTGACACATTTGCGCATCTTGAGAAGAAAAGCTGTTGAATTCAGATTCCAATCAAAAGAAGTTCAACAGCAACTTATAAGACTTGGTTTTTCACGCGTAAAGAAACTTGAAAGCCTGCACACTCCTAAGTTTATTTTTTATAAAAAAGAGTTTATGATTCGTTTTCTCAGAGGATTAGTTGACACTGATGGTTGTGTATATTGGAGAAAAAGCGTTAATCATCACTACCTCATTATCTATTGGGTTACTACATCGGAGAAGCTTGCAGATGAAATCATGCTCCTGCTTTCAAATTTAGGTTATTCACCACGCAAAGAAAGCAGTTCGGGAAATACGGCAGATAAGTCAATACGAAGAAAAATACACCGAGTTGTCGTAATGCGCTGTGCAGATGTTACAAAGTACTTGAAAGAAATTGGCTTCAGGAATAATGTTCGTTGACAACAGGTGTATAGACAACCTGGTGAACTGCAAAAATACAAAATGAGCCCGGCCAGATTCGAACTGGCGACCATTTCCCTGTGAAGGAAATATCATACCGCTAGACCACGGGCTCGCAAAGAATAATCTCCTGTGGCTGATTTATAAAGATTGTGTTAGACGTTGAGAGATTATTGAAAAGAATCAGTGTGCTATTTCTCAGTGTTAACTTAAGCAACATTTAAAAGCGTGTCTTGCTGGATTAAGTGTATGCCTCGAATTGCTATTGTGCGTAAAGACCGATGTAACCCTCAAGGGTGCGGTGGCTATTTGTGTGCCCGCGTCTGTCCGGTCAACATGGAAGACAAGGATTGTATAGTTCCAGGACCGCCTCCTGAGAAAAAGCCGATTATTGATGAAAAGCTCTGTACTGGCTGCGGAATCTGTCCGAATCGTTGTCCTTTTGGGGCGATAGATATTGTGAACCTTCCCGAGGCGTTAAGCAATCCCATTCATCGCTATGGACGCAACGGGTTCCATCTTTATTCCCTGCCAACTCCAATTTTCGGAAAAGTGGTGGGAATTGTCGGGCGCAATGGCATAGGAAAATCAACTGCAATCAAAATCGTTGCAGGCGCATTGAAACCGAATCTGGGGACTGATGAGGATGCCGACTGGACTGATATTGTAAAATTTTTCAAAGGCAAGGAAGCTCAAGGATATTTTGAGGCAGTGCGTGATGGTAAAATCAAGGTTGCCTACAAGCCTCAGCACGTGGAGCTGATTCCGCAGACAATGAAAGGGAAAGTGCACGAATTGCTGCACAAAGTTGATGAGCGCAAGAAGTTTGACGAGATGGTCAAAGAATTGGACCTGCTTGATGTGCTTGACCGCGATATCACCGAGGTGTCTGGAGGGGAGCTTCAGCGTATCGCGATTGCGGCGACCGTACTTCGCCAGGCCAACCTCTATATTTTCGACGAACCATCTTCATATCTTGACATCAAGCAGCGCATCAATGTTTCAAAATTTATCAAATCATTGGCGGATGAAAACACTGCTGTGCTTGTTGTTGAGCACGACTTAATCATTATGGATTATATGACTGATTTGCTGCACATCATGTATGGAAAAGAAGGCGCGTATGGAGTGGTGAGTTTGCCAAAGTCGACGCGTACTGGAATGAACATTTATCTTGAAGGATTTATCAAGGATGAGAACATGCGCTTCCGCGACCATGAAATCAAGTTTCTTGCACGCCCTCCTCAAAAGCCAGTGAGTAAAGTCACGTTGACGTCCTGGGATTCAATGCACAAAAAGCTTGGAAATTTCGCGCTCACTATTAAAGAAGGCACTATCGGGCGAAGCACCGTCATCGGTATCTTGGGAGAGAACGGAATCGGAAAGACGACGTTTGTCAAGATGCTTGCAGGCGTGATAGAATCAGATGAAGGAAAAGTGGATGCAAAAGTTAAGGTTGCTTACAAGCCTCAGTATTTGGAAGGAAGAAACGACGAGCTTGTCATGAATCTTCTTGGAGAAGCAACGCAAAAGTATGATGCACAGTTGATTGTCCCACTTGAAATCCGTCCGCTTCTTCTCAAGCCTTTGAACACACTATCAGGTGGAGAACTTCAACGTGTCGCGATTGCGCATTGTCTTTCGCAAGCTGCAGATTTGTATTTGCTTGACGAACCAAGCGCGTATCTTGATATCGAGCAGCGCTTGGCGTTTAGCAAAGTGGTGCGTGATGTAGTTGAACAGCGCGGCGTGAGTGTACTAATTGTAGACCACGATTTGTTGTTCATTGATTATCTTTCTGACCGCATCATTGTGTTTGAAGGAGTTCCCGCAAAGCATGGTGAAGTTACTGGTCCGTTCGCGATGGAAGAGGGTATGAACAAGTTCTTGACCGAAGTGGGTATAACCATGCGTCGTGATAAAGATACCAATCGTCCACGTATCAATAAGCCAGGCAGCCGGTTGGAGCAGGAGCAGAAGGCAGAAGGAAAGTTGTATTATGGTTGATGAGTGACATGAAAAAAGTAAGTGCGTCAGAAGCAGAGAATAATTTTGTGATCGGACAAGCAAATTGTTTTCCTGAAAAGTACGCAACAATGTTGTTGAAAATTAAAAAGATGTCAAAAGAGGAAAAACTGAAAATTTCAGGGCAAAAAGAGTTTGAGAAAACGTGGAACGAACTTTTTGAAGACAAAGAAACAGAGTGGTACAAAGCGGATTTGCCTCCAAACACTAAGTTTGTGAACCGAGTGTTTGATAGCGGCAAAGGGTTTATGCGAAGCATCGGGTTGAAGCATTCTGATTTGCTCAAAGAGTATGAAAATAGAACGAAAAATGAGTTCAGGAAAAGAATTAATGAAATCCGAGCAAATCTTGCTGAAAGACCACGTGTAATCGTGCTCACAAAAGACTTCAAGGAATTCTCAATTTTTGATGGAGCAAGAAGAGCGCTTGCGTTTATACTTGAGAATAAAAAAATACCTTGCTATATAGGTAAAAGGAAGTCTTTTTCTACGTTGAAGTATCTCAATTAGTACAAACGCCTGTGCTTCCTGGTGAAGACCAAACCTTTTTATAGGTCTGTGCTGTCCAAAAACTAATGGATAAAGAGGTTTTAGAGTTCTGGAAAGAGGTTAATCCTGAAAGCGCGTTCTGTATGGGTGTGAAAGAATGCGTCGCCATATTATTCATTCCGTCATATTATAATGTGAAAAAGGCGCTTGCGAAAATTGAGCAGTTGCAGCGTGGTGCTGATCCAGCCATACAAAAGTTTTTGAACGCTGAGAAGCGAGGATTGATGCGTGAGGAACCTCAGGATGCTCCAGATCAAATCATGGGCGTGTTTTACACGCATCTTGTCAAGGAAGGGGTGAATGAAAAACACGTGCTTGCCCTCGCAGAGCAAAGCCTGAACGTTCTTGGTGTTCAGCAGCATCTTTGGGAGGAGTCCTGGCCTGTTGAACTGCAAATTTTCTCAAGCCAGTCGTGCGATGGTGCAGTGATGCTTCTTGAAATTATCAAGAAAGAATGCAAGGGAGAAGAAGTCAAGGAAGCGCTTGTCGCGGTTCAGAATCGCTTGAAGTTGTGGAAAGTGCACACTTGCAAAGTGAAGCTCACTGGAAGCGATTTTGCAAAAACGTTCCCCTTACTGCAAAAATATTCGAACGGGCTTGGCCGGAAGAAAGAATACGCAGGAATCATTAAGGACCTCTACGCATACATGGAGACTCCTGATGAGATAGAGCATAAAGCGCTTTTGTGGATTGATGAGGAACTCCCTGCGTTGAATAACATTCTCACTCGTCTTGCGAAGCGTTACAAGTGCAAGCCGACTGTTGAGGACATTAACAAAGCACTGGAGAAGCACCAACACGTCCCGCTTAAAGAATTGGTAAAGACCACTATGGAATTGCGCAGTGTTCTCCAAGTAATCGCGCATGATGAGTGGGTACAGATTACTCCAAAGTATGACGTGCGCGTCATCGAAACTCCCAAATATCTTGTTCCCTTTTTACCAACAGCTGCGATGCAACCGTTTGATGGTCTTACCAAAAAACCGTTCTGTCTTTCATTTGTCACAACAGACCCAAAGGCAAGTCCAAGCACGTTCTTGCCTGCGCTAGTCCAAACCTTGGTGCATGAAGAATACGGGCATTGTGTTAACTTTATGGACAGTTTTACCAATCCGCAGAATCGAGTTGTAGAAATTATGGGTTCAACGCTCGATACTCCGATTACTGAAGGGATTTCTTTTTTTCGTGAAGTAGAATCCACAAGAACTTTTGAGCGCGTCTTGAAAAAAGGACCAAAGTCGAAAAGCGAGAAGGAAATAGTCAAGCTTATCGAGAAGTTTTGTCCATTTGACGCATTTGTTGATGGAATATTGTTTGAAGTTGCACAGTGGCGCATGGTGCGCTTTTTGCGTGCTGTGAGTGATGTCCGTTTGAATCTTGAGAAACAGAATTTCCCTGAATTTATCGACTGGGCACATGAGAAGACAGGATTGAGCAAAAAGCTCGTGTTCGACCAAACGTTTCATTTCCAACAGAACCCTGGCTACGCTCCTTGTTATAGTGTATTTGGCCAACGATTGAGAGACTTTCAAAAGCAAGCAATGAAGAATGGATTTTCTCAAGTGGAGTTCAACACTTTTGTGGCAAGTGCTGGTTTTCCCGCACGGGATATTTTTGAAGAAAGGTTGAAAAATAAGTTTGATCTTGCTTAATCAGCTGCAATAGCGCTCAACAAGTTCTTCTGCAGTTGCGCGAAGTGTTGGGTTCGCGATATGCCTAAAGTTGCCGTTGATAATGTTTCCTTTAAGTCCTGGGACCGGGCCTAAGTCAACTGCAAGAACGCGTTTGACAACTTCATCAATGAATACAGGGACGCGATGGGCTTCTGACATTCTGTTCATTACTTCAAGTGTTGCTCCTTCATGATTTGCGTCAAAATCGGCATCTACGGGAAATGCTGCGACAGCGTAGTGAAGTCCAAGTTGTTGTGCCATGACTGCTTCTGGGCAAATAGTCATTCCAACAATATCGGCATATTGTGATCGTCTTTTTCCTTCTGCGGGTGTTCCAAATGCATCTCCAGGAATAACGACGCAGGTTGCTTTTTCGTGAACTCCCTTAAATCGCTCTTTAAATTGTTGACCAACCTGACAAAGAATTTCGCGCAAGGCAGGTGAAAAAGGCGGATTGCGAACAACATGAACCACAAAACCTACACCATAAAGATTTTGATTTCGTCCTGTTTCATCAATATAATCCTCCAGGATGACTAAGCTTTCAACCCTGATGAGTCGTTGCAAGCTTCCTACTGCACTTGTCGCAACAATTGCTTCTGCACCTAGTTTTTTTGCGGCGATTAAATTTGCAGCGTAATTTATTGCAGAAGGACCGTAGATTTCAGGCCATTTGCCGTGGCGGGGGATGAAAATAACCCCATCTTTGCTCGATTGATAGTTGATGACTCCTGAATGATTTGTAGTTCGATATGCTGTATCTATCTCACTCCAAAGGGCGTCTTTGAATGTGGGGCTGTCCTTAACACCTGACCCTCCGATGATTGCGACTTTCATGAACAAATGAGTTTCGTTGCACTTCTTAAAGATTTAGAAATGAGAAAAGATAGTTCAGAGTTTGATTTTTCTCGCAAACGTCAAGAAGCCTGAGTGCCCAATTCCGGTGCTTTTCGGTCTTACCTTCCGTCCTTCTATCTCCCAGAGCCGTTCAATTATCTCAACAGTCTTGACGACAAAGAACTCGTCGTGCTTCGCGAGCTCATTGCAGAAGTCCTGCACTTGAGATATGCTCGGCGAATAACTCACAAGAAAGCCGCCCACCCTTAACGCTTTCGCCGCGTGCACAATGACTTTCCAAGGCTCTGGCACGTCAAGCGTGATTAAGTCAACATTTATTTCATCTATTCCATCGTACAGGCTTTGATGTTTGGTTTTGGCATTCGTAACGCCTGCAAGCTTGTAGTTCTCCTGCGCGGTCGCGATGCAGTCCTCGCGCACGTCATAGCTGATGACTTCTTTGACAATTCGCGCAAGTGCTGCAGCTAACGCTCCGCTTCCCACCCCTCCATCAACAACAAGAGAATTTTTATCGATTCCCGTTTCTGCAATAATAAGTCCGATATCTTTTGAAGGAATGGTCTGCGGGAGTTTCTTGAATCGCTTGTAAACATCGATAAAATCTGCATCAATCAAATAGAAAGGTTTGTTGCTTTTGCTTATCACCACTGTCCCGCTGGGCTTTTTCAAGTCTTCTTTTGATATCATCCCGTATTTGGTCTGTACATCATTTGAGAGATCCATAATAAAGTAGGTTTCTTGGTCTCCTACGATATGTTCACGACCATCAACAATTTCGCGTTTTTCTTTGTGAATTAAGAGTTTCATATAGAAGAAAGGCCTGAAAGTGGCTTTAAAAAGGTAACGAAAAAAAGTTAGGGTTGACGAAAATGATTTGCCAACGCACGAATCAAAATTACTTTAGCCAAATTCTCCTTATTGCCAAAGAACAAACACGCAAACAGTCAAGCAAGCATCATGTATTTATTCGAATCTTAATCTCTGCTTCTTATTTTGGTAAGTAATCGCAAGATTTCAAGGTACAGCCAAATGAGCGTGACCATGAGTCCAAATGCTGCGTACCATTCCATATATTTTGGTGCGCGATGTTCTGCTCCTTTTTCAATGAAATCAAAGTCTAGAACAAGGTTCAGCGCAGCTATTACCACAACAATCAAGCTAAAACCGATCCCAATCCATCCATTTTCGTGGATGTATGGAATAGCGATTCCAAAGAGTCCTAAAATGAAAGTGGCTAAGTAAATCAAAAAAACTGCTCCAGTAGCGGCAACAATTCCAAGCTTGAAGTTCTCTGTTGCCCGTATCCATCCTGATTTGTAGGCAAACAAGAGGCACAGCAGTGTACCAAACGTAAGCAAGACTGCTTGAAAGACAATTCCGGAAAACTGCTGCTCAAAGATGCTTGAGATGACGCCTAAAACCACTCCTTCTACGAGCGCATAAATTGGTGCAGTAATAGGGGCCCAAGTGTGTTTGAANATTGTGATAATTGCAAAGATTAACCCTGCAATGCTTGCTCCAATCAGTCCAACAATCGCAACTGCTGGGTATGCAAGAGTGAGATTCCACGAAATTGCCGCCATAATGATGACCAACAAAAGCAAGGTGAGCGATTTGTTGACAGTTCCATCAAGTGTCATGTAATTGACAGTATTTCCCATCGAATAATTAAAAAAAGTTTTTTGGTTGAGTGCTGGGTTTGCGGTTCGCATGGGTATTTTGTAGTTTACAACTATATAAGTTTTGTGAAGCGCGTCAATACTGCGCATGAAGAGCATTCAGGCATTCTAAACTGCTACCAAATCCTCAGGGTCGGATAATATTAAGTGCGCTAAGTCAAAAGCTCGCGCCCACCACCGGTCTATTGACCGGTGGCATACTCGCGAGTTTTGACTCAGCAGTTTTCCACCCTGCCACCAGTCATAGACTGGTGGAAAACTACGTATTCTACAAGCATTGGTTCTTCATGAACCTGAAAGTCAGTGAAACATCTCATAATGATTGCGTGAAACTAGTTTCACAGATGTTATTTAAAGCAGTTTCACAAATACTCTGTTCGAGAGAGTTCCTCTCAGGTGAAAGATGAAATTGTTGATAATAGGATTGGTCGTGCTTCTTGCGCTTGCCGCGTGCACGGGAAAATCAAGCGCTGCGACAAAGGCAGTCATTTACAAATCTCCAGGTTGTGGCTGTTGCGGAAATTACGCTGCATATTTGGAGTCGCGCGGGTTTGAAGTGGAAGTTGTTGAAAAGGATGATTTATCTGCTATCAAAGAGCAGTATAAAATTCCCAAAGAAACGCAAAGTTGCCACACTACCGTTATTAACGGCTATGGTGTGGAAGGCCACATGCCTATTGAGGCAGTCGAAAAGCTGGTTGCTGAAAAACCAGATATTGTCTCTATTGCATTGCCAGGCATGCCGATGGGATCCCCAGGGATGGGCGGGTCTAAGCAGGGCACATGGACAATTGTTAGTATTGATAAGTCTGGCGCGCAGCGTGATTTCATGAAAATCTAGATAAGTTTAAAAACCCAACAATGGAAAAACGCAGTATGCAGAACACGCGCATCGTAGGAATTGCAATCATAGTACTGGCAGTGTTGTTCTTTGTAATTGGTTTTTATTATGTCAGCTCTGCTGAAAACGCGCTGCTTGCCGGCCACACCGTAGAAGATAGCGGCACGTGCAGTCATGACCTTGGAGCAGTCTGCCCGTTTGCGGAGCTGAACAAGCTCGCAGTCCCGAAGTATATTGGACTGTTTGCTGACCTTTTGTTGTTCGCGCTGGGTGTTTTCTTGTTTGTTCAGAAAAAATCTGCTGAAAAGTTAATGACGCACGCCAAAGTCGAGGTCAAGAGTCTTGAGGGTGAAGAAGCGCAGGTTGCCGCCTTACTTGTCGAAGCACAAGGTATGATGTTCCAGAATGAATTGGTTGAAAAAACCCAGCTGTCTAAAGTAAAGGTCACACGCATCCTTGACAAGCTAGAAGGTAAGGGTTTGGTTGAGCGCAGGCGCCGCGGCATGACTAACGTGATAATTCTAAAGTGACCTCCTCCCCGCACTAAAGTGCGGAGATTTTTGGCTCAAAAGATTAAACGTAATCAGCGTACAATCGCTACAACCACTCCTTTAACATTTGAATAAGGCACAAGCCAGGGGTCTTCTACAGTGTTCGCCCATCCCCTGGTGCGGTAGGAGACTGAATTTCCAGTGGACACGACCGCAGTCACCACGTGAAGGATGTTTTGTTTTCCTAGAGGTTCGTAAAATGAGATGATGTCTCCTTCTTCAATTTCCCTTGATAAAGTGGGTGTTTTCTCAACAAGAAGGGTTTGAGTGTTAATGAGTGGCTCCATAGATGGAGTGTCAACGTTGACGTAACGCAAGCCAGATTGTTGGATGCACACCCTGCTTGGGCCTGCAGTGATTTGATTTTCAGAAATGTGCGAGATAACTTTTCCAGTGGCATCGCTGGACAGATAGGGCGCAAGCAAAAGTCCCATGAAGAAAAACGCTCCTCCAACAATAACGGTGAGAAAGAGCAATTCAGGCATTCCTCGTTTGTGCATACTCTTGAGAATGAAAGGTAGTTTAAAAAGTATTAGGCAAGAGAATGAATTGTGATTACTTGGTCCGAATAATACAAGCTAGTTTTTGACTTTTTAATGAGTGATAAAAGTTTAAATGTTTGAAAAACAAAGGAAGCTGAGAACACTCCAGTGTCAAGCGATAGGCACCTGCATAGGGTCCATTAATGCGGCCGATAATTGAAAATTCATGAAGCAGTTGTTGTACTTGGTGCAAACCAATTAAATTTGCAGAGTACAGAATTATTTTTGGAGGACTAACTTGAACAGTAGCTTCGCTATCAAAGAATGCTTTAAGCCACTCCATTTTGATTTCAGTCGTGCCACTAAGTACCTCAAGAGGAATTTTCCACTCAAAAGTTCCAAATGAGCCATACTGTTGCAAATCATGAAATACCGCATTGCGGTAAAGCCGCACTTCCATCTTTTTTGCATTGTACTTTGCATCGAAATTGTAAACTTGTTTGCAATCTGCAATAAAGAAATTACCTGAAAACTCGCTATCCCAACCACTGCAAGCAGTGGGGTATTACGCGGCAAACAACTGTTTGCCTTGGTTCAAATCTGATTCGAACCGCGAGTTTTCTTTGGCTTCGCCAAACCGGCAATTTCTAATTCCATT
>C687J35174_10012372_pt1 | contig 10430 bp, 6 predicted proteins | sample RifCSPhighO2_01_FD_35174 | JGI IMG/M metagenome (IMG submission 35174)
GCTGCTTCCTCTAAAAAAGCAGAGCATGCTTCGCCGGCTCCGGTATGGCTCTTAACAGAAGTTACTATTTTATGAATCAATTCTTCCTCCTGCTTTATTTTCTCATCCTCTTTCCTCTTTTTCTCCTCTGGTGTTTCATTTTCTTCCNTTATTGGNGGAGGAGAACATTGCCCCCCGCAGGATTGATTGGCGATGGCGCCAGCGCATTCTAAAATGCCANTATCTGTATCCTGGAAATTTCCGTCTTCGGCCATGGCCTTGCAAGCGACGAGCGAGGGGTACCATTGAAGGCTGCAGCATTCTTGGAGAAGATTCTTTTCTTCATCGAGCAGGGCCACTAATTCCATTGGATCGCCAACTGGCCCCTCCACTTTTTCTTTAAATGCCAGCCGATTTTCAAAAAGTTTTCTTTCCAAACTTTCGCGTGGACTCCTAGAGCACAATTGCTGCGCCACAACAAGTTCCTTCATCATCGTGTATTGAGCGGGCAAGCCTGACTTCTCATTAACACAGACCTTTAGTCGTCCCGTATTAGCATTGTAATCTCCAGTAAAACATTTTTTATCGTCAGGAGTGTTCTCATCCGGCGGACTCGGAATACATTCTATGTCTGGCATACAGGTCTGGCACTGAGCATCCAGATCCGCCCCATCAGCAAAGTTGGCGGTGGCCGAGGGNTCATAAAGAGACAATCGCCACCCACCAGTAGTGCAAATATCGGGGCCTGAATCAGTGACATGAATCGGCAATTCAGATCTGTAGTTATANGGCAAACACTCAACGAGGGTGATGGTTAAATCTGAATCTGGAGGGGTTGGCTCCGACACAATCCGTTTTGTGTTCTCATCCATCCATTGGTCGTCACGGGTGATATCTGGCAGGCCCGGCGCGCCATGCCATTTNCCATCATTCTGCTTGTACCAAAAATTACCTNCAGTATCTTCCCGAATCTCTCCCGCCTTCGCATTGGCGGCCAGATACAGTGGCTGGCCACGGGTTTGCGAGCANTTACCACCTTCAACCGGACGGCACAAGTACCCGCGCGCTCCAATGGGATGACTACAAATTCCACCCGTNAGGGCTGGTTCTGGTATGTCATCGGGATACGTCCCACCCAGTCGTACTGTGCCGGGCGCCATTCTTGATTCAAGCGTTGGCATGACCGGCTCAAGAGGTAATTGCCACTGCAAGCCAACATCATCTTGGCGTATCCAAATGACTACGCCGAGATCATCAAGTGATACCGATTTATATAAAACGGGTTCACCATCTTTAAGCAGTAAAGCGGCGAGTCCACGGAGTGCACTTTCGAGAGGACAATGTCTCATCGTCAAAATTTCCATGTCATTCTGCGCGTCAGCGCCCGGACAGTTCATACCCTCTGATCGTGTGACATAGTTAAAGCCATGTCGGTAGCGGAAGACCGCTGCAGCCAGAAGCCGCTGGCTTTCTTTTCCGTTTTTTGTTTCAACCAATTGGTTAAGAGCCCCCCGAACTGAGTTTATTTCATCATCTGCGTCTTCGAGGTCGATTGGTCGCCCGGATGGCGTTCGGGAAAGAACTGGATTTGTCATTTCATCCACGCCGGACTGCCAAATATTGAGAATGCCAGGCAAGCCGGCGTCGAGCGGACTGGTCTGCCCGGTCCAGCCAACCATTTTATTTTCGTGTCCGGTGACAATCAGTTGCAGATCGCGCGCGAGCGTGCGGTGCCATGCTGCGCGCCGAGCTTGATGCGCAATTTCTTTTGTCGTAAAACAATTGCCTTGGGATTCATCCCAAGAAGCGCATAACAATTTCTCGTCTTGTTGTACTGCAATATCAACATCGCCTTCTTCTACCGGATGCCATAACCGTCCTTTTAAAATGAGTGGCAAATATGTTTGCACATCGAGCTCTGTGCCAGCATCCATGGTTTCAAAAAGAGTTATCTCTTCAATAGCTTCCAGAATCGTCTTCTCCTGGGCGTGGACAGGAGCAGCCAGCACTACGAAGCCGACAACGAATAAGAATCGCTTCATGGTTCGAAGGCGTCGTAATCGCGAAGGGGATCCTTGGCATCAAGAATGCGATTCAGTTGGGCGGCTGCTTGCGCCGCCAACGCCGCGCCGTTGCGCAAATCCAGCGAGGCGCGCTGGAGACAGGTGATTTCCGCCTCCAGGCCGCCAAAACGATCCATGCCCAGCGCTAAGGCAGTGGCCCGATTAATCATTGGGCGGACATGTTTGAACTCGCGTTCAATTTTTTGGTCTTGTTCTGGACCTTTGTCCAAGGTGATGGAACTAATACTGATTAAGTCACCAACGTCGAGCAGCCCTTGCGTACTCAGCTGCACCACCAACTCATGGAGTGCTGCAGGGAAAAGGAAAAAACGTCGCTCCTCTAAAGCACACTCGTACGTGCGCAAATATTCTTGTAAGACCAGGCCTGTGTCATGACGCTGTAAATCGGCCAATGATAATGGATCTTGCCAAGGCAGTAATTTACCTGCAATTGTTCGGAGGAGCGGAGGAACAGGCTGTGTGCCGTTCGGTCCGGAGCATTCCAGCTCCGCCTCTGGATCGCTCAGCGACTCAAGTATCGTCGTTACGTCCTGACGGAATCGGCGTGACCAGACATCGATCGAATCGTCAGGACCGCTTTCAATCATATTTTTATCAGCACTACTCAGAAAAACGTCGAAACTCTGAGTACCACAGGAACCCAGTAACGGGTGGCGATATTCGCGGAGCCCACCGGGGGGAGTCCAAGGCCAAGGAAAAACCTGGGCGGCCCAAAAACGGTTTCCGCTGACAGCTACCATTATTGCTCCGACGATCACAAACAATTGGGTGCGCCAATGGGGCCGACCATAAAGTTTTTTCTTCATCACGGCGAGGAAGGCGGGGTAGTAGTCGATGCAGATGGAGCAAACACCGGTAGCAAGTCCTCGCAGCTACTGAGGAAGCAGGGGATGCGATTCAGGTGACCGATGAGTCCGGCGGCTTGCCGAATCGTAAATTGCAGCGGCCAGCGGAATTCTTCTAAGAACAAATCAAAATTCCCCGAGAATTGCAGCACGCTCCGGTAGGCCGCGTCATATTCCACCGCCAACTTCAGAATGTCACCTTCGCGCTGCAATAAGTTATCAACCGTGCTCGGGCAGAATGTCCTGATGTTTGATTCTGCTAGGGCATTGCTATTGAGAGCACCCAAATGACACGCTGGCAGTGTCGGCACTGTTTTTTGAATACAGCCCAGGGGGTTAAGAGTGATGGTTTGGGAAGCAATTTCAGTCTTAGTGAGAGATGCTAATGCACGATCACAAACTGTATCGACTTCACATTGGAAGGCGCGGGCGCTTTGTGCCAAATAGGGGACTAATTCCGAGGTCAGGACTCGGCGCGTGCGGAAGAAGCCACGCCGTCCAGCCGACCATTCCGTGCTAATAAATTCATCGTCGATATCCATCTCAGAATTGCTGCGTGAAACCCCCTCCTTTCCCGGAGCGACAGAGCGCCACTCATTTGTTCCCACTTTAATCCAGGCGATGCCGTCGGTCGTGAAGCGCACCGTGCTTACCGGAGCATCTTCTGCCTTTGGGTAGCCATAGAGCACCGCTCGGAATTTCCGCTGGGCTCGCGCTAATTCAAGGACGATTGCCTTCTGACATTCTTTCCCACTGATTCCCGTGGGGATATCACCTTCCGGGTTGGCATCAAAAATACCTTGAGCTCCTGCTGATGCTGGGGTCAGAGAGAGACAAATCGTGCCTGCAAGAGAAAGGACTAGAAAAAGATGCTTCATGAGCTATTCGGGTGGTGGAGCCGGTGCTACCGGTAGTAATAATTGAACATCGAGGGGACGACTGAACGTCGGTAGAATTTGGTTCCGCGGCAAAGCGTACGGGATCAATTTGGCGGGGTCAGTCACGCCAAACTGTAAACTGGCTTCCACCATCGCCCGCCGGGCTTCCGCAATCGGATCAGCTTGGTTCAAGTTGCCGACACCGGTCACGTGCCAGCCTGCTCGTGGATAACTAACCTCACCGTTCAGAGCGAGGCAGACCCAATCTTCATAATTACAATAATCAAAACCATCTTCGTACGGATCAGGGAACGATTCGCCTTGAGACTCCAAATCTTCGCGCAGCAGGATACCAGGCCTGGCCGCTATCCGCGTGAATCTTTCGATCAAATCTTGTTCTACGTGAACGCAACGTCCAGCAGTTTCGTCTTCACCGCCGAATGATTCAACTTCGTTCCAACGGTAACAATCTTCTTCGGTTTCATCCCATATATCATCCGGATCAATAGTGAGGCTGTTCCAGAAGCGGTTGTACGTCGAATTCATTGTTAAAATTATCGAGCTTATCTTACTAAAAATATTCTTTGTATCCCCATCGTCAGTGGGAGGCACGTATTTCTGCACGCTTGGTAAGTTGACAACGGGCACCGTCAAAACTGCGGGCAACGGCATATTTTGGGTCAAGTTCTTGAGAGTTGGCAGAGCAGGGAAGTCTGCGAGTACGGGAATGATCGGGTTTTTTTCGTTGAGAGCGGGTGCAGCAAGTCCCTCCATATTCAGATGTATTTGAACTGGTTCTATAACTGGAACTCGCAGCAAGGCGCCTGTGTTACTAATACTTAAATGACTAAAATCGAGCACAACATCGGGCAAACTGGTTTGAGGTATTTGCGGTAGGAATTGACCGCTCAGATCGCGAATACCATCCACATTGAACCAAGGGTCCAGAAATGAATAAATGGGTGGAGTAAAACGGTCATCGCGACACCATGGCATGTTCGTTCGGTCTTGAAACCGTTGATACGTGCTTTGTGTGGAGCGCCATTGAGGCAAGAGAGAAAAGCGCTCATCACGCGCTTTCATATATTCACCGAATTCGAGTGTGTTCTGCAAAACCCAGTCGGTGGTGCCCTTTTGCAAGTCGTCGTTAAACTTCAAATATAATGCCAATTGACTCGCGAGTTCAGCGCGTAAATTCCGAACCTCCTCAATTCTCACAATGTAATCATCAAGATCCGTCATAAAATCCGCCAATTTGCCATCAACATCGTCACAGTTATCCTTTTTCTTCTGGGCCATATGCCACACACACCAGCTCTGCTTGATCGCACGCAACTCAGTGGCCGAAGCCAGTGGGACTACGACGGGGATTTTTTCCTCTTTGAATTGAAGAAAGAGCGCGTCCATCAAGTAGTCAGCAATTTGACCAAGCAAACCTTCACGCATTTCTAATTGAACCTCAATCGGTTGCTCGAACGGATTTTTATCCCAACCCGGATCATTCACGAGCGGCAGGTCCGGGGTGAAAAGGGGATGGAGCGGATCAAGTCCAACCGCGGCGATTGCAGGCAGAGTCATGCGAACAACCGGCGGCGAGAAAAACTCGTGCGCCGCAGTTTGCTGCTTTTGCCACCATGTCACAAAGCCGCGCTGACCGGTGTCATCAAAAGCACGGAGAAGAGCGCCAGAGGAACGCGGGAACATGATCGCGCCGGAATTATTTTTCAGGAGTGTGAATTGCACCCCTGCGCGCTGTTGGGCTTCATCGAGGGTCATCAGAGGTTGAGATAAATCATTATTAAAGTCCTCGGCTAACTTTTTGCCATTGAGTAATGAGAAGCCGTCGCCTAATTCCTCAAACCATAAATCTTCATCCACTTTAAAAACACTTCGCTTGGGGTCATCGGCACCCCGAGGTGGGTCTTGGTACGGCGCGAACTCCATCCAAGCCCCTCTTTCTTCCTGTGTAAGGCGCATGTCATCACCGTCATTTTGAAAAAAGTGATTATCGCCATACGGTGTTTTGGGGTCGTAATATGCGGCGATAACACAGCGACGATAATTGACACTACGTCGTCCTTCGGGAGTCGGAGCAGTAGGATCTCGTTGGTTAAACGTAACATCCACCAGCGGATCAATTTCCTTGTCAGTGTTATCAGTCCAACGCCCATAACATGAGACGGGGATGCCCTTTTTTTCAGGATCATCCGTTTTTGGGCGTCGAGTATCATCTTTGGGAACACCTTCCACGCGCGCGCGCGCATAGGAAGCTTCGTAGTGGCGATAGTACGAACGATATTTACCTTTTCCACGAAACAGCGTCGGTCGCGCTAAACATTCGGTGATGGAAGGATGCGCAAAAGGCGGCACTGGAGGGTATTCACAAGGCCAACCAACAGCAATGATGCGAGAAAATTCAGGTCCATTTCGGCAAGTCTCACCGGCGCAGGTCATGCAATTTGGGTCTTCACCAACCGGTTTATCGGTGCAGCAATAGCGATCCTGATTTTTGACAGCTGGCCGGTATTCCCAACCCTTCCACTCAAAGAGCGATCCGTCAGGTCTTTCCACTGAGTCGCTCAATCCAAATTTTTGCTCATAAACATCATTCCACCAGTCAGGTTTTTTGTATTGTGCATCTTTTTTTTCATCGGGCACAGGATCAGCAACTTCATCGTAACGCTCCGTATTCCTACGGCAATCACCCTTTTGGAAGCGCCAACCGGTATGTTCCCATTGCTCAGTATCTGGATTCTGATCGAACGTTGGCCTCACCCAAAGCGTATACAGCCAATCCGAATTTAATTTTTCACACAGACCACCTGTTGTTCCCATTTTATAGAGTTCCCCACATAAGTCTCCATCTGTTGCAGCTGCTTCCATATCACCCCCGCCGCAGGCGTACTTTAAAGCAGCCGAGGCTTGGGCGCTTTCGAGAATGCATTGTTCGTCCACGCAGCAAAGCCGATTGCACTGCTCGTCATTTGTGCAGGTAGCTCCTACCACACCTGGATTATCAGGATCCTCACAGTTTCCTGTGGTCGAGCCTCGTGGTTTATTGCATTTATGATCGGTTTTGCAGTCTTCTTCAAACTTTGTATCCACCCATGGACCAAGCGGTCTTTGGCAGGGCATCGGTGCATAAAACGGAGGGTACTGATACTGGAAAAGCGGAATGATCTTCCCTTGGGCATTTGCCAGGCAAGCGGACATAAAGCCACAAGTTGTGGCTGGATTATCGGGATAAATTAATTCGCCTGCCTTTGGGGCCATACCGGAAAGAATGTCACCGAGTGGTTCACCCTCGCGGCCTGGGACACCAGTTACTTTGGCAATCTTTCCCCCCTGTTCGCTACTCTGGCCGCTGGCCGCTGGACCCAATGTGTTACCAACCGATTGCTCAAAATCCCAGCCGCCACATAATGCAGCATTCACGTTTGCTGGAATGTTTACGGCGGGGTCTCGATTAGTCCACGACATTATTGTATCTATTTGTTCCCACGTACGTGGCTTGGGGACGCTTAAACGAAAGGGTTGAAACTCCGGGGCAGCCAAACCNTCTTGCCCCACAAGAAAGCTACCCGCAATGATGAAGAGGAGAGCAGCCGAGCCTCGTCGAAAAACTGAGGGCATGAGGATCGGAACTCATAGTACAAGTGATAGCGGAGGAACGGGAGCCTTGGGATACATTTTCAATGTTCAATTTTCAATTTCAAAGTTACCTTGTTTGGACATTGGAACATTGGAAATTATCTTCGACCACATCTGTTTCTTTCTACAAGAAAAGATCATTGATCTTTGAAGAAGGGGGGTGTACAAATGTTCATGCACTCGCAGGAGTGCGCACCGGCTCACACTTCGTGGCCTCCTTTACTTCCATTCCCCTTAAACGCATGTATTCCTACAACCGTGTGCACATCGTCGGCTACCAAACACAACCGGTCGAAGTGCGAAAGACGCCTGGCGGCACGAGCGTCGTCGATCTGAATTTAGTCGTGCCGTACACCTTCACAACCGCCGAAGGCCAAGAGATGGGCGGAAAAAGTTTTCATGTCGTCACGCTGTGGGGCGGCATGGCCGAAGTCGCCGGCCAGTATGTCCGGCCAGGCTCGCAGCTTTTCATCAGTGGCCGGCTGCAAACGGACAGCTGGGAAGACGACAAAAAAGAAAAACGCAGCAAGACCAAGATCATCGCGCTTGATATGACGCTGCTTGATCCCAAAGACGGACAAGGACCGGCCATCGACAACGCGCCGCACATTGCAGCGGCGGTAAACCGCGCCGACGTTGTCGGCAATGTGACGCGTGACCCGGAAGTCCGCACCACAACGAGCGGCCAGCAAGTTGTCTCGGTAGGCGTCGCTACCAATGATCGCTGGAAGGACCGCCAAACCGGAGAAGACAAAGAACGCAGTGAATTCCATAACATCGTTATTTGGGGTGATCTGGCCAATGAAATCGCCCGGAATGTCAAAAAGGGTAACCGCGTCTATGTTTCCGGCCGTGTGCAAACGCGCAGTTGGGAAACAAAAGATGGCAGCAAGCGCACCACCACAGAAATCATCGCCGAACAGTGCGCACTCCTCGGACGCGCGCATCCCGCGGCGCTGGATTCCATCTCGAATACCGCGCCAATGCGCTCCAAAAAGTCCGCCGGGGCTAGTCCTGCCGAAGAGGCGATGGGTGTCTCAATTCCGGCCGTCAAATACGAGTCGGAAGTAAAAGTGGAGGATTTGCCGTTTTGATGCTACTCTCCATTTCCATGCAGCAGGACGGTACATCACCGCTCACCCGTGGCGAGTTTGATTCATTCAAACAAAATGATTTTGCCTTATTCCGAAGTGAATTTGAGGCATTCAAAAAGGATGATTTTGTGCCTCTCCGCGAAGAATTTAAGGCATTCCAGAAAACCACGAATGACCAGTTCCAGAAATTAGGCGAATACATTAAAGCGGAAGCAGAAGATACCCGCCGATATATTGATAAACGCGCTGACGAGACCACACGTCATTTCGACGTTGTCGCCGAAAAGATTCATCACGATATGGTCGGTATCCACAAGGACAAAATCAGCCAGCACGATGACAAACTGAAGAATCATGAGCAACGTCTCAAGAAGCTTGAGAAACAGTCGCCACTTCTGGCCGCTTGATAGGCATTTAAATACCGCGGTGGTGGATTGCTCCATCACCGCGGTTTTGAGGGCTCCTGCGTCGACATTTCTATCGAAGCCAGAGCTCCCAACGTTCTTGGATCCATAATGCTGCTGCGACCAGCGGAACTATGGACGCTGCGAGGCAGAGAAAGCCTAAGCCTTGCTGCCATGTCCAGTCATGTGACCCAAAATATGGGTAGATATGAGCAAGCACGTGACTTCCTTCCAGGGTAAGAGGAGTATTCTCCAAAGAACGCTAATTAGTATTATAAATAATTTAAATAAAGAGTCAATAGCCCAACACTAGACCATTTGCGCCATATAGCCGCATTTCAATCGCGGCGATCTCCGGGATCGCCGCTTTAATTTGTTTAGTGATATTCACCACATCGGCAAAGGTTCCGCTGTTCGTATTCAGAAGAAAGTTTGCATGCTTTTCACTCACCTCCACACCGCCGATCTTCAAACCACGTAGGCCAGCCGCTTCAATCAATTTCCACGCTGGTGTGCCGTCAGGCATGGACTTAAAACAAGAGCCGGCCGTTTTCAAATGAGGCTGCGTCTCAATTCTTTTTTTCAACAGTTTTTCAACATCTGCTTTGATGTCCGCCGGTTCTCGAAATGGCACCTCCAGTGTCACTGACCAAATAATTGGCGGAGCTTCGGTGGATGGAACCTTGGTTTGGTCTTTAAACCATGATTCACGATAATGGTAGTCGCAATCATCACGAGAAAAGTTTTGCCATGTGCCATCCACGAATATGTGGACTACGCGCACAAAGGAATCAAACCATACTCCGGCATACCCTTGGCCAGCATTGCCGAACGCCGCTCCACCAATATGACCAGGAATGCCAGAAAGAGGGGAGAGGTCGAGACCTTGTTCTGCAAGTTCATTAATCAAGACAGCCAAAATCTTGCCTGCTTCGACCATTACCGTATTCCCATGAATCTTTGTCGCGTCTGCAGTGATGCGACAGACAACCGCATCCACGATTCCATCGGCAAAAACTGTGTTGGATCCTCCGCCAAGCATGATCAGTGGTACGTGTTTCTCTTTTGCAAAGTTATATGCTGTTTCAGCATCTTCTGATGTCTTCAGTTCGGCGTAATAACGCGCAGCCCCGCCGATACGCATAGTTGTTTTGCGGCCAATGGGGGCGTTTTCTTGGAAGTCCATGGAAAACAGGTTTAGCAGGTTGAGCAAGTATAGAAGGTTTGAGAAAAGAAGGAACCTGCCAAACGTTCTAAACATGCTAAACCTAACGTTTAAGCGTCCACGCCACACGCTCCATTACCTCCAATATTTTATCGGCGCGGTTGCGGCGCTTGGCCATCGTAGCCAGTTGGACCAGCGCCGCCAGGACAAACAGGCCGCCGGCGAGAGCTAGGAAGCCGGTTTGGGTGATCGGCTGCTTAAAGAAAATCAAAATTCCNTGCACNANNGANAGNNCAAAGACGCCGATTAACATTCCAACCACGAGAGTGA
>C687J35174_10012378_pt1 | contig 10429 bp, 9 predicted proteins | sample RifCSPhighO2_01_FD_35174 | JGI IMG/M metagenome (IMG submission 35174)
GGCGGGGGGAGAAAATATTAATCGGTGGAGGGGCTTATATTGAAGTTTTGTTCCCGGATAGAGATGTGTCCAGCCTCGATACCAATACCGGCTCAATTATTGCCAAGCTGATTTACGGCAAAACCTCGATGCTTTTAACCGGCGATGCCCCAAATGGAACCGAAGACTATTTAGCGAGAATCGACGGCGATAAACTAAAAAGCGATATTTTGAAAGTTGCTCATCACGGCTCGAAGACTTCGGTTTCGGAATTTTTTTATGGGGTCGTCAGCCCTCAAATGGCCGCGATTTCGGTCGGGGCGGGGAATAGCTACGGCCATCCCAACAAAGAGACTTTGGATATGTTGGATCAATTTGGCATTGAAACTTTACGGACAGACCAGTTAGGAACAATAAGGTTTGTGTCAGACGGTGAGAAATTTGTGCGAGAGTAAACTAACAACCAACCACTTACCACTAACAACGGGGAAAGTTCCTCGTTGTAAGTTTTTTGTTGTGAGTTGTAAGTTACTTAAATAAGCTTTGCTTTTTTGAGTACCGCGTAAGCGCCTTTTTTATTGATTGTTTTTATCGCTCTGGTTGAAAGGGTAAGGGTGATGAATTTTTTTAGCTCAGGAATGTAGATCTTCTTTTTCTGGAGATTCGGGTACTTCCTAACCATGCCAGTTGGGTTAAACTGGGTGGCGCGAGTCCTATTTGAGTATCCCCCTCCCATCTGGGATCCTTTTTTGTTTACGGGACAGATTTTCATATAATGAAAAATTTCTAATTATTCTAATTACCTAATTATTCTAAATAATTCCCAAACTCTAATTTTTAAAGATTTTTAGGTCAATTAGAAATTAGATCAATTAGGTTAATTTAATGTCGAGTTATGTTATCATAAACACTAAATTAATCAAGTAAATCAAGTATGGACACAGTTTTTCAAATTATAGTTCTGGTGATGTCAGTCGTGGTTCATGAAGTTTCTCATGGTTATGCGGCGAGGGCTTTGGGTGACCGGACTGCCGAATATGCCGGCCGGCTGACTTTAAATCCGATTAGGCATATCGATCTTTGGGGTTCGATAATCATTCCGGCGATTCTTATTTTCTCCCATGCCGGTTTTGTCATTGGCTGGGCCAAGCCCGTGCCGGTCAATCCTCACAATCTTCGCAATCAAAGGTGGGGCGAAGCCCTGGTTTCGGCTGCTGGTCCGGCCTCGAATATTCTTCTGGCTTTGATTTTCGGTTTAGCTCTGCGGTTCAATCTTGTGCCTTTGTCGGCCTTGCCGCTTGTTATGGCAATCGTCATCATCAATCTGGTTTTAGCTGTTTTCAATCTCGTGCCGATTCCGCCCTTGGACGGCTCGAAAATTCTTTTCAGTGTTTTGCCGCCGAGATTTTGGCATATTCGCGAAGCTCTTGAGCGCTACGGTCTCGTCCTCGCCATTATTTTCATCCTATTTCTTTGGCAGTTTGTTTCACCGGCTGTTGAGTGGTTATTTAGATTTATTGTCGGTTAAAAAGAGTTGAAAAGAGTCAGACCTATCTTGAAGTTTGAGGTCTGACTTTTGCAGACGAAACTACTTGGTGATTTGACTTTTTTGAAAAACCGTGCTAGACTATTCAATAGTAAGCATGGTTTTTTGACGTGCGAAACTCTGAACTAAACGGGTCGTTAAATATGGCCTAAAACCAACACAGAAAGGTAGTGACCGATGAAAAAAATCGCTAGTGTGGCGTTTCTTGGCAGTGGATCAGGTGAGCCCGGTGATTCGATGTATGACCTCATGTACTTAGCTGGCAGGTTGTGTGCCAAGCGTGACGTAACGGTCGTTACCGGCGCCTATTTTGGATCTGGCATGGCCGCTCCGGCGCGAGGTGCAAAGGAAGTCAAGGGCCGGACAATAGGTTTCGGCTTATTGGGAATTACGCCCAACCCTCACATTGAAAGCTTCCACGATTGTGGCGATGGAAAGCCAATGGACGAGTTGTCCAACTGCGCCGAGGAACAATTCGGACGCCGTTTGGCCAGGCTTCTCATGCGCGACGCGTTCATCATCGGTGGTGATGGCGGAGTTGGCACAGTTCTTGAGTTGGCCGGCGTTGTCAATCTGAACGCCAAAATCTGGCCGAAGTTTGGCCAGAAAGAAACCAAGCGTGCCGCGGTTTTGATTCCGGCGGATTTGGCATTCAAGACCACCTTCATGGCCCACTTCCGGCTCATGGAATCGGATTCGACGACCAAGTCGGTTGTGGAGGCTACCATTCGGGTCGTTCACACGGCCGAAGCGGCGGTTGATTGGGTGCTCGGTCCCGCTCCGGTTCAATAGTTCGTTCGAGCAGTTTTCACAAAGAGTCGGCTTCGGCTGACTCTTTTATTTTATCTTTTATAAAATTTTCCTCAAATCTCTGCTATCGCTGAAGTTTGAGGAGAAATAAAACTAATTGATTATTTTTCTAAAAGTGGTATGGTTTTTGTGTGAATGACAACTTACTAACCCAAGAAGATTTTAATCTTTTCACTACAGGCACGCGTTTTGTTGTCGGTTCGGTGTTATGGAAATCCGGGATGAGAGATGATGTCGCCACTTTTGATTTATACGTACGCGAGCTTCCGCCAAATCGCAATTACTTAATTTTTGCCGGACTGCCGTCCGTGATTAATTTTTTAAAGAATCTTCGTTTTACTCCTAAACAAATCGCCTGGCTCCATAAGTCTTACAATTTTGAGCCCGATTTTTTAAAATATCTCCGAAAATTTCGCTTTACAGGCGATATCTTTGCTATGAAAGAGGGCACAATATTTTTTCCAAATGAACCGATTATCCGTGTCAAAGCTAATATTATTGAAGCGACAATAATTGAAATGTTTCTTATAAATTCAATTTATTTTCCGACAATTTTTGCCTCAAAACTTTCTCGTTTTCTTACGGCCGCGGGAAGTAAGAGAGGGGCGGTCGCCTATAATAGAAGTTATGGTCCGGAAACCGCCCTTCAATCTGAACGGGTGAAAGAAATGCTCGGCACAATGGGCGGCTTAGCACTCTATTCATATCGTTCAGGCGTGCCGACTTTCTCGACCGGAACTTATCATTACCTTTTTACGTCTTTTGACTCCGAGATAGAAGCGATGAGGGCGTATCTTTTGCATACCAAAGGCAAGGGCTATGTTTTAATTGACACCTACGAATCTATCCGAGGCATTAAAAATTTTATTAAAGTCGCGAAAGAATTGGAAAAAATAAATATTAAGTCTACCGGCATTCAGATAGATAGCGGAGATTTATACGGGTTAAGCGTAAAAGCTCGAAAGATGCTTGATGCAGCGGGATTATCCTACGTAAAGATATTCGTGATGGGCAACCTTGATGAATGGCGAGTTTCTGATTTAGAAAAGAATAATCCCCCGATAGACGTTTATTCAGCAGGCACAGAATTACTTACTCCAACAGATGCTCCTACTCTTGAACTTGTTTATAAATTAAGCGAGATAGAAAGAAAAGGAAAAATTTATCCAAAAATGAAGCTTTCGAGCGAAAAGAAATCTTTTCCCGGCCGGAAGCAGGTTTATAGAATTAAAAAAAACGGCTTATACGTCAAAGATATCATCGGTCTTGAGGGAGAAAAATTAGGCGGGGAAAAGTTGCTTATACCAATGATTAAAAATGGGAAATCGGTTTATAAGTTGCCCGCTTTGAAAGAAATCGGTGATTTTTATAAAAAAGAAAAACAGAAGTTTGATAAAAAATTGTTTGCTGTAGATAAAAAAGTTGATTACAAAATTGAAATCAGCAAAAAACTTTCCGGTTTGGCGGAAAAAACAAAAAAAGAGATTGAAAAGATTCACCATAGTAATGATTAGGATGTTCTAAACAAACATATGAAAAACAAACTGCCAAAATCATATTTTTTCACTTACGAGGATTTGTCGCTCATCCAGATGTCTCACACATTTATGGAGGGTTCGGTTTGGCAAGCGGAAGGAATGGATAAACAGATAGCCACCTTCGATTTGTTTGTGCGGGAAATGCCAGCCCATCGAAATTTTATGGTTTCCGGCGGTTTGGAGGAGATTGTTTACTGGCTGAAAAATATAAAATTCAGCCCCGATGAGATCAAATTTCTTTTAAAAAATAAATTAATCACGCCCAAGTTTGCGAATTATTTAAAAAACTTTAAATTTACCGGCGATATTTACGCCATGCCGGAAGGCACAATCTTTTTTCCGATGGAGCCGGTTATTCGAGTGCGAGCGCCGATAATCGAAGCGACTCTTTTCGAAGTGGCGATGTTTAATGTTCTATCCTCCAATACACCATTTTTTATGAAGGCGGCGAGGATGAGACTCGCCAGTGAAAATAAATTTTATATGTCCACTGGTCCAAATAGGGGGCATTCTTTTGAATCAGGCTTTAAAGGCGCCCGAGCGGCTTATTGTTACGATATTGATTGCAACGCCACAACATCAGTGAATAGAAAGTACGGCATAAAATTGCCGAGCGATTTCAAATACATCATTAACGCCCAACACCTTTTTATAAAATCTTTTTCGGATGAACTGACGGCCTTTCACGCTTTGGCGAAATATAATCCAAGCAATACTTCGGTGATGATTGATACTTACGATTTTAAAAGCGGCCTTAAAAACGCGATAACTCTGGGCAAAGAATTGAAACAGAAAGGTCATATTCTTCGCTATGTGACCATTGATAGTGGTGATTTAGCGAGTCAATCTAAGATTGCCCGGAAAGAATTGAATAAGGCGGGATTATCAGATACAAAAATTCTAATCTGTTCAAATTTAGATGAATATAAAATAGCGGACTTGGCAAAAAATAATGTGCCATGCGATAAGGTGGTTTCAGTGACTGAATTTATGACCCTTTCTGATTCCCCGAAGCTTGAAGTGGTTTATAAACTTGCCGAATTGCAAGAAGGGAAAAATATTAAATATACGGCTAAACTTGCCATCGGAAAGATTTCCTATCCAGGGAGAAAACAAGTGTTTCGGAAGTTTGATACGAATGGAATAATAACAGGTGATACGATTGCACTTGAAAACGAAAAAACTGGCGGCAAGCCGTTGCTTCAAGAGGTGATGCGAAATGGAAAAGTGGTAAAAAATCTCCCGGATATTGAATCGCTGAAAAAATACACCTTAAATCAATTAAAAACTTTACCGGATTATTTGAAAGTTTTGGAAGAATCGAAAAAAACTTACCCCGTTCGGATAAGTGATAAAATAGAGTCATTATTGGCGGATTTAAAGAGGGTCCACGGCCATGACGAAGACTAATCTAATTTTTACAACTGCCGCAGAACATCTTGTTAAATATTTTGAAAATCAGGCGGGTTTTTCCATTATTCCTATTAATCAAAACAAGGATAAAAACAATATTTTTCCGGACGGCGAAGTTTATGTAAGAATCGATAAAATAAAAGAAATCAAAGATGAAAGAATTGTTGTGATTCATACTGGTTCGCCGAATCCAAACAGTGGTTTAATTGAGTTGGAGATGATTTTGTCCGTTTTGAATCACATCGGAGCAAAAAATGTTGAAGTCTTTTTCACCTATTTCCCTTATGGCATGCAAGATAAGATTTTTGAAGAGGGGGAGACAAACGCAGCCGAGGATTTAATCAGGAAACTTGCGGAATATCACAAAGTTAAGAAGATTTACGCTATTGAACCTCATTTTTCTAAAGAGCCATGGCTTACAAAACATCCTTTCATTTCAATTTCCGCTCACGAAGTTATGATTGAATCGGCGAAAAAAGAATTTCCTGATGCTGTTTTTGCGGCTCCTGATCTAGGCCACGAGAAGCGGACCAAAGTAAAAGGCTTCAAGAAGACACGCGTCGATTCTTATAATGTCACGATCGAGCACGACAAAACCTTCATGGAGAATCTAAAAGGAAAAAATGTCGGAGTGATCGATGATATCATTGAAACCGGAGGTACGATGGTCAGGTTTTACGATGAATGTAAAAAGTATCAACCAGCGAAAATTTTTGCCGTCGCCACTCATGGCATCATGGAATCGGGAATAAAAAAGATAAAAGGTGAATACGAAAAACTGTTTCTTTCAAATACCGTTGCCACGCCGGAATCAAATGTCGATATTTTTTCTTTAATTTTAAAAAACATAAAATAATAATCCATGGCAAAAAAGACTAAAAGAAAATATTACGACATTGATATTTCTGACATTCCTTTTATTGAATACACCAATATTTATGTCGGCAATCTGACTTGGATTAATCGCGGGGTTCATAAATCGATTGCCACTTACGATTTGGTGGTTCGGGAAATTCCCAAAGATTGGGGTTTTTATATCATGGACGGGCTCGAGCGATACGTTGATTATCTTTTGCAATTCAAGTTTGATAAAGAGGCGATCAAGGTTATGAAAAATCTGAGCCTCATAAATTCACCGGAGACCGAAAAATTTTATAAAAATTTTAAGTTTAGCGGAGATGTTTGGGCACTGCCGGAAGGGACGATATTTTTCCCGGGTGAGCCGATCGTCCGGATCACGGCGCCGCTTTCCGAAGCCAATATGCTCACCGCTCTTTCTTTAAACGCTTTTTGCTACCCAGTCCGGATTCTGACAAAGATTGCGAGGATAAAATCAGCGATTCGAGACACGATATTTATAGCGGGATCGGCTGCCAGGTTGCCAGGATTTGAACAAGGGGCATGGACAATCAGGGCCGGAGCTTTAATGGGCAGTCCGAACGGTTTTTATCCAATGGTATATCGCAAATATCCCGATACGCCGCTTACAGGGCCTAGAGTTAATATCAATCATGCTTTTGTAAAATCTTTTCCTACGGAACGAGAGGCTTTTAGATATGTTTTGGATAACCTACAATCAAAATTTGAGCAGTTTCTGGTGATGGTGGATACTTACGGCCTAGAGCGTGGATTGGGCCAGTTTATAGCAGAATCGAAAAAGACGAAAGATTTTAAGCAGGAGTTATTTATGATTTCCCTGGACAGTGGGGATCTCCTTAAAAATTCCTTGTACGTCAGAGAGGTTTTGGATAAAAATGGTTTTCATAAAATAAAAATTCAAGCCTTTTCCAATTTAGATGAATATAAAATCGATAATCTGATTGAGTCGGGGGCGAAGATTGATTGCTATTTGCCGGCTACGGAAGTCTCAAATATTACGGATAACACAAAATTTGAAGCGGTATATAAGATGGCCGAGCTTCGACATTCCGACGGCAGAGTGGAACAAAAGGCTAAATTAGCTATAGGGAAAGAGAGTTATCCCGGCCGGAAGCAAATCTTCAGAGTGTTCGATATATCGCACAAGATGAAAGAGGATATTATTGGATTGGAAGATGAGAAATTGGGTGAGCCATTATTAAAGAAAATTGTTAAAGGCGGAAAACAGATTTATAAATTTCCAAATCTTAATGGCGTGCGTGCAAAAATCAATCAGGAGATTCTATCTTTACCCAATCAATATAAAAAAATCAGAAATCCGGATAAATACCCTGTTAAGATAAGTGAAAATCTGGGGAAACTATTGGAATCAGTCAAAAAACAACACGGCTAAGCCGATTTGCATTTTTTAGAGAGTTGTATTACATTATCGCCACGACCGACGCGGTCTTTTTCTTTCTGAATTATTCGTAGACATTCGTAAAATTAGTATCATTCGTAGATTAGTATTTTCATTCGTTAATGCCAACAATCAACCAATTAATCAAAAGGAGACGTTCAACACCAAGACGGAAATCAAAGTCCGTGGCTTTGACGCGCGGTTTCAATGTTTTGAAAAACCGTCCGATTCACTATATGGCTCCTTTCAAGAGAGGGGTGTGTATCAGCGTTACGACTAAAACTCCCAAGAAACCAAACTCGGCTATCCGAAAGATTGCCCGCGTCCGTCTTACGAACGGCATGGAAGTGACCGCCTACATTCCGGGTATGGGCCACACTCTTCAGGAACACTCTGTTGTTTTGCTCCGCGGCGGCAGGGTCAAAGATGTCGGTCTTCGCTATCAAGTTGTCCGAGGCGTACTGGACGCAACAGGAGTTGAGAAGCGTATGAAAGGCCGCAGCCAATACGGCGCGAAAAAGCCAAAGGCGGCAAAATAAAATTTTGAATAATAAAAATGAGACGAAAAGTTAAAAATCGAAATATCGTTGGTCCTGATCCGGTTTATCAATCGGTGAAGATCGCCAAGCTCATAAACTACATTATGCAGGAGGGTAAGAAAGAGACTTCTCGCGGCATTGTCTATGGGGCGATGGATTTAATCAAAGAAAAGATGAAGACCGACAATCCGGTTGATGTTTTTGAAAATGCCATAAAAAATACCGCTCCTGTTATGGAAGTGCGCTCGCGCCGAGTAGGTGGCGCCAACTATCAAGTGCCGGTTGAAGTCCGACCTGACCGACGTCTCGCCCTATCCCTGCGCTGGATTATTGAAGGCGCTCGGGGAAAGAAAGGTAAGCCGATGGTGGAAAAATTGGCCGATGAACTGATTGCTTGCGCCAAAGGCGAAGGTGATGCTGTCAAAAAGCGCGAAAATACCCACAAAATGGCCGAGGCCAACAAGGCTTTTGCCCACTTTGCGTGGTAGGGCGCTCGGATTTGCTTTTGAAAAACACGAAAAACCGCTTGCTAGCGGTTTTTCTCTGCTTTGCCTCGGTCAGTCTACGCAAGGTTTTTAAAAAGCAAATCCTCGCTTTATCGGTAATAAGGAAATCATAAAAATTTTAAGGACAGAAGGTGAATTTTTCCGACTGCTGTCTTTTGTGCAACTCGCACTTGCACAAAATTTTATATCAAAAGGAGTTTTTGTTCCGAATGTTAAAAATAAAAAAGACGAGAGCCCCCGTCTTGTTTTTTAGTCACTAAATTCTTTTGCGAACCTGGTAAGGATAGGCAGGACTTTTTCAAACCTTCCTTCCTTGCAGCGTTTTGCCGCGTGAGAAATTGCTGTTATTGCGAAATTGAGCTTATGCTCCTCTTTTTTTCCCGCATTACTCATAACGTTTGCGAACTGCGCAGCGATGCAGAGTGCGTGTGAGAATGTTCGCAAGTCGTGTTTCGCCTCAAGTGCCAGTATCTGCCGAATATATGCCCGAGACGATCTACTCGAGGAGAATACTCTCAAGTACTCACGTACTAACGCTACCGCGGATCGGAGCTCGTCACGTTCTTTTTCCGTTGAATACCGTTTCAATTCCGACTCCAAGTACGATTCCCAGTCAAAATCCCTCCATAATGCGTAGTCGCTCATATAGGTCCGTTTCGTTTAATTTCTTTTGCGATACTAGCATAAAATAGTAATTTAACAACGTTTATTCATTATAACCTCGACTTTTGCATTTTTAGCTTAATTCGTGTATTCTAACGGCACGCTTTTTGGCGCCTTTTTATTTAATTAATTTTATATGTCACGAGATTATCCATTAGAGAAAGTTAGAAATTTCGGAATCATTGCCCACATCGATGCGGGGAAGACCACGACTTCCGAGCGAGTTTTGTTTTATACCGGCCAGACCCATAAAATCGGCGAAGTCCACGAGGGTGATACGGTGACCGACTGGATGGAGCAGGAGAGAGAGCGCGGTATTACGATTACGGCCGCGGCCATCACTTGTTTCTGGAATCCGACTNACATGCCGCCGACCGATGTTTCGAAAAAAGTCCGTTTCAATATTATTGACACTCCTGGTCATATCGATTTCACGGCCGAAGTTAAGCGCTCGCTCCGTGTTCTTGACGGCGCCGTTGTAGTTTTTGACGGCGTAGCCGGCGTTGAGCCGCAATCGGAGACCAACTGGCGTTATGCCGACGAGGGAAAAGTGCCTCGCATTTGTTTCATCAATAAACTTGATCGTATGGGCGCGTCATTTGAAAATTCCTACAAATCGATCTTGGATCGTTTGAACAAGAATGCCGTTCGGCTGCAGATTCCGATGGGCCTCGAGGAGCATTTCAAGGGCGTAGTAGATCTATTGAAGATGAAAGCCTACACTTTCGAGGGGAATATGGGCGAGAAAGTCATTGAGGAAGAAGTGCCGGCCGAATATCTTGAGGAAGCGAAAAAATATCGCGCGGAACTTGTCGAAAAGATTGCCACTGAAGATGACAAGCTTACTCAGGACTATTTGGAAGGCAAAGAAATTTCCATTGAAGACTTGAAAAAGACCCTGCGAAAAGCCGTAATTAATAACAAGATTTTTCCTGTGATGGCCGGCTCGGCTTTGAAAAACAAAGGCGTTCAACTTGTTTTGGACGCGGTTGTCGACTATCTCCCATCGCCATTGGACATCCCACCAATTATCGCCAAAGACGCGCATACCGGAGCCGAGGTGATTCGCCACGCATCGGATGAAGAACCCTTTTCCGCTTTGGCTTTCAAACTTCAATCAGACCCATTCGTCGGCCAGTTGACCTTCTTCCGCGTAT
>C687J35174_10012383_pt1 | contig 10427 bp, 12 predicted proteins | sample RifCSPhighO2_01_FD_35174 | JGI IMG/M metagenome (IMG submission 35174)
GCCATCTGTGCGGTAGCATCTTGCATGGCTACTCTATCTACCTGTAAGGGAATGCTGGACTTGCTGCGCTGGACAGTAAACTCTGCTTTGGCAAAATGGGTGAAGAGAATCTTTTCGGCATACGTCAAAGGGCGGTGGAGTTTTTCTTTGACGACTTGCAGTTTTTTGATGTAGTCTAGGTAGAACTCCTGGATTTGGTCTGGGTTGAGGAAAGGCATAACAGTTAGGAGTGAAGAAAAGTTATATAAAGTTTTAGATAATAAAATAGTAGTTCACAATAATCCTTATAAACCATTTCTTAATCCTTCACTTTATGACTAAAATAACATTCTCCAATGGACAATGGCAGGTTCCGGATCAGCCGGAAATAGGCTTTATCATCGGTGATGGCACTGGCGTAGACATCACTCCGGTAGCTTTGAAAGTTCTTGATGCTGCGGTACAGAAAGCGTACCATAACCAGAGAAAAATTTTGTGGAAAGAGATTCTAGCCGGAGAAAAGGCGCTGAAAGAGGGGAAGGAGCTGTTATCAGATGAAGCATTACAACAAATCAAGGATTTGCGGGTGGTGTTGAAAGGCCCGTTAGAAACTCCAGTTGGCGGCGGACATAGGAGCTTGAATGTAACCCTTAGACAAAAATTAGATCTATTTGCCTGCGTCAGGCCAGTGCAGTATTTTCCGGGAGTGCCAAATCCGATGAAGGAACCGGAAAAGTTGAATGTGATTATCTTCCGCGAAAATACAGAAGATGTCTATGCCGGAATCGAATGGAAGCAGGGAAGTGAAGAAGCTTTGAAAGTGATCGATTTTCTAGAAAAAGAACTGAAGAAAAAAATTCGTCATGATTCCGGAATTGGGATTAAACCAATCAGCATAACGGGAACAAAACGATTAGTGAGAGCAGCGATTAAGTATGCAATTGAAAATAAGAGAAAATCGGTAACACTAGTACATAAAGGGAATATCATGAAATTTACAGAAGGGGCATTTAAGGAATGGGGCTATCAAGTTGCGCAGGAAGAATTTGCTGAGCATGTTGTAAAGGAAGGAGAAGAGAATCCAGAAGATAAAATAGTGATCAATGACCGGATTGCCGATTCGATGTTCCAGCAGCTGTTATTGCGGCCAGAGGAATATGATGTGCTTGCCACTACTAACCTGAATGGGGATTATGTATCCGATGCCTGTGCGGCGCAGGTAGGCGGTTTAGGTATCGCTCCTGGAGCAAATATCAATTATGAAGAAGGATTAGCAGTATTTGAAGCCACTCACGGCACTGCGCCAAAGTATGCAGGACAGGACAAAGTCAATCCTGGTTCGGTGATTTTATCTGGCGTGATGATGCTGGAGCTGCTGGGCTGGAAAGAAGCCGCTGAGCTGGTGGTAAAAGCTATGACTCAAACCATCCAGCAGAAAACAGTAACATACGATTTTGCACGGCAGATGGATAATGCAACGTTATTGAAGTGTTCTGAGTTTGGTGAGAAGATTATCGGGAATATGTGAAGATAACAACTTTTATATACCAGTTTTATTTCTTTCTCTTCATGAAAAAGATGTTATTAGTGATTTCAATTCTGATGGTGTTAACATTTCTAGCAGCTTGCTCTCCTGCAGAACAAGTTATTCCAAAGACAGAAGTGTCAGCAACAAACGAAAAAACAACTGCGCCAGTACTGGAAGAACAAACTATGCCAGCTTCCGATACTATGGTCGTAAAAATCACTTCTTCCGGTTTTGAACCAAAAATGCTAACTGTCAAAGCTGGAACAATGGTAACATTTGTGAATGGAGATTCTAATAAGCACTGGCCGGCTTCTGCTATGCATCCTACCCATACCCTCTATCCTGGCTCAGGTATTGAAAAATGTGGAACCGGGGAAGCTATCTTTGACGCTTGCCAAGGACTAGCACAAGGGGATTCATTTTCCTTCACTTTCAACGAGAAAGGGTCTTGGAAATATCATGACCACCTTCGAGTATCCTCAACTGGAACAGTTATCGTAGAATGAAAGCCAAAAAGTTAACCTGTGATTACTCAAATCTAGCATCCTTCATTTTACGGGTTGCTTTAGCTGTTCCTTTTCTCTTTGCAGCAATTGACACTACCTTACAGCCAGAAGCATGGATCGGATTCATGCCGCTCTTTTTACAGAATCTCTTTCCGAAAGCACTTCTGTTAGGAGGCTTTTCATTATATGAAGCTGCATTAAGTGTATGGTTGCTCTCCGGCTGGAAGACCAAGGAAGCAGCGGCACTAGCTGCCGCAACATTACTGGCAATAACAATTACTAATATTACTGCTTTAGAAATAGTCTTCCGCGATATAGGGTTATTATTAGCAGCAGTTGCCTTGGGGGTTTTGCATCACGAGAAAAATGGAAAAAAATAAAACATTTTTCTCTAGTTTATTCATACTTCATAAACTATAAAAAATGAGCACGGTATTTACTGCTTCCTTTATCACCTTAGCCGTAGCCGGTATAGCTGATGCTGGGTATTTAGTGTGGAAGCATTACAGCCATAAGGCAGAACCGTTGGTCTGTCCGCTCGATCACGATTGCAGTAAAGTAACAGAAAGCAGATGGTCGCATCTCTTTGGAGTTAGAAACGAAGTGTTGGGGCTGCTGTTTTATGCCTCCATGCTGGCTGCAGGGATCGCAACATTTCTCTTGCCTGCTATCCAGACAATCTTTCTCTTTGTAACCTTATCGACAGGAGCAGGGCTGCTGTTTTCGCTGTTCCTGATCTGGGTGGAAGTATACAAAATAAAAGATTACTGCTTTTATTGCCTGCTCTCTTCCCTGATAACCGCATTATTATTTATCAACAGCTTTTTCTTATAACTGTGCCATGAAAGTGTGGGAGATGGTTTAAGAAGAGCCCCGTGTAACATAATATTAATAAAAGAGCGTAGGATACAGGTATTAATGGAGAATAAAAAGGCTGGTGTGCTGGTATTGGGCCTTAGCTTGGTGTTGCTCATTATTTTCATACTCATTATCCAGTCACTCAATCAAGAAATTGAATCCTTGGGATGTTTTCAAAAAGCTGGATGTAAAACGATTGAAACATCTTTAGGAGTGATTCATTTTGCCTTTGGAGCATTTGGATTTTTGTTTGCCTTGGCATTTTATCTTCTGGTTTTCAGCAAAGGAGAGGAAGCCATTGTACAACGTCTAGAAAACGATACCAAACGGAAATTGAAGGAAGAAAAATACTCCATTCTTTCTATGGGGTTGAATGAATTCGAAAGAAAAGTATTGAAGGTGGTGCGGGAGGAAGAAGGCATTGCCCAGAATATGTTGCGCTTGCGGGTGGATATGTCTAAAGCTAAGTTAAGCCAGGTTCTGCAGGAATTGGGGAAGAAAGGGCTGATTAAACGTGAGCCGAAAGATAAAACACTGCAAATATTCTTAAAAGAGCGCTTATGAACGGCCATTCCTAAAAATTTTTGAGTTTAAGCCGGTTTAATAAGCTCTGTTCCGACCCAAAAACATATATACAAATGTCCGTTTAGGTTAAAAGTTTAGATTAAAAATAGTTTGGAGGTTAGATTATGGAAGAACATCACCAAGAACAATGGAGAGCTAATGAAGATCATGGACAGCGGCAAAGCCATGCTCCAGCAGCCCGTCCTGCAGAAAAGGCTGAAAAAGCTAGCGGAAGCAGCGATAATTTCTGGAAGATAACGACAGTAGTTTTGATCGTGCTTCTGGCTGTGGCTGTATTTAGAAGCCCTGGCGGTCCAACGCTGGGAGCAGTAGGAAATGCCGTTGCCGATGGAAATATCCCCGCAGCAGCGCCGAGTCCAACTGTAAATATGGAAAGTTTGCTGGATGACGATGCAGTTAAGGGCGACCCCGATGCGCCGGTAACGATCATCGAATGGAGCGACTTCGAATGCCCATTCTGTGCAAGGTTCTACGATGATACACTGGGCTTGATTGACGAGCAGTACATCAAGACTGGAAAAGTAAAGCTGATATACCGCGATTTCCCTTTAAGTTTCCACCCTAATGCGCAGAAAGCGGCTGAAGCTGCGGAATGTGCAGGGGAGCAAGGCAAATACTGGGAAATGCACGACAAGCTCTTTGAATCCGGAGTTGCGGGAGGAGTTTCGGTCTTTAAGACCTATGCACAACAGCTGGGCTTGGATACTGGCAAATTCAACAGCTGTCTCGATTCAGGAGCCATGGCAGCAGAGGTACAAAAAGACATGGCTGATGGAGCCGCTGCTGGAATACAAGGAACACCTGGCTTTTTAGTCAACGGAAAACTGGTGAGCGGTGCCCAGCCATTCGGCGTCTTTAAGCAAGTGATTGATGCTGAGCTGAAATAGATTTAGAAGGTTTTTTATTTTCTTCTTATTTTTAGTATGTGTCTAGTCTGACCTACAATAATGAAATATGCTACAGAAACCAAAGAGGCATTAAAAATCGTGTACAGCAGTAAGAGTTACGTTTTTCTTACTCTTTTTACAGCAGGCATCTTATTTTCTCTAAATGCAATCATCCGTAATTACAGGATAGTGTTCAGTGATTTTTCCCCTTCCTTGTTGTTCTCCCTCATCACCGGGATCTTTACCAGCTTTTCAACGTGGGCGTTAGTTTCCTTAATTGCCGTGTCCCTTCTTGCCGGCGTCATTCTTACCTTCAGCATCTTCCTTCTCCGCAGGCAGATTGCATCCGGCGTTTCCATCGGCGCTCCAGGAATACTGATCGCCATACTTTCCCCAGCATGTCCTTCCTGCGCCTTGGGCATATTTAGCGTCCTCGGCCTTGGCGGGTTATTTGCCTTCCTTCCATTTAAAGGGATGGAAGTTGGAATGTTAGGGATCATCATCCTGCTGGCTTCAATAGTGTATTTATCCAAGAAAATTGTTATGAACGTTTGTGAAATATAGCGAAGAGGAGAATGGTAACAAAACAGAAAGGATATTATCTTTGTGAGGAATGCCATTTTGCGTATAAAGAGAAGGCTGTCGCTCAGAAATGTGAAACGTGGTGTGCTAAACATAAAAGCTGCAATATGGAGATCACAAAACACGCAGTTACAACTCCCTAAAGCTCTTTTTCGTCACCAGAAAGTGTCCTGAAATCTTTATAAACCGTTGCTTGTTGGCGTTCTGATAAGCATGGTAGAAGGAAGAAATCATAAATATATCGTCGTTACCGGAGGAGTCGTTTCTGGTCTTGGAAAAGGCATTGCTGCTGCCAGCATCGGGCATCTTCTCAGTTCCAAATATAGCGTAGTACCAATGAAGCTAGATGGATATCTGAATGTAGATCCCGGAACTATGAATCCCTATGAGCATGGAGAGGTATTTGTCCTTGACGATGGCGGGGAAGTGGATATGGATTTTGGGCACTACGAGCGGTTTCTGAATGTCAATTGTAAATTTGAGCATAATCTGACTATGGGTAAGGTGTTTGAAGAAATACGAATTAAAGAGCGGCGAGGAGATTATCTAGGCAAGACCGTGCAATTCATCCCTCATGTCGTGGACGCAATCAAAGAAAAAATATGTTCAGTAGCAGAGAAGGAAAAAGCAGGAATCATGCTTATTGAAGTCGGAGGCACTGTCGGCGACATGGAGAGTGATTTATACCTTGAAGCGATGAGACAGTTGAAAAATGATGTAGGTGCGGAAAATATTTTGTATGTCCATCTCACCTATGTACCTATTCCTGTCGGAGTGAATGAACAAAAATCGAAACCGACCCAGCAGAGCGTGTATGAATTGCGCAAACGGGGAATCCAGCCTGATATCATTATCGGCAGATGCTCAGAACCTTTGACTCCGGAAATTAAAGGCAAGATTGCCTCTTTTTGCGGCGTGGATAAAAAAGCCATCTTTACCGGCTTGGATGTGGATAATGTCTACAAGATTCCCTTTTTATTAGAGGGAGAAGGAATTGTAGACATCTTGAATGAAAAACTAGGGCTAGAAGTGACCAAAGGAAAAGATTCTTGGGAAGGACTTCTATGTAATTTGCAGCATCCTGAAAAGGAGGTTACCATTGCTTTATGCGGAAAATATACTGCCTTGACGGACAGCTATGCCAGCATTAAGGAAGCCTTGATGCACTGCGGTGCGCGCACGAAAGCAAGAGTACAGACTAAATTCATTGAAACTACCGGGATTGAAGAAGGAAAGATTGCTGCTGCTGACGCACTCCAGGGAGTGGATGGAGTTATCGTGCCTGGTGGCTTCGGAAGCCGAGGAGTAGAAGGAAAGCTGAAAGTGATACAGTATTGCCGCGAGAATAAAATCCCTATTCTGGGAATCTGCTTTGGATTACAGTTAATGGTTGTTGAATTTGCTAGGAATGTGTGCTCCTTGGAAAAAGCAAATACCACTGAGGTTGATCCTTCAACGGCTCATCCAGTCGTGGATTTGATGCCGGAGCAGAAAGGAGTGTCTCAAAAAGGAGCTAGCATGCGTTTGGGAGCGTATACTGCACGATTAGGGGAAGGAAGTTTAGCACGGCAGTTATACCAGGCAGAGGATGTATCTGAACGGCACCGGCATCGCTATGAAGTTAATCAGGCTTATCATCAGGTGCTGGAAAATAACGGATTAGTAATTTCCGGATTGTATCTGGAAAAGAATTTAGCTGAATTTGTGGAACTAAAGAATCATCCTTATTTTATTGGCACGCAGGCGCATCCGGAATTGAAAAGCAGATTGAGTACCCCTGCGCCATTGTTTCTAGGATTAGTGAAGGCGGCTATAGAAAACATTAAAAAATAAGAAAAAATTCTTTAAAACATTTCTTTTTTCAACAAGGACTTCTCAACACTCCATTTGCCGTTGCCATAAGCCATGACCACTAAAAATGCTGCCAGGTACAACAACGCTGGTTCACCCATGTTAGCTAACGGATTCCATCCCTTGGGGAAATGGACTGTAACGAGAGCTCCAAGCATCACCAAAGTTCCGCCGACTGCAGCCAGCCTGGAGAAAAATCCTAGTAGTATTGCAAGGCCGCCGATCAATTCAATCACTCCAGCTAAACCCATCATGCTCACTAAAGCTGCTCCTCCATTTCCGCCGAACCAACCCAGCAGTTTTTGCGCTCCATGCTGAAAGAACATAAAACCAACTAGGACTCGGAAAACCACATACAATGTCTCGCTATTCTTTTTTAAAAAATCTAGTTTCATGAGACCACCTCATTTTGAAAAGACTTTCCCCCCTATTTAAATCTTTCTTTGGAGGTGATAGCTAAGAAGAAAAGCTTTTAATTAGTGTAGGGTTGAAATCACTTATGCGACGCAACCAAATTCATTTAGAAGACCGGCCTCTTAGACAAAATAAAGCATTTCTTAGGGCTGTTTATCAGAATCAAGAGTTAGAAAATGTCAGGAAATGGTTTGAGAAGTTAGATCACTCAGCAATGGAAAGCAAAATTGATAGGGGGATGACTTTAGATTCTTATTTACGTTTAATGACGCCCTCTTTTTATGTGATTTTGCAGACTGGTTCCCCATTCGAAGATAATACGATTAGATGCTGTGCCGGGGGCAGGGACCGGCAAGGGGATTTTAGGGCGTTATGGGTTATATCACCATTTACAGAAAAAAACTACGGAATTGTGTCCGGGTTATTTGAAAGAATTTACAAGCAGGATCTGGATTCGCTTCCGATACTGAAATAAATACAAGAGTGTCCTAAACCTGCCCTCTTGAAATCAACTCTTCAACACTTTCTCTCTCAACAAGGTGGACTTATGCTTCCCTAACTTGAAAGGTTTGGCTCGTTTAATCTCTGGTTTTAACCCGCGTTCTTTCAGTTTCATGGCCAATTCTTTTTCATTAATTTTATGATCATAACCTAAAAATATAACATCTGGCTTTTTCTCTTCAATAATGCGGAAATGATTGTCCGGATAGCCCAATACTGCTTCGTCAACCGCCCGCAGATTCTTAACCAATTCCAACCGTTCTTTTTCTGAAAAGATTATTCCTTTTTTCTGCATCTGCTTGGTCTTATCCCTGGCAATGACCACAATAAGATAATCTCCATATTTCTTAGCCTGCTGGAAATAGTGTAGATGGCCTAAGTGCAATAGATCAAAAGTGCCGAAGCACATTACGGTTTTCATTTGTTTGTGGTAGCAAACATTGAAAATCCCTTTATGAGGATTTTCATTTGTTAACCAATTTTGCCTTTTTAATAACTAAGTGAGCTCTATTTTTATCTTCTTCGATTATTTCTGTTTTTTTCAGCACAATTTTCTTGGTAAAGAGAGGACAATCAAGTACTAATGACTCAAATTCTCCGCCTTCCCCGGCAATGTTTAAACCTATTTTTTGATGAAGTTTCTGTAATCTTTCTATATCCCTACTAGTAATCTTCCTTCCTAACCAGCTTTTATCCAATCCTTCTGCAGCAACCGCAGTTAGTACAAATTCAAACTCCTTATTCAATAAATCCAAAAGGTGCCGGTCCTGAGGCTTGTGCCAGAGTGGAGAAAAGATCTTTAATCCCAATTTATCGCAAATTTTTTCGATCCTATCTCGCTGATAGGTAGAAAATAACGCCCCAGAGACAATTCCTTCTACCTGATACTTATTCTTAGCTTCCTTAAATGCTTTTTCCAGATCCTTCAACTCTTCTTCTTTCTCTCCCTTGGTCTTTTGGATAATTATTGGCAAAGCCATCGCTTCCGCCTGCATTTCTACCAATTCTGTTCCCGCAGTCTGAAACATATAAGAATCCTGATTTTCCGATCTGATATGAATAAGACAAGTTAAATCGTAATTTTGCTGCTTCATGACCTGCGCTGCGGCAGTTGAATCTTTTCCAGAAGAAAATAAAACTCCTAATTTTACATTGTGAGAAGGATAAAACGTTCTGAGATAGGCTGACTTCGATGGAAATTGCTGTTGCTTGGCCAATTTACCGATAGCATAATCAAACTTAGAACCATACTGAGCCGCGGTTTTTTTACGAGACGCATACTCTTGGGAGATTCCTTTCTCTAAAGCAATTTCACGCAGAATATGTTTTGTGACTTCCCCTTTAATTTTATACTTCCCAGGAATCTTTAGGGCGAAGTCAATTAATTCGACATCTAGAAACGGAAGGCGTAATTCCATGCTGTTATCCATGGTGATAACATCATCACGGTATAAATCGCGCTCGTACATTTTTCTCAGGCCGGAAAGGCATTCCTGATTGATATTAGCTGAATTCTTGTGCCGTTCGTAACCAGCAAAGATTTCTTCGCTGCCTAAGCCGGAGAAAATGACTTTGCAGCCATCTTCTTTGGCCATTTCGCAGGCAACGTAAAAAGTCAAAGCTACCCCTACTTTTACCACATTGGAATCTTCGATAAGTGGGACTATCTTTTCCAGGTATGCTGGTATTTCTTGAAGTTTTATTTTCCTGATTTTGAGTTTTAACCCTAGAGCTTCAGCAACCTTCTGCGCAGATTCTAAATCTGGGGGAATAGCTTCTGAATCAAGAACGGCAGTATAGCAGGTAAAATCAGATCCTTTATCTTTGAAGTATTTTGCCAGATAGGTTGAGTCAATCCCGCCGGAGAATAACAATCCAAATTTCTTTCCCGGAATTCTTTTTTCAATAGCGTGAGCTAACAATACAGCTGTTTTTTCTTTAAGCTGCTTAAACGGTCTTCTCTGTTCAGGGAGATAACTAAAAAATTCACGATTGATCATTTCTAATTTGTTTTCACTGATCTTGTATTTGATCATCTGTCGTGGATTTAGCTCTTGTATATCGAAGAACCCTATTTTTTCCAGAGCTTTCTTTTCAGAAGCAAAAGCAAAGGCGTCTGTATTGTAACTAAACCACAACGGTTTTTCACCCAAAATGTCTCTGGCAAGGTACATAGTGTCGTCCTTCCAATAGGCAAAGGAATACACCCCATCTAATTCATCAAGCTTTTCCAGGCCAAATTGGTCTAAGAATAACAGTAAGGTTTCTGCATCGTTTTGGGCATTGAATTTGTATTTTGTATTGAGTTTTTTCCAATTGTAAATCTCACAATTAGCAATTAATAAGCCGTCTTTCTTAATTGGTTGAGGAATGTGGTCCACTACCGCATGAAGGGCATGGCCGACAATGTTTTTATCTTTCAACGGATAGAATTTTTTCAGATCATGATGATGCTGGATTTCATGCTCGTTGGCAATACCGAAGCCGTCTTTTCCCCTGTTGTGAAGGATAGCTAGCGCTGTTTTGACTTTACTGAAAGCTTTTTGGTCATTAAAGACGCCGATAATGCCGCACATGGATACTAGAGAATATAAGTGATTTATAAAAGTTTAGAGGGACTCTGTAAAAAATCTTAAAAAAGTCGCCTTGGCCGTAACCTTCGTGCCGCTTTGAAGTACAATTTTTAGGAGCGGCACCTACCAACTGATCTTACGAAAAGCAGTTCTCAGGTTACCT
>C687J35174_10012385_pt1 | contig 10426 bp, 10 predicted proteins | sample RifCSPhighO2_01_FD_35174 | JGI IMG/M metagenome (IMG submission 35174)
CGGCGCGCGCGCCGTCCGACACGGCCGCCGCCGCCGGCGCCTCCGACGAGATGGGCGAACCCCACGACCAGTCCGCCTTCGCGAAGGACCCGACGGAGACCCATCTCATGTCGCCGGACGAACCGGACATGCATCCGCAGCCAGAGGCCGCCCCGGCCGAACCCCGCTAGAGTTTCACGCCCTTCAGGCGCAAGGGCGTTGCTGACCACGCTGACGCTGGAGAGCGCCATGGCCGCCGCCGCGATGGCGGGCGAGAGCAGCCACCCGAACATCGGATAGAGCACGCCCGCGGCCACGGGCACGCCGGCGGCGTTGGAGACGAAGGCGAAGAACAGGTTCTGGCGGATGTTGCGCATGACGGCGCGGGACAGCTTCCACCCGATGAAGCAGGAACCGGCGCACCAGATGGAGGCGCATCACTTCTGCAAGCAGGTGAACGAGGACTTCGCCCAGTGCGTCCTGTTCGACGGCAACACCTCGGCCGCCAACATGACCGGCGTCGAGTACATCATTTCCGAGAAGTCTTCGAGACCCTGCCGACTGGCGAGCGGCAGTACTGGCACCCCCACAACGGCGAGATCCTCAGCGGCCAGCTCGTCGCGCCCGGTCTTCCCGGCGTGGCGGAGAAGGAGCTGATGAAGGGCAAGATGAACAGCTACGATAAGACTTGGCACACTTGGGCCGCCGCCAAGGGCGAGAAGGTCCCGATGGGAACGCCGATGCTGGCCTGGTCCTTCAACCGCGACGGCGAGGGGGAGCCGGGCCTCGTAGCGAAGCGCGACAAGACGCTCGGCATCATCACCGCCGATGTGCGGCAATCCCGCCAGGACATGGTGTCGCTCGCCAAACCGCAGGAGGGTGTCGACAGCCTCAAGGGCAAGTTCGGCCGGCCAACCACGGACATTCCCGGGGTGACGGCCAAATTGCCGCGGAGAGACGGCCCCAGCTCAGCCCGGCCGGTGACACCCGTCGGGTGAGGCGTCCGCCAGCCGGCATCTGAAGCGGCCCGCGGCTCCCCGGCTCCGACGCCGCGCTGCGGTGAAGGATCATGCCTGGACCCGACGCCCCCGCTGACCCTTTGGCCGCAGTTGCCCCTGCGACCGCAATCAGGCGCCGACGCCTGGCGTTCGTCGCGAGACGAGCCTCATACCCACAATTCAGCCCACCGGACGGGGCCCAGGCGAGGCCCGCCCTATGCTGCCAGGACGCAAACATGATCTGCGCCTCGTTGAACTTGCTCCTCTTCACGGCCATCCGCGCAAAGGTGACGGACTCTCGCTCAAACCGGGGAATCAGGACGGCGGCACGTCAATGTCACCTCGGTTCTTCAGCCTTCGCCGCCGCGAGACGGGTGAACCAGATGCGCCGAACTCGCTGCGGGAATCTGTTCATGTTCCGCGAGTTGCGCGGCGCCCCGGAATTGTAGCCCCGCCCTCAGAGCGTCCCGCGTATCGGCGGTGTTGCTCTGCCAAGGGGCGATACATCGGCGCAAGCGACCGGGACGGTGAGCGCTGCGAGCCGAGTATACAGGCGCTTGAGATTATCCAGGTTTCGGTCAGCCAGGTGGACGACAGCGGGTCTCTCAAGCGCCGCGTCCGGAACAACGGCCCCGCCGCAGGCCCAGGCACAGGAGCCTCTCGCAATAAGGCCGTGGAGGCGGCGCCGCACCGTCTCTGCGGAAATTCCCAGCCGCCGGGCTACCAAGGCCGCAGTCACGGGTTTCCGATCGGCCTCTGCACCGGAGCATGCCGCGCGGTGATCGTGCTCTGTGTTCGACCGAAAAACCTCAAGCCAGATCGCCGCGTCCACCGCGTCTCCGACCGCCTCAGTCGCCAGCGCCACGATGCGCAGGAGGTATTCGGACGAGAGGCGGGCGGCGGCGCGCAACGGGAGGGGCTCAGCCAGCGGGGGCGCCGTCAATTCAGGCAGGACGCCCCACTCTGCGAGGATCGTATGAAGCTCCGAGAGCTTTCGATACGCCGCCTCCAGCGTCTCGCGATGTCCCGGCAGCGCGAGGCGTCGTGCGGGCACCACGAGACCGTCCGGAGAATTGCGGCACACGCCAAGCAGCGCCAGTCGATTCACCCGCCGGCGCACCGTCTCGAACGGGAGCCTGAGAGACTGCGCAAGCGCGTTGATGCGGATTGGCCGGCGGAGCTCATCTGGCGGCACGGCACGGTAGGTCGCATAGGCGGCCTGCAAAGCGGAGTTTCGCATCAGCGCCTCGACGTTCGCCTGGGTGACGGTGGTCACGATCAAGGCGTCGGTCAGGTCCATCGGCTGACGACCGGTCTGAACCTGATCCAGCAGGAAGCCCGTGGTGATGCTCAATATGCTTTTTGCTTCCACCGCCACGCGTGCCCCCCTTCCGCATGGCTTTTTCCGAAGAGTGATAATCTTGTACGCGGCCCAGTGCTGCAGGGAGTGTCGATATTAAGAAGGGTAGGCAACCAGCAACTCCAACCAAGTCATAATTGTATGTTACATTATGATGCGGATTCTGTTCGAGTCGGAGCATGATCAGTTTCGAACAACAATGCCGCACCTTTCCCCGACCCGTGGGCTTGGGTCCCGCAGAGGGTGTGCGCTGGGCTCTCGTCACCGTGCCGGGCGTGGGTCTCTTGGCGAGCTGGCTGCCTTTCGTCGCGTCCAGAAAGCTCAAGGCCGCAATAGTGAGTTGACCCTAAGGCCGGGCAAGAGGCTTGCGGCGACATCGGCGTGGGGTCGGCGGCGTCCGGACGGGCGCTGCCAGGTCGGAGACCGTCGCGCGAACATCAGAGTTGCGGGTCAGGATGAAAGCGCGCGCCGCCCCTTCGCGACCCCGGGGCAATGTGTCCGCAGGTCGTCGAGCACCTCGTAACGATCGGTTCTGAACCTCGGACGGAGAGGCGTCTGGGCGAAGATGCTCGGCAACGCCTCAGCCGTCGTTGACTTGCGTCTGCCGGTCCAGCTCCTCAAGAAATCCGACCGCAGCGGTGAGAAAGGCGTCGTTGCGATCGCCCGCCACCATGTGCGACGCGCCCGCGACATCGGTGAACCTTGCGTTGGGAAGCTGCGCGACGAAGGTCTCCGCCGCTTCCCGAGAAACCAGTTCGCTCAGCCGGCCCCGGATGAGATGCACCGGAAGCGTCAACGCGGGCAATCGGGCTTGGAACGCGTCGGCATCCCGCAAGGATCGGCCGCGATGGACGCCGGAGACAAAGCCGGGGTCCCAATGCCAGCGGAGCCGACCGTCGTCCCCCTGCCGCAGGTTCTTGGCCAGTCCAGAGAGATCCGCTGGCCGCGGACGGTGAGGCAGATAGGCCGCAATGACCTCAGCGGCCTCTTCGAGGCTGCCAAATCCTTGGGCGACATGGGCGCTCATGAACTCCATGACCTTGGCGGCCCCGTTCGGGTCCATGCTCGGAACGATGTCGACCAGGGTGATCGAGCTGAAGCCGCCGGGCGCGATCTCGGCCTCCGCGTACAGTCCAGCGAGCCCGCCGAGCGACGCGCCGATCAGCGCCGGACGGCCACCCATCGCGCGCGCGACCTCCGCGAGATCTCCCGCGAACCGCTCAATCCCATAGTCGCCCGTCGGTGACCAGCCGCTGTCGCCATGGCCGCGGAGGTCGAGGGTGACCACTTCCCAGCCCCGATCCGCAAGCGCCGCCGCGGTCTTCGCCCAGGCATGCCGAGTCTGGCCGCCGCCGTGCGCCATGAGGACGGAGCCGCGCCTCGGCTGACCATACCGGTCTGCGGCGAGGTCCAGACCGTCGCTGCTTCTGAAGACAGCTGGGCTCGGTTCATTCATAGGTGGTTCTCACGTTTGCGCATGCCCCGACAGCTTCGCGGGTCGACAAGGTGCGCGAGCAGCCCCTAGCCAACAAGAGCGCCATATCCCGCTTTGCGTCCTGCAGCTAGCTAGCGTAGCATGAACGTGCCATCAGAAAACACATATGTGTCGGAGCATGCATGGGCGAGGTCGTCAATTTCGAGCGGCGCAGACACGTGGCGATCGTCACGCTCAATCGCCCCGAGGCGCTCAACGCCATCTCACCCGAGATGCTCGTTCGCCTGGCCGAGGCCTGGACCCGGGTGCGAGACGACCAGGAGATCCGCGTCGCCGTCGTGACCGGCGCCGGCGACAGGGCGTTCTGTTCAGGGGCCGACCTGGGAAGGTTCATCCCCCTGATGAGCCGCGCTCGCCCGCCCGAAGACGAGTGGGACCGACGTGTCCTGGCGGACCGGGACATGCTCGGCACAGGGCTTCTGCGGACCTTCGATGTGGTCAAGCCGGTGATCGCGGCGATCAACGGCCATGCGATCGCGGGCGGCATGGAACTCGCCCAAGGCACGGACCTTCGTGTCGCGTCCGACACGGCCAAACTCGGCGTGCAGGAGGTCAAATGGGCCATTTTTCCCGGGGGCGGCTCGACCGTGCGGTTACCACGCCAGGTTCCATATGCGCGCGCCATGGAGTTGTTGCTGACCGGCGACCTGATCACCGCCGCGGAGGCGCTTGAGTGGGGCTTCCTTAACCGGGTTGTGCCGCAGGGCGAAGTCCTGCCCGCCGCGCTCGAACTGGCCGAGCGCATCGCGGCGAACGGCCCGATCGCTGTGGAGGCGATCCGCCGGTCCGCCCGAGCCTGTCTGGGGCGCCCAGAAGCCGACGCCATGCAGATCGAGTCCGAAATGGCGGCGCCAGTCTTTCGCACCGAGGATGCGCGGGAGGGTCCGCTCGCCTTCATGCAGAAGCGTAGACCTGTCTTCAACGGCCGTTGATCCTCCACCCCGGCCATCGCCCGTTCGCAAAAGGACCCCCAAAACATGGCGTTGCACAGCCGCATCTGCGAAGTCTTCGGCATCAAGTATCCGATCGTCCTGGCCGGCATGGGCGGCGCCAGCGTGCCCCGTCTGGCGGCGGCCGTCTCGAACGCCGGGGGCCTGGGCGTCCTCGGGGCCGCGGCTTGCGCGCCGGAGGAGCTGCGCGCCTGGATCCGCGAGGTGAGATCCCTCACCGATAAGCCCTTCGGCGTCGACACCTTGCTGCCGGCCTCGGTGCGCCGCGACGTCGCAGATGCGGCGGCGGTCTCCGGCGACCGCGCCAAGCCGTCCTCGATGGAGCTGATCGGCGACTACCGGGCCTTCGCGGCGGATTTCATGCGCGCGGAAGGCCTTGAGCAGGTGGCGCGCGCGCGCGAACCCGCGAACGGCGAGGCGCACGGCGGCCCAGCGTTTTTCTCGAAGGAGTTCTTCGAGGCGCAGATGGAGGTGGTGGTCGAGGAGAAGGTCCCGGTCTATGCGGCCGGGTTGGGAAATCCCGGCCCCTGGATGGATCGGCTGAAGGCCAACGGCACCAAGGTGATGGCGGTGATCGGCTCAGTAAAACACGCGCTGCAGGTCGCTGCCTCCGGCATCGATGTCGTCGTCGCCCAGGGACATGACGGAGGCGGGCACAATTCGCCAATCGGAACCATGGCGCTGATCCCCCAGGTCGTCGACGCCATGGCCGGCCGGATGCCGGTGCTCGGGGCCGGCGGGATCACCGATGGCCGTGGCGTGGCCGCCGCCATGATGCTGGGCGCCGAGGGCGCCTGGGTCGGCACCGCGTTCCTGGCCACCGAAGAGGCCGGGATCCAGCAGTTCCAGAAGGAAGTCCTGGTGGAGTACGGCGACGGAGACACGGTGGTGTCGAAGTCGGTCACCGGCAAGCCGGCGCGGATCATCCGCAACAAATGGGCGCAGGCTTGGGTCGATGCCGACAAGCAACCCCTGCCGATGCCATTCCAGTCGATGATCGCAGGACCCGTGCTGGCCGCCGCGACCCGCGACCAGCGCAAGGACATCGCCCCGGGATTCGCCGGCCAGGGCATCGGTTTGATCAAGGCGATCCGCCCGGCGCGAGAGGTCCTGGAGGATCTCGTCAGCGGGGCGGAGCAGGCTCTGTCCCGAGCCGACCGTTTCCGCTGAAGCTGAAAGGAACATCGATGGTCCCGCGCAGAATGCCTGAATTCCACGCCGAGATGGTCGAGGGCTTCATGGCCTCGAGCAATCGGATGACCGGTCTGCCGGAGTTCCTCGGCCTGAAGATCACGGGCATGGAGCCGGGCCGATTGACTGCGGAGATGGCCGTTGACCCCAAGCTGCTCACCGGCTTCGGCAACATGCACGGGGGCGTCCTGTCGGCGGCCTGCGACCATGTGTTGGGATGCGTCTGCTATCCACACATGGAGAAGGGCCAATGGGCGGCCACCACGGAATTCAAGATCAATCTTCTGGCCCCGGTCAGTCGCGGGACGGTCACGGCGCACGCGGAGATCATCTCGATGACCAAGCAGACCGCGGTCGTCCGGATCGAGATGGAGAATGAGGGTCGGCTCTGCTGTTCGGCGCAAGGCACTGTCCTGATCCAGCACCCCCGGCCCGCCTGACACCGCCCGGCGTCGGTCAAGCGGTCTTCTCAATCAAGCTACGGGCCGGCTCGCCAAGGTGGCCCAGGGCGCCGCGCATGATCCGGAGCAGTTCGGGGCGCCGCCCCCGGAAGAGGTCCTTCGGGGCGGCCAGGCCCAGCGCCAGGGGCCGCGCTGGGGGACCGATCGCGAGCGGAATGGCCAGCATCGCCGCCTGAGGATTCACCAGTCCGGAGTTGAACGCGTGTCCGCGCGCGGCGACCTGGGCCACCTCCGCGGCGACATCCTGCGGGCGCGGCGCGACCTCGTCGCCGTCCCAGACCGCGAGCGCCTCGGCGATCAACTGCGCCCGGCGATCCGGGGTCTCCATCGCCAGCAGCGCGCTCCCGAGAGTCGAACGGGCAAGGCAGCGCCGCGTCCCGGCCTTGACGTGGTACCGGATCGGCGTCGTGCCCTCGATCACGCGCACATACTGGCAATAGCCGCCGCTCGCCGCGCCCAGCACCACGGTCATCTGGGTTTGCTCCGCGATCTCGCGCATCTGTTGCTGGATGCGCCGCAGCGGAAGGATCTCGTCCCCGACCCAGTGCCCAAGCAGTGACACCCGGATGGAAGGGAAGAAGGTCTTGTCTTCGGCGGAAAATTCCAGATAGCCGAGGTCGGCGAGGCTGCGGAGTAGCGCGCCGGTGCTGGAATGGGGATAGCCTAGCGCCACGGCCACGTCTTGGATATGCGCGGGCCGGCGCACTTCGTCGAAATATTCGAAGATCTCCAGCGTCCGGGCCGCGGATTTGACGATGGACGGATCGGGCTTCGGCATGCTTTCAGATCCTGGGCGCCCGCTCAGATCGCGAGCGCCGCCCGGGTTCCTTCCTCAATGGCCCGCACCGCATCCAGCCCGGCTGCGTCGCGAGCGCCCCCAACCAGGGAATACGGCATCTGCTTCGCCGCAAGCGCCGGGACGATTCCCGCCTGTGGCTCCTGGCCGATGCATAACACGAAGGTGTCGGCCACGATCAACCTTGGGACGCCGCCCACCGTGACATGGAGGCCCTCCGGGCTGAGATGGCCATAGTCGACCTCTCCGGTCATGGCCACGCCCCGCCGCACGACCTCCTGGATGTTGGCCCAGCCCCGCGTCTTGCTCAGGCCCGCGCCGAACGCCGACCCCGGTTTGCGCTGGAAGAGTGTGATCTGTCGGGGCGAGGGCCAGGTCTTGGGAGGGGGTCGCAGGGCGCCGCGCTCGGTGAAGGCGGTGTCGATCCCCCATTCCTGGGAGAAGCCCTCGATGTCCGGAGCGGCGGGATCGCCTGTTCCGGTCGGGTGCGCCAGGAGCTGGGCCACATCGAAGCCGATGCCACCTGCGCCCAAAATCGCCACGGTGTCGCCCGCCAGTTCCGGCGTTTCAATCGCCTGTGCGTAGGTGAGAACACGAGGGTCATCCACACCGACCGAGTCCAGCGTTCGCGGTTCAACGCCGGTGGCCAGGATGACATGATCATATGCGGCGGCGATCAGTTCCTGCGGATCCACAAGTACTCCCAACCGCACGTCGACCCCGAGCTCTGACAGCCGCGCGCCGTAATATCCGATAGTTTCGGCGTAATCCTCCTTCCCCGGGATGCGGCTCGCGAGGTTGAATTGGCCGCCGATCTGGTCTGACCTCTCGAACAGAGTGACCTTGTGGCCCCGCTCCGCACCTGTCACCGCCGCAGCCAGGCCTGCGGGTCCCGCGCCAACAACCGCGATACGCTTGGGTTCGATCGGCGCTGCGACATCGCCGAATTCGGCCTCCCGGCAGGCGGCGGGATTGACCATGCAGGTCGTGAGCTTGCCGGTGAAGGCGTTGTCCAGACAGGCCTGATTGCAGCCGATGCATACATTGATCGCGGCGCGTCGCCCGGCCCGGGCCTTGGCGACGAAGTCGGGATCGGACAGAAAGGGCCGCGCCATCGAAACCATGTCGGCCTTGCCGTCTGCGATAAGACGGTCGGCGAGTTCCGGCGTGTTTATCCGGTTCGATGCGATGACCGGAACGTTGAGGTGCGACCTGAGCTGCGCCACCGCCCAGGCAAAGGCCCCGCGGGGCACCATGTGGGCGATGGTAGGGATCCGCGCCTCGTGCCAGCCGACCCCGGTGTTGACCAGGTTCGCGCCGGCAGCCGCGACAGCCTTGGCTTGATTGACCACCTCGTCGAAGGTGCTGCCACCCTCCACAAGGTCGAGCAGCGACTGTCGGTAGACGAGAATGAACCGCTCGCCGCAGCGGGCGCGAACCGCCCGGACGATCTCGGCAGGCAGCCGCTGGCGATTGGACGCCGAGCCACCCCAGTTGTCGGTGCGCTGATTGGTGCGCGGCGCCAGGAACTGGTTGAGAAGGTAGCCTTCAGACCCCATGATTTCGACCCCGTCGTAGCCAGCCTCCTTGGCGAGCATCGCGGCGCTCGCAAAATCCTCGATCGTCTCGAAAATCTCATCCTCGCTCATCTCGCGTGGCGCCAACGGGTTGATCCTCGAGGCGATCCCCGAGGGGGCGACCAGACCCTCATGGCGCGCGTAGCGGCCAGCGTGCAGGAGCTGCAGCACAACCAGTCCGCCGGCGAGATGGACCGCCGACGCAATCCGGCCGTGGTCTGCCACGACGGCTTCGCTCATCACGGCGCCGTTCCTGCCGAGGCGGCCGGCCGCATTGGGCGATACGCCGCCTGTCACGATCAACCCCGCGCCGCCTTCAGCCCTCCGCGCAAAGAACCGAGCCTGGCGGTCGTATCCATCCGACGCCTCTTCGAGCCCGGTATGCATCGAGCCCATCAAGGTACGGTTGGGAAGGGTGACGAAACCCAGGTCCTGCGGCGACAACAGATGCGGATAGCGCGAAATGTCCATGCTGCGCCTAGACTGCGAAGCTTGCCCTGGATTGAGACAGCACGATACGGCCGTCTCCTGTCTCGCCCTGAATGATCGCCTCACCGTCGCCCGTGCGCCAGATCTTGGTGACGATCGTATCGCCATACTCCACCCGATCGGCGAAGCGGCCCTGGAACGCGCGGAACGCGGCAGGATCGTCGGCGCAGAGTTCTCGCAGGACGGCTCGGCCGACAATGCCGTAGGTGCAGAGCCCATGCATGAAGGGCGCGTCGAAGCCACCCATTTTTGCGAACGCCGGATCGATGTGGATCGGATTGCGGTCGCCGGAGAGCCGGTAGATCGCGCCCTGTTCCGGGCGCGTGTCGAAGCGGGCCACGATGTCCGGCGCCCGGTCGGGAAGGGTGTCGCCATCGCCCGCCGAGGGGCCGCGCTCGCCACCGAAGCCGCCGGCGCCGCGGACAAATAGCGTTGCGTGCGTCCGGAAGAGGTCACCGTCGGCGTCGCGACCCAGACTCTCCACGCCCAGCACAGCGGCTTTCCCCTTGTCCCAGACCTCGGTGATCCGGCCGGTCACCTCGACGGTTCCGTCCGGCGGAAGCGGCCGGAACAGCTCGATGGCCTGCTCGCCGTGCAAGAGCATTTCGAGGCGCATCTCGACAGCGCGCATCATGCCGCCCAGCGCTGTTCCGCCCGGAATGACCGCGTAGGTCGGAAGAACCTTCGGGCCCCGGCCTTCGTAGATGAAGTCCAGGTCCGCAGCCGGCCTCGCTCCGACGCCCAGGGCATAGAGCATCGTGTCCTTCGAAGACCAGGTCTCGGTGGAGACGGGAAACTCGAGCCCGACGAGATCGGGCGAGATCGGGTGGCGTGTCATGGGGCCTCGCGCGTTGGGGATGGCTGGCTCAAAGGCTGCGGCGCCCTGCCATCCGGCGGCCACGCTTCGACGCCCTCCTCCAAAGGAATCCGCAGACTCTTGAGGAGCTGAGAAAACATGGTCCAGTTGCCGATGGCGACCACAAGCTCGATCCGCTCGGCGTCCGTCGCCAGGTGGCGGCAGCAGGTTTCCCAGGTCGCGTCGTCGATCATGCCTCTATCGAGGGTGTCGTCGGTGGCCTGCAGCACCGCCCGGTCGGCCTCGGTGAGGTTCGGCGCGCCCTGCCAGTCCC
>C687J35174_10012387_pt1 | contig 10426 bp, 10 predicted proteins | sample RifCSPhighO2_01_FD_35174 | JGI IMG/M metagenome (IMG submission 35174)
GCACGCCGATAACAACCCGCGGTCTCGGCAAAATGGAAAATCTTTCCTGNTGGACTTTGTCTATAAAATACTTNAGCATCTGCTCGGTCACTTCNAAATCAGAGACCACCCCCGATACCAAAGGCCTTGTAACGACTATGTATCCCGGCGTTCGGCCGGCCATTTTTTTAGCTTCGTTGCCTATGGCAAGTATCTTTCCGGTCTTTTGGTTAAGGGCCACTATTGACGGTTCGTTGATGGTAATGCCTTTGCCGCGAACATAAACCAAAGTATTTGCCGTACCAAGATCAATACCGATATCCTTTGACCAGAGACCGAAAAATTTATTTAACATACTTGATATTTATATAACAAATTAACAGGTGAAAGCAAACCAGAAAATTTAAAAGCCCCGATATAAATCGGGGCGGTCAAGCAACTTTTAATGGCTAGCCTTATCAAGGGCCTGTTTAATGTCATTTACCAGATCGCGACTATTTTCAATTCCGACTGAAAGCCGCACCAAACCATCCGTAACTCCGTACCTCTCTCTATCGGCCGGATCAACGCCGATGTGGGTCATAGAGGCTGGATGCTGGGCCAGGGACTCCGTGCTTCCCAAGGAAACAGCCAATTTGAATAAATTAAGCGAATTCAAAAATTCATAAGCCGCCGGTTCGCCTCCTTTAATTTCAAAAGATATCATGGATCCGGGCGCAAGACACTGCTTCTTGTATACGCGATACTGGGCAGTTCCTTTTTTCAGATACCCGAGATAATTAACCCGTTTCACCGCCGGATGCTTCTTCAGTACCGCGGCGACATATTTGGCATTTTCCATCTGGGCAGTCATGCGTATCTTAAGCGTCTCCAAACTGCGAAGTATCTGCCAGACGGTGAATGGATCAGACATCGCGCCAATAAGACCTCTTACCTGCTTTATCTTAGATATAAGCTCTTTTGAGCCAAGCGCCGCGCCGGCTATAAGATCGCTATGGCCGCCAATGAACTTAGTCGCCGAGTAAATAACGAGATCGGCATCAAATTGCAATGGATGCTGATACAAGGGCCCTAGGAAAGTATTATCAACCATCACAAGAACTTTTCTATTATTATTTGTTTTCGACATCCGCCTTGAAATTTTAGACCAGTACCCTATGTCAAACAAATCATTTGTAGGATTGGCCGGCGTTTCAAGATATATAACCGCGACTCTCTTTTGTTCTTCCAACGACAAACTGGGAAACTGGTCAAAGCCAAATTCTTCAGAACCGAATCCCCTGGCCTCAATACCAAAACCTTTTAGAAAGACTTTAATTAATTTGTCAGTCCCCCCATACAGCGGTTCGCTGAAAAGAATCATATCGCCCGGCCTGGTAACTGCCAGTAATGATATGGCAATTGCCGCCATTCCGCTTGAAAATATGGCACAATCTTCGGCATTATCCCATAAACACAAACGCTCTTCGACTATCTGAAGATCTGGGTGATTAAACCGGCTGTATATAAGTTCCGGCACTTCGCCATTCTCCGGTTTTCTCAAACCGGCGGCAAGTTCAAAAGATCTTCTTCCCTCCTGAACATTCTCAAACGCCCATGTTGAAGTGACGAATATGGGTGGCTTCAAGGCGCCTTCAGAAAGCGCGGGCTTATACCCATGACTCATCATTAAACTTTCAGGTCTTAAAACACTTCTCTTTTTTAAAGAACCCATTCTGAACCCCTAAAATAAAAATTCCTAGAATATACTACCACAAAGACGCTAATTTTTCAAGAGGCACCAGTTCCGTTTCTTTTTCGCCTCTTTTTTTTATTTCCGCGCTTTTTTTATCCAAGGTCTTACTACTCACAACTACGCGAACCGGACAGCCGATAAGGTCGGCATCGGCAAATTTCTCACCGGCGGACTTGTCATTTCTGTCGTCATATAGTACCTCAACTCCAGCTTTAAGCAAATCGGCATAAATTTCTTCTGCCTGTTTCCTGACTTCCGCTTCTTGATTCTGCCCATCCAATAAAACCAGATGGACTTTGAACGGCGCAACGCTTTCAGGCCAAATTATGCCCTGCATATCATTGGATATTTCCACAATGGTCGCCNTCAGACGGCTGATGCCGATGCCGTAAGAACCCATAACTACCGGATGCTTCACTCCGCTCTCATCAGCATACTCAAGATCCAACGCCCCGGAGTATTTAGTCCCGAGAGGGAATATGTTGCCTACTTCTATGGAATTTTTCTCCGCCACATTGCCACCGCATTTAGGGCATTCATCCGCATTCTTGAGTTCTAATATTTCGCTGTTTTCAGCGTAGCCGCATTTTAAACACAACAAAACAGTGTCTTCGCCAACATCGGAAAGAACTTGAAATTCGTGGGTATTGCCGGTAGTAAACATGCCTCCGGCCGCAACGGTATATATCGCATCCAATCCGCATCGTTTGAAAATTCTCAAATATGCTTCCCTAACTTCTTCGTAATATCTCTTAAGGTCTTTATCATCCGCGTGAAAACTGTAAAGGTCTTTCATCATAAACTCTTTTCCGCGCAAAAGACCAGATTTTGCTCTCGCCTCATTCCTAAACTTGGTTTGTATCTGATAAGCGGCAAAAGGAATATCTTTGTAAGAACTTATATATTTTGCCGCGATGGCGGTAAGAACCTCTTCATGCGTCCAGCCAAGCACAAAACCCGGCTCCTTATCTTCCTTTCCTCCGACGAAAAATCCGACATCTAAATTCCATCTCGCCGTCGGTTCCAAATATTTCCTCTCAACCAAAGCTGGCATAAACATCTCCTGTCCGCCAATGGCATTCATCTCTTCACGGACAATTTTTGTTATTTTATTCATGACTCTCCAGCCGAGAGGAAGAAATGAATAAACGCCGGCAGAGTTTTTAAACACAAAACCGCCCCTTGTAAGTAAACGCGCATTGACGGCAATTTCATCCGTCGGCGTCTCTCGCAATGTTTTAGTAAAAAGTTGAGATTGTCTCATTAAAAGAGTCGTCCTACATCCTTAACCGTGGCGTATATCATAAGCATTATCAAAAGAATAAATCCGATGGAATTTATGGCGGTCTCAACTTTTTGATTCACGGGAGAACCCTTTATTTTCTCCACGATAAGCATCAAGGCCCTTCCTCCGTCAAGCGCCGGAAACGGAATAATGTTCAATATGGCAAGATTGACCGAAATCAGCGCTACGAACTGCAGGAGAAATCTGAATCCGACAGCCGCCGCCTGGCCGATGACACCGGCTATGCCGATAGGTCCCGACACTTCGGCTATCAACCGGCCNCTCAATAANAATGTNTCAAAAAGCTCATAATATCCGGCGGCCGTTTGTCCGGTCAGAAATACCACATCTTTCAGACCCCGCCATATTGACTCATACCAGGGGTAAGACAAAACCCCCGTCCTTACCGGCACGATGCCGAGCAATCCNTCATTTCCNTCTTTTTNNGGNANAATTATCTTTTTNATCTCNGTTTGNGAATCTCTCCCTATAACCAAGCTTATTTCTCCACCGGCATTTTCAGCGATATATTCTCTTACTTCCCGCGCCGTTGAAAAGTTTATGGCGTTTTCCTTGGTATCGCCCCGGCCGATTATCTCGTCAAAAATTTTCAAACCCGCTTCCTGCGCGGGGCTGTTATCCACGACCTGCAATATTTGTATTTTTTTATCTCTCGCGGCGGTGGATATATCATCCGTCTCATCGCCTATGCCAACTCTGATGCCGATATAATTGAGAAGCATTAACAAGAAAGCGGCGAGAAGAAAATTCATTACCACTCCGGCTACTATAACTTTCAGCCGTACTCCGATTGATTTGGAAGAAAAGCTCCCTGATTCATTGCGATGTTCTCCCTCTTCGCCGTATATCCTCACAAAACCGCCGAACGGTATCAGGTTTATTGAATATGTCGTCTCGCCCTTTTTAATTCCCCAAAGCCGCGGCGGAAAGCCAAAACCAAATTCCTCCACCTTCATACCCGCTCTTTTGGCGACAATAAAATGCCCAAACTCATGGACAAATACCAAAACGCTCAAAACAATTATAAAAATTATGATCGTCATTAATTACAGTGTACCAAAAACACACACGGAATTCTACTGCATGAGCTCCGTTTCTTTTTTCTTCGTAAGGTCGTCTATCTTTTTGTTAAATTCGTCTATAACTTTCTGAATTTCGTCTTTGGCGTTCTTTAAGTCATTCTCCCGTGCGGTTTTTTCTTTGACCGCCGCTTGTACTTTTTTCAGTATGTCTTCTCTTATCTGTCTTGATTTTATTTTTGCCTCCTCGGCTTTTTGGTGAAGAAGACGAGTAAATTCTTTGCGTCTTTCTTCAGTCAAAGTCGGTAGGGTCAGACGCACGCCGCTGGAATCTGATGTGGGATTAAGTCCCAGTTGGCTGTTTTTTATGGCGTTCTCTATGAAGGGAATAGCGCCCTTGTCCCACGGCTGGATGAAAATAACTCTCGGTTCGGGAGTGCTGATGGTGGCAAGTTCTTTGACTCGCATTTTGGAACCCATATAATCCACGACCAAGTCCTCAACCATAGACGAATGCGCTCTGCCGGTTCTGATGCCGGCAAATTCATTCCTGGCCCATTCCGCCGCCGCGTCAAAATCTTTTTTCTTTTGGTTAATCAGTTCCTTATACATGAATTAAATATTAACAAAAAAATTCTCCAATGCAATGCGGTGGTTGTATTGCGGCTGGGATACGATATATGAAAGACGAAGGAGATTTTTCAACACCGGCGCAGTCGCCGGTTTTTCGACAAGCTGAAATCGTAGAGAGCGAAGCCATAGGTTAACCAACACAGCATAGTCGTCTTTCTCGTGAATTTTTTTGACGTATTTGATTCGCTCTGATATGTTTTGTCTTGCTACTTTACGAAGTTCGGCCAATGCTGAACGCATCTCATCCGTCTGAACTTCCGGCGCGGGAGAAAAAATAACCGTCTCGCACCTTGAAAGTATCGTTCTGGGCAATAACTTTGGTTTAGAACTTATTAGAATAAGCACGGAACGCTTCGGCGGTTCTTCCAATATCTTCAACATCGCGTTGGCCGCTTCAAGGGTAAGCGTTTCCGCGTTATCTATAACCGCAAGCTTATACTCGCTGGAGTATGGTTTGAAAGATATAAACGACTTTAAGCCCCTTATGTCTTCTATGTGAATTTTATATTCGTCTTCTTCTGTTCTGGGCCGGATTAATTTGAGATCAGGATTATTCTCAAAACCTTTACCCGTAAGCATAGCGCAGATCTCCCCGGCAAACGCCTTCTTGCTTGCCTCGCCGTTGGTCGGGCTTGCCTCGCCAACAGGCGGGCCTACCGAGTCCTGCCCGACCAACAAATACGCGTGACCTAAAAAGCCATTAAGCAAAATATTCTCAAAATATTTTTTCTGTTTCTCGTAATTCATAAAGCTCTCCTTAAAGTCCGAGCAAAACAGACACTATCTTTTCTGCCGCGTCGGGCGTCGCAAAACTTTTAATTTTCTCGCTGACCGCCGGATAAATATCCGGTTTAAGCAAATATTCTATACGGTTGAGTAATATGTGCGGAGTTAAATTATCTTCTTCTATTATCACTGACCCGTATTTTACCAGTTCCGTGGCATTGGCAATTTGTTCTCCGCGGCTGGACTTTGTGGAAAGCGGTATGAATACCGCTGGCTTTCCTAATAACGCTATTTCAAATATAGAACCGGCGCCAGCTCGGGAAACGATGACATCGGCCAAAGCATAGGCCGCTCTTATTCTCTCCATGCCAAGAAACGGCTCAAGACGATAATTTTGCGTAAGAACGCCGCCATAACTCCCTTCGCCTTCTTTAATAAATTTATCAACCGACTTTTTGACTGTCTCGTACTGGCTGTTTCCGCATTGATGTATTATCTGAAAATCCTTGCCAACCATCATTACCAGCGACTCAAGGATAATGTCGTTTATTTTTTGAGCTCCCTGGCTTCCGCCATATATGAAGATTGTTTTTTTATTAGGGTTTAAACTAAATAACTTTGCCGCTTCATTTCTGTCTCCGGTCAAAAGCTCTTTCCTTATCGGATTACCCGTCAAAACCGTCTTTGAGGCATCGAGGCGAGTTGCGCTTATCTGAAATGAAATAAATATCTTGTTCGCCATACGGCCGAGCATGCGATTGGCGAGACCGGGAACCGAGTCGGATTCGTGAATATACAGCGGTATCCGGTACAGTTTTGCAACCAACGCAGGCAGTACCGATACATAGCCGCCTTTAGCAAATACCACATCTGGCATAAACCAATAAATATACCACAGCGACTGGATAAGTCCGATCGGAAATTTAAAAATATCAACGAAATTCATCGGGCTGAAGTATCTCCTTAACTTGCCCGCCAAAATTGAATGGAACTTGACGCTAATCTCATTTGCCGCCGGACGCATAAACTTATTATCACCCAAAATCATTAGTTCCACACCTCCGGCTTTTTCTTTGAGAGCGTTGGCGACAGCTATAATAGGGTAGACGTGACCGCCGCTTCCTCCGCCGACCAATAAAATTCTTTTCATTTTATTTTATTCACTTATCAGTAATTATATCTTTTTCTTCAATTTAATTCTAGGGACATATAAAATCAGAAATAACCCATGGCTCTCAAAACCTCCAGTATTTCCTCTTCAATGGGTTCCCGATTCTGATGGCGTTCCTCGTCGTCAGAATGATGTATCTCAAAATATAAAATGGCCTTAAGGTATGAGTCAAATTTTTCCTTATCCTCTCCACAATTCTGTTTGAGCATTTCATAAGCCCGCTGGTCAATTATGGCCGCATGGAGACCGCCGGGCATCGCCACGGGGCTCTTAACTTCATGGCCGTTCCCGTCAAACATCCTATGCTCCAGGTTCTGAACATATAATTGATCCTCGCCCGACTCAAACACAAGTTCGGGGATTTCAATTTTCCCATCTTTACCGTCATGATATTTTTCCATTCTTTCCATTGCTATAAATTATACCATTTTTAGAATCTTTAAAACAAAATGTCCTTTATCCATAATATCCATGGTCTTAATGATGTGGATAACTTTCGGGTTTCTTTCGGGCATAATAAATGTATGACATTTACACCGAAGCAAAAACAGATTTTCGATTTCGTAACTAATTATACAAACAAAAAAGGTTTCTCCCCTACTCACGAAGAAATCGGCAAGAAGTTTGAGTTGGCGGTATCTACCATTCACGAGCACCTCTCTGCTTTGGAAAGAAAAGGCTACATAAAAAAAGACCCAGGCCATGCCCGAACAATTCAGATAATTACTCAAAACCAAAACTCCGGCCTGGTTAAAATCCCTCTCCTCGGCGCCATCGCCGCTGGCCAACCGATTGAGACCATCCAAACAAACGAAACAATAGCTGTGCCTAGGGACAAAGTACCTTCGGGCAATATTTATGCCCTAAAAGTAGTCGGCAACAGCATGATTGATGAAAACATCAACGACGGCGATATCGTGTTGGTTCGAGAACAGTCAACAGCCGAGAATGGTCAAAAGGTAGTGGCTCTTATCAATAATTCCGAAGCAACTCTAAAAAAATTCTATAAAGAACGAGGACACATCCGCTTGCAACCGGCCAATAAAAATATGGAACCGATAATAATCAGAAATGGCAAAGATATTTCCGTGCAAGGAATAGTTTTAGACGTGATAAGAGAAATGAATTACCCTGAACTGGCCTTCCCCAAATTAAAAGAAACAAAACAATACGACAAATTACCGACAAATAAAATTATTCTTGGTGATGCGACAGCTGAACTTAAAAAACTCCCCAATGAAAGTTGTGACATAATAATAATTGATCCCCCATATAATATAGGCAAGGATTTTGGAAATAATATAGATAAACGAGAATTAACAGATTATGTGTCATGGAGTAAAGGATGGATTGACGAGTGTATCAGAATTATGAAACCGGCAGGAACAATGTTCATTTATGGTTTTAGTGAAATTTTAGCCCACTTGTCCGTTGAAATACCCATAAACAAACGATGGCTTATTTGGCACTACACGAATAAAAATGTTGCCTCGCTTAATTTTTGGCAAAGAAGCCACGAAGCAATAATTTGCGCCTGGAAAAACAAATCTATTTTTAATAGAGACGCTATTAGAGAACCGTATACGGAAGGATTTCTAAATGGCTCTGCTGGAAAGACAAGAAGAGGAACAATCGGAAGGTTTAGCAAGAATGGCAAAGAGACGATTTACAAAGCTCATGAGCGCGGCGCTTTGCCAAGAGACGTACTTAAGATACCAGCACTAGCTGGTGGCGCTGGAATGGTTGAAAGATGGTTCTTGTGCAAAACTTGTGAGAAGGTTTGTGAGCCAAGACAACTGCAAAAACACGAAAAACACGAAATCGTAAAACATCCCACACAAAAACCGTTAGAATTAACAAAAAAATTAATTTTATCAGCAATGCCCCAAAAAGATGGTGTCGTCTTAGTGCCTTTTGTCGGAACCGGTTCAGAATGCGTAGCGGCAAAAGAATTAGGAAATTCTTATCTTGGATTTGAGTTAAACCCAGATTATGTAAAACTGGCAAATGGATGGTTAGAGAAAGCCAAACAAAATAGAGTCCAAAAACTACTTTGAAGAATTATCTATTTCCAACTTTTTCTTTTCAAATGTATAGGGAGTAAATACGACAAATCCATTTGGGAAACGTTTCAACTCTTTATTATCAACAAATCTCCTATACGGTAGTTTATAAGCGCCATCTTTTTTATTGGGGTTTTTAAAGTAATCTTCACTTGGTACTTCGTATTTAATATCCACGAACTCTCCAGGTAATGGATTCTTAGACTTAGGCTTTTCTTGTCTAACCTCTCGCCCGAGTGATTTCTTTTTTACTTGATAGTTTAAAGTTTTTCCTCGATAAACAACTTGAAAATCTGCTCCCTGACGATCAAGCTCTGCTGACATTTTTACAGAATATTGGCCAAAAACTGATTCCGCAACATAACCAGCATGTATTTGTGTAATAATACTTGCCCATGTACGATAAATTCTTGCTGGTAAACCACGATAAAAACAGTTTTTACACATTGTCACTTTTTGTCTAAATNATTCAATCTCTTTTTTATGCGTATTTAAATATTCTGCATAGAAATCTTCAAAGCTTANAAATTTTTTCTGATTCCAATATATTTCATAAAGTATNCCTATGGCCTGTATTTCTTTTGACAAATCCATTTCTACAATTTTAATAGACCTATATTTATCACGATAGGCGCCAAGATCAACTGACTGCAAAAATTTATCAAATTTTTCTATTGACATAGCCATGTAAACGTTTTGATTATACTATCACATTTTTATCTAAAAAATCAATAACTCACGTAAGATGAACTATTGATGGTCATATTATCTCCACCATTTTCTGTCTTTAGGTGTACTGTAGACGACTATTTGCTGATATATCTCCGTCAAGAGTGTCAATTTTATAATTGACAGTGGATAATAAGAAGTGATAAAATTTATTTATCATGCACAACATACAAAAACAGATTTTAAAAATTTCCGGTCGGAATGAGCTGGGTAAAATGAGTTTGCGCCAGATAGGCAAACTCATCGGCATAGAAAACCGGCCGCAAAAAGTAAAACATCATCTTCTTCAGCTTGANAAAAACGGTTTAATTAAAATAAATCGNCTTGAAAAGGAGATAGCCAAAACAAAACCCGGCACGATAGCCAACGGCAAATTAATATCAATCCCTATTCTCGGTTCGGCCAACTGCGGACCGGCTACAATTTATGCCGAACAAAATATTGAGGGCTATCTTAAAATTTCAGGCAAGTTATTGTCCAGGAAAAAGAACATTTTCGCCATTAAGGCTTCCGGGTATTCAATGAACAAAGCCAATATTAACGGAGAACGCATAGAAGACGGCGATTATGTTATCGTAGATCCAAAATATCAAAATTTTAAAAATGGAGATTATGTTCTGTCTGTCATAGACGGTGTAGCTAATATCAAAAGGCACTTCAATGATAAAGAGAATAAGAGGATAATTCTTCTTTCAGAATCAAGCGCCAGTTTTTCCCCTATCTTCATTCATTATGATGATTTAGACGGCTATCTGATAAACGGCAAAGTAATACAAGTCATAAAAAAGCCCAAAACAACCTGGTCAAAATTTAAAAAGTTTATTTATGAATAAGTTTATAAGATTTCCACTACCTTCTGTCTTGAAGTGCGGCCGGAGATGATGCGAATTCTTATTTGAGCAATGTTTAAATAGTTGGCAAGAGCATGAATGATGGCTTTGTTGGCAAGGCCTTTGACCGGGGGTTCTTTCACAGAGACGATAAATTCGGTGTCGCTGATTTTTTCAACTTTTTCTTCGTGAGAATTGGGTTTGGCCCTTACAGTGATTTTCATTTGAGCATTTT
>C687J35174_10012389_pt1 | contig 10425 bp, 9 predicted proteins | sample RifCSPhighO2_01_FD_35174 | JGI IMG/M metagenome (IMG submission 35174)
GGTAAGGAGTGAGCATTAAAACTTTCATTTTTGTTTTTCGCGAAGCTTAATAATTATGTACTCGCTTGTTTCCTCAATCACACTGAAGCGTTCTTTCAGCATCTGTGTATCTGGATGCTTAAGGTCAACCGAAACATAGAAGGTAGCTCCTCTTTTTATTAAATTATCAATAGAATCATCGATAGCAGGCCAACCGCTCCTTCCGGTTTGATATAAAAATGCTGTATCGCCATTATAGGGAGCAATTATTTTTGCCTCCTTGGGGGCAATTCTATCTATTGCAGCTCCTGCCCGTATTATTTCAGGGTGATTTATTTTATAGAATTCCCTCACTTGTGTCGCGCCGACCAAAAGCATCATCCCTATTGAAAAAATCAGAAAACCTCTCGCTAACCATCTTTGAGATAGTGAAAAATTCCATAAACTCAGTGTACCCTGAGCAAGCATCAAGGCTATGGCCGGAATTGTAATAATCTGATAATAATCATGGCGAACATTGGCTGTAGCTATAATTGCAACATACAAAAACATACCCAAAAGAAATACATGGGAAAAATAAGTTTTACCCTTCGATTTTAAAAATCCAAAAGAGAATGGTATTAATCCCCAGCTTCCTAATATCAAATGGCCCAGTCTCTCTCCAAAAATCCACCTCCAGAAGGAAGGTCTAAAGCGAATTTTATCTCCGTTAAACGCCCATTGCCAAAATGGAATTCCGGCTGGATACTTATTAATCCACGTTCTCCAGATAAAAAATGGCACTAGAGCCAAATCAACTGCCAAAAGAAACTTTTTGTCTCTAATTAAATTCCTAATCCCATACCTTCTAACAGCAAGATAAAAAATTGGAACACCATAAAAGAAAAGAAAGGGTTTTATCATCATTGCCAATGCAAATGAAATTGCTGACATATACAAAATTAAACTTTTCTCGTTATCTAAATACTTCACAAATAACCATACCGATAAAAGTGCAAAAGATACGGCCATTGGTTCAGGTAAAACTACTCTGGAAAAATAGATATTGAAAGGTAAAAAGGCGAAGAAACATGCAGAGATAATACCACCCCACTTTCCCATAAATTTCTTTCCAATTAAATACAAAAGATACGTAGAAATTAGGGAAGATATAATTGACACGAGCCTTCCCCAAACCTCTAAAGAAAAATTCGTAAAATTTATTGCAAGCAGTGCATGGACTACGTTATAAATCGGAAATTCAACAAGCCGAAGTCCTTTAGGGTTAAAAATCCCGGTCTGAATACTAGATATATCGTGATATCGGGGACGAAGCAAGTCGATTCCTTCCTCTACGTATATTTTTGTGACTGAGGCTGTATCTGCCTGTCTCCATGAGTGCCAATCTGCAATCGGGCTATTTACCTTATAAAGCCTAGTCACGAAAGCGAGAAAAAGTATGATTGATATCAAAAAATACTCATTCTTAACTAAGCGTTCAAGTTGTCCAACAATTTTACTCATTTCTTTTTAAATCAATAGTGGCTACCGTAAAACCCACGATTAACCAAAAAATAGTAGCAAATTTGCTTGCTTCAAAAATGTCAATAAATACTGCATTTATGAATATGCCCGATAGTGCTCCTAATACTCCTGCCAGAAATACCGCACTTAAACTGTTAGTATTCTTTCTTATGATTACAACAGCTTTTTTGAACTTGTCTGAAAGTTTGGCAAAAATTAAGAAAAAGGATAAAAAGCCCAAAATTCCAATCTCTCCAAGCAGGCGCAAGTAATCATTGTCTGTTGCTAATGTTATAGATGAATAACCTGTACCCAACAAGGGACTTTTTGCAAGTGCCCTTAGTGCACGGGGCCATTCCACATTTAGTCTAATTGAGGTAGATCTATCCTCGAACACCGGGACTGCTGTGGGAGTGGGTATCACCTCGTTAACTCTTCTTTGAGACACAACCCCTTCATCCTGTGCATAAACATAAATGGGCGGTAAATTGTAAAAAAGTCTATCAACTTTCATTAACCGTTTGCTTCCAACCTCTATTATCCGGACATATCTTGATAAAAGATCGGATGAAAAGCTAAAGAATATTAAACTCATAATTATCGCCATCACCAATGCCTTGTAGCGTTTGAGCAAAATCAGGGAAATGGTAATGCCAATTAAATAGGAAACAACCGATATTCTGGAAATTGCATTCGCTAAAAGCCACAAGCCTGCCAGAATCACTGTTACCAGAAAAGATTTTGAACCATTGCCTTTCACTACAAAAAGTAAGGACACGAAGACAGGTAGAAGCATTACCAAATAGGTTGCAAGGTCATAATGCCCTGCGAATGTTGAGTTTATATGGCTTCCTGGAATCCAGCGCAAAGCAATGCCTTTTGAGTATTCAAGATTTTGAGTAATAATAACCGGCCAAGAAAAGTATTTTTGCCCAAGACCATATATAAAGGCCACAATAATTGTAATCCCGAATACTTTTAGATAAAAATCAAGAGTTTTTTCCTCTTTTATAGACGTTATTCCGACAAAGAAAAGGCTTAAATATTCAATCCTTCTTAGCCAATGCAACAATCCAATATGGGGAACAACAGTTTGTGTAACTAAAACGGCAGATACAAGAGAAACTAATCCGACAGAAAGAAATAGTAAAATCGCTTGCGTAATCTTGTCTCTCGCAAAAGTTTTCAATTTATTTAAATTCAACACTAGCCACAAGGAGATTGTAGTCAGCACCAAAAAGTCCTCAAGTCTTACAGAAACGTAGGTTCCGGGAATCCTGATAGCAGGGAATTTAGGATACAGAGGTATCGCCATTATCACGGCTGCCACGAAGAATTTATAATTTGTTTCAAACCACGCTAAAAGCTTTAACATAAGTTCGAGCAACGCTTGGGCCCTTAATAAGCCCGAATACAATTATTCTTGATAACGCCCCTAGCTTTAATAGTAACTTCAAAATCGGGAACTTCCATCTAGGATAGTGTTTTTTATAAAATAGCTTAAGACCCTCAAATTCGTTAATCATTGCTCTTTCACTCCCGGTAGTAACCTGACCGTGATGTACTATTTTCCATAATGGCAAATACCAAATATCCCATCCAGCTTTAACAAATCTATATGAAAGATCCACTTCTTCAACATATAAGAAAAAATCCTCATCAAACAATCCAACTTTCTCTTGTGCCTTTTTTCTCATGAAATAAAAAGCTCCTGTCACCCAGTCCTGTTTGTGAGATCTTTTAAAATAATCCTCCCCTTTATAAAAAGGCGACCAAGAGTGAAGTGGATGATAGGGTTTAATGAGTCTGTCGACTACTGGGATATCATCCAAAAAACTCATCCAGGCAAACACTCTAAAAAGCGAAGGGAAGTATCCCCCCGAGCCTTGATAGGTTTCTTTTTCGGGGTTAACTAGTGCACAACTTGCCACCCCAACCTTTGGATGTTTATCCATCCACGGAAGCATTCCTTTAAAAATATTTTTGTCTATTTTCGTATCATCATTTAGCAAAAGGACATATTTACCTTTTGCAACCTTCATTCCCATATTGTTATTCTCGCCAAAGCCACCGTTTTCCTCTCTTCTTAACACGATTAGATTTGGAAATTTCTTTTTTGCTTTCTCTCCCACTTTATCCTCTGAAGCATTATCAATAAGTATCACTTCATTTTTTACACCAACCAGGGCCTTATAAACAGACTCCAAACACTCAAAAATAAAGTCTTTTTTTGAAGTTATTACTATTATTGTTAAATCAGGCATTTTTACCTCTTCCAAATAGTTTTCTGGCAGAGCCTTGCCAGATTCTGAAAATTACAAAAAGCAGAAAAAGGGTAGGTATTGCCACAGCAAGCCTTGTCATTGGAGAGCTAGGTACAAATCTAACAATTATTTTTTGCCTCCAATGACGCTCGCTAATAAAAATTGCATCCTTGGGGTCTTTTGGCTCAAATCCATTGACAAAAACAGACTCTCTGAACGGGTGAACTACCTCTTCCAAAAAAGTGCTTCTTGTCTGGTCGCGAATTATAGTTTGAGCCTCTTCTGGAGGGTAATTCAACCGGTATGTTGGTAGCGGGACTTTCAAAAAGGACGATCTATCCAACTGATTTTTATAATGTTGCATTACTGCTCTCTAGTAAAGTCAGTAAAGTATGCGCGCCGCAGCGGTGATTCCGTATCTGCCGGTTCATTAGATTGAAGTGCATCTGGAGGTGGTTCGGGATAAGGGGGATTGGGCAGTATTAAGTAAAGAATAAGAAGCACAGAAAAAACAATAAAAATTATCCTCGGTAAAATTTTCATCTTTCACTGGAATAATCTAGCTCTTCCTAGCCTATATTTGAGATCTTTGTTTTTCCTTTCACCTATTATCTTGGCAGGAACTCCTCCCACGATTGCAAACTCGGGTACGTCGCTTGTGACTACCGCCCCCGCCGCAACAATAGCCCCTTTACCTATTTTTACGCCTGGAAGGATTATTACTCTAGGGCCAATGAATACATAATCCCCAATCTCTACAGATTCCTCTATCGCTGAAAACTCGGCGCTTTCCAAATCATGTTCAGAGTTATAAATCATTATTTGCGAAGCTATGTCCACGTGGTTGCCAATTTTCAACGGTGCCCTTCCGTCTAAAAAGCAGTGGTCACCGATAATTGTTCCTTCACCAATCTCAATATTCGAAGGGTTAAAAAAGTTTGCCCACATGTGAACAATAGAAGCTTTCCCAATCTTTACACCTGCAGCCATATATGCTAATTTTCTGACTGAATGCAAGGGAATGTGACCAACCCAGCGAAGAAGCATAAGCTCAAAATCCAGCCAGTAGTTATATATTCTATTTTTTATCCTAGGTGCCGCTTGACTGAAAGTCAGAGGCTTTCCCATTTTGTCTTTAAATAATTCCATGCTATTCAACCACTTTTTCCAGAATTCTAATTGTTTGTTTCGCCGTATATATCCAAGAAAACTTCTTTGCCTGCGATAAGCCCTTTTCAACTAACCTATTATATTCTATTTCATTCATGGAAAGAACTTTATCTAAGCCCTCGGCTATGTCCCTTGGTTTGTCTGGATTAATCAAAATCCCTGCATTTCCCACAACTTCCGGAAGACTGCCTTTATTAGAAACAACGACCGGAGTGCCACATGCCATTGCATTTAGAACGTCTAGTCCGAAACCTTCCCAAAAAGAAGGAAGTATAAAAATCTTTGCTCCGAAAATTAAAGCGGGTTTATCATGTTCCGGAACGAAATCGATGAAAGCAACTTTCTTTTGTAGATTAAGTTTTTCTGCCTTTTCAAAAATCGGCCCATATAACCACCCCTTTTTCCCAGCTATAACTAGCCGTATTCTCGGCCATTTCTTGTGAATTCTTTTCCAAGACTCTAAAAGCCCTTCTACGTTCTTACTGGGTTTTAGGGTACTTAAAAAAAGCACATAGTCTCCTACTATGGAGTATTTTTTCTTGATACGTCGCACATCATCCGAGGAGATATCCGTGTTAAACCTTTTTTTATCGTGAGCTAATGGAGTAACTATAACTTTCTTTGAAGCAAAAGGATAGTGTCGCACAATATCCTCTTTTGTGCTGTTAGATATTGCAATGACGTACTTTGATACAAAAATTGACCAAGCACTCCAAAGCTTTAACTGCCAAAAGTCGTATTTTCTAAATTGTCCCGAAAATTCGAGGTATCCAAGGTCCATAATCGAACATACCCTTGGGACAGGCGAAAGAGGGGGAACATAGTGGCTTGGGCTGAAAAATACATCGGGCCGGTCCTTGTCTAAAATCAAATTAGACATTAGATTTTTTATTATCCAGAGACCTCCACCAGAAAGAATTTTGTATCTAAAATACCCCGACTCGGGCGGCATATCAACTAAAGGAGAATTTTTTAAATAAACTATAACCTTATGCTTCTTCCCCCATTCTTCTCGAAGTCTATATATACCCCAAAGTAATTCAAACCCGTATTGATTAACTCCAACACGNTTTTCAATATTTGCTTCGTTCCCGTCTATCCCGATTACCATAATAGTTTATTAATATTAAATGTTTAGTATTCCTGTAATGAAATTAGCAAATACAAGGTTCTGTGCGAAGCAAAGGTTCTTATATTTGCTTCGTTCCCGTCTATCCCGATTAGCATGGCTAATTTCTAGCTTATACCGCTTTCTTTATAAACATCTAGCGTCCTTTTTGCCACATTTGTCCAGTTAAACTCTTCTACCCTTGCAAGCCCTTTGCTGGCTAAAGCTTTTTTGTTCCTTAACGCACGTTTCAGTCCATCAACAATAGCACCTACATCATAAGGATCAACCAGTATTGCGGCGTCTCCTGCTACTTCCGGAAGTGAAGAAATATCAGAGGTTACAACTGGGCAACCGCAGGCAAATGCCTCAAGTACGGGCAACCCAAAACCCTCATAAATTGAGGGGTATACCAAAGCCTCTGCGCCAGAGTAAAAAGCCGACATCTCATTTTCTAATACGTGTCCTACTATTCTTATATTTCTTTCCTCCTCTACTTTCATAAACGTCTGCTCACCAACTAAAACTAGCTTTATATCTTCTCCCGCCTTTGTTAGGTGAAAAGCATCTATGATTCTTTTTGTATTTTTCCTAGGGTTAATACCAACAGCAAGCAAATACTTACCAAAAATCTTATATTTTTTCTTTAATCTTTCAATTTCATACTTCTTGGCCGGTTTAAATATCACACTGGGTGCTTCAGGTATGACTCTAATTTTATCCTTGTTTACGCCATAATCTGCCAGATCAACTTTTGTAGACTGGGAAGGAACTATAACTCTATCTACCTCTTTTATTACCCAATTGAGCCGTGCTTTGTGTACAGAAACAATTTTAGGATGAGTATACCTCGGAAGCTTAATGGGGGCTAAATCATGTACCGTAGTTATCTTAAACGCAGCCAGTGGAGGCTGAGCCCAATCGGATGAATGGAAAACGTCAGTTCTCCCAGTAAATATTTCTATCGGTAGAAGATGCAGTCTATTCCAGATTATATCGGTCAAAGTTGGAGGAATCGGCAATACTTTACTTGTAAAGGATCCTCCCTTCAAGGTACGCAAAAAAACTCTTATCTCCCCCATTCTTCGAAGCGAGCCTCCGAACAAAACATAATCGTTTTCTTTGTCGGCCAAAAGCAAATTTCGAACCAAATTCTCGGTATAAACAGAAACTCCTGTCCCATAAACGATTGATGAAATGTCTACTCCAATTCTCATCTTTTATACCTCCAGACGACGACACCGTTGAAATCAAACTCCTCAGCTTTTACGTATCCCAAATCCTCCACTTTTTTTCTAAGCGTATCGTTAGGGTCAAATATCGGCTGAACGTACTTCATAAGCCAGATTGTATCGAAACTATTACTCACCGCATCAGGGCCGGAAAAGTTTTTCATCTCAGAGTAATAATTATAAGCTTCCATTTGCGAATCGGCCACAAAAAGCACTTTGAAGTCTTTAGTTGAATGCTCTTCCACATAATTTACCAGGCCTCTCCAGTCTTCCCTGTGGAACTTTGAATTACCCAGATAATAAAATGAAGCGCAAAGATTTATTGCAACAACCAAACCAATTGCGGCGTTTCTCCAAGTCGGTTTGAGGCCGACAATTCCTAAAGCTGTAATTAAATAAAATGCAGGTAGAACAAAAATCAGCCTAAAGTAATAAAAAACTGGAATTTTGTAGCTTACCGTAAAAATCAGCAAAGCCGGAATTAATATCCAAAACCAAAGAATTTTTGTCTTCCTGTAAAACTTTGTCGCCTTAACAATAAGAAATGCATTCAGCGTTCCGACAAAAAAACCACTAATCCATAAAGCACATTATTATCAAAACTAATCCTGCCCAGCATGAATTTTACGGGGACCAAAAGTACTTCCTTCACCGAAATCCCTCCTAGAATTTTCCACCAGCCCGGGAGAGAGCTTTCAACCGATAAACCAGATTCAAGCTGACCTTTAAAGATTGGTAACCAAACAATTACAGCCATAACCAAGGGAATATTCGCAAGAATAAATTTTTTAAACCAACTTTTATTCTTCTTAATAGCGAAAAACCAAAAAACCGGAAAAATAAAGGCCGAAAGATAATCTGTCAGAATAATTAAAGGAAGACTTAGGGAAAAAAGTAACCAAGGTATCCGGGCTGAACTTTTCTGAATGCTCAAAAATAAATATATGGAAAATGTTACTAATAGACTCGACAAGGCATACATTCTGGCCTCTTGAGAATAATAAATATGCAGTCCCGAAGTCGCCAGAAGCAAGGCAGCAATCCCTGGAAAATTAGAATAATTAACTCTAATAAATTTGTTGGCAATCAGATAAACAAAATAAACAGTTCCCACTCCAGCCATAACTGAAAGTAGCCTTACTCCAACTTCACCGCTGCCAAAAATGGCCGTCCAAATCTTAAGTATTAAATAATACAAAGGAGGGTGAAAGTCTCCTGGAGAAAACTTGGTTATTATCTCGGAAAAACTGAAATCTCTGGCAGTAAGAACACTGGTTGCCTCGTCAATCCAAAGAGACTGGTTTACTGAGATTACTCTTAACACAAAACTAAGAAACAGTATTGCTAAAATCATTTCATGGGCCTTCCCGTAAGTATGTAATCCAGAATGCCACTAAAAATACCGAAATCGTAAATTACTTTGAAAATAATAAAATCCGGCATATGATTTAATAACCCCTTAAGAATTCCTACAACTAAGGATACTGGGAGGCTGCTACGAAAAAGTGCAAGAATGTATCCTAAAAAACCTAATTTGTAACGTCGTTTTCCAACCCAATGAGCATGTTTGAATACTTCAGCCAATTTTTCAGGGTTTTTATGGAAAAATTTTGCCCCGGAAGCAATTTCAGCTTCGTAGCCGAGTCTTTCCGAAAGGGTCCAATCATCTGTATAACCCCTACTGGGATCAAAACCTCCAACTTTATCAAATTCGCTCTTTAATATCGCCCTAAAAACCTTTTGCTTGTCGGTGTAGCCTTTCGGATGTCGTCTACCCGATTCCCAACCTTCATTTATATTCCAACACCTTGCCCATCGGTTACGCCAATTCGAAACATATTCATTCTTGCTGAACGTCCCCTTTGCCTTAGCATATAATATTGGTTCTATCAGTTCTTGAAGAAATTTGCTATCGAACGTCATATCGGCATCCACAAAGACCAAAATATCTCCTTTCGCGTGTTTTGCTCCCAAATTCCTCGCTGCGCCAGGCCCCTTGTGGTTTTGTGTTAGTATCTTTAAGTTCTGAGATTTGAGTTTTAAGTTATCGGTACTTCCATCATCCACCACTATAATCTCAAAATCCTTATAGATTTGATGACTCAGGGATTTAAGACAATCAATAATAACGTCTTCTTCGTTGTAAACCGGTATTATTACTGAAAGTTTCATTCAGTTAGTGTATTAAAAAGCTCCTCGTATTTCATAACAATTCTATCCCAATCAAACTTTTTAGCTTGAAGTCTTGGTTTATCTCCCCAATCAGTCTTTAAAGTTTTCTTTAAAGCTTTGGCATACTCATCGATATTGGTAGGATCAACCAAAAACCCTGCATCGCCTACAATCTCTTTTCTTATCGCGTCGTTGTTTGCCACAACAGGAAGCCCCGTTGCCATCGCCTCGGTTAATACTACTTCAAATGATTGATAGGACTGGGAAGGAAGCGTAAAAACGTCCGCTGCTCGATAAACCGTTGGCATTTCAGCGTATGGCAGTTTAATCAATTTAAATCTATTTTTTAAGAGATCTTTACCCAAGGATTGGATTTCTCTTCTCAAATCTCCATCTCCGACCACCAGCAAGCTACCTTGTTCAAGTCTGGAAACGGCATTAATTGCTAAATCAATTCTTTTAGATTTTGTTAAAGCTCCGACGCAAAGAAATATCGGTTTTGAGAGATTTAGATTAAGTTTACGGCCATCAGGTCTAAATTTACGAGTATCGACTCCGTTTGGAATATAAATATTTTTTACTAAAGGGTTTACTCTTTCTGCCCATTTCTTAGCTTTTGTCGAAAGGGCCACAAAGGTATCGGGGAAACACCATAAGTTGTTCCTTTCATCCCATCCCATTCCTGCCTGCCCAGAAATAACCATTTTCCCACCATATAGCCAGGTAACAAGGCGTACGAACGCAGGTTGCCAACCGCCGTTTAAAGGGACCACAATATCGTATCTCTCCCTCCAAATTTTAAACAGTTTGGTAAGCGTCCACCAACAGACTTGAACTCCTTGCGGATCGACAAACGCTCTCCATAAAATTGGCCATCTTTTTGCTGGAATCTTATCCCCACCAATAACTGTCACGTCATGGCCTGCGGACAACCTCTTCGACAACTCTCTAACAAAAGTTTCCGCTCCCCTATCAACAAGATTTTGATAAATATTTA
>C687J35174_10012390_pt1 | contig 10425 bp, 11 predicted proteins | sample RifCSPhighO2_01_FD_35174 | JGI IMG/M metagenome (IMG submission 35174)
GGTTAATAAAAAACGAATCAGCCAATTTAATTGAGTATAGATTTACTGAGATAATTATTTATTGAGATTTATAGGAGATACTTTTCGTTTAATTTAGATTATTACCTTTCTGAATAATTAACTTCGCAAGAACTAAAAAGTTTAAAAAGATTGGATGTTTAGAATGGAGATGAAAAAGGGAGTGATTTTAGGATTTGTTTTAGTGATAGTTTTTGGAGCGTTTGCTGGCGCTGAAGTTTGTAATATAGATGCAGATATTATGCTGGTAATTGACGCTTCTGAAACAATGGCAACTCCTTGGTATAATCCTCCCCTGTCGAATGCAAAAAATGCAATGAATACTTTTGTTAATTTGTTGAATCCTTCATATCATAAAGCGGGACTTGTAACTTTTAGGACAGGCGCTACTTTAGATAGAGCATTAACAACTGATTATAGTGCCGTCCACAATAAAATAAACGGCATTCAAGCTAGTGGGTTGACTGGAATGAGTTCGGGAATTAAAAAAGCGCGGGAGCAGTTGGATTCTGACAATGGAAGGCCAGGGGTTTCAAAGGCGATAATCATTCTGTCTGATGGCAAGCCAAATACGATGACTGATGGAGACATATGCTGGTTTAATACAGAGCGTTGTGAAAATGATGCGATAAATTGGGCAAACTTAGCTAAACATTCAAATCCTAACACAGTTATTTATGTTATAGGACATAGAATTGGGCCAGCTGAAACAGAACGCAGAGATTTCCTTAAACAAATAGCAACCTCTGACAATCATTATTATGATTATTGGGCGACTGATCAAGAAAGCGTTCTGACAGAAATCTTCGAACAAATCTCCCTAGACATCTGTCCATGCGGAAATGGAATCGTGGATGGAAATGAGCAATGCGATAACAGCGCGACTAATCCATTAGACGGAAATACCTGCTTAGATGTTAGTAGTTCGTATTGCGGCGGCACTCTCGCTTGTACAGACTCGTGCACTTTCAATACTGCAAGTTGTACTGCTTGCCAATCTACTAGNCAATGCGTAGATGTTGATAGAAGGGACTCTCCTTCCGGGCCCATACGGGATGAAATAAAAGAAGGGAGTTACGTGTATAAAGGGACTACTTCATACGCGTATGACGTGTGTGATACTGCGGATTCTACGAAACTCCGTGAAGCATATTGTTCAGGTGACAGTCCTGCAGGGGACCCCATTTTAACAGGTCCTGGTGATTGCGGAGTTTTCTATTCAACTTTAGGGCAGACATGGGGGTGTGTTGACCCGGATGGACCATTGTGGCCTCCGGCAAGATGTGAATGCATTCCCGATACTCAGGATAATCAGGAGTTTTGCAATGGTGAAGATGACAACTGTAATGATGTTGTAGATGACGAGGCTATTTGCAATGATGAGTTTTCATGCGTTAACGGAGCATGCGTGTGTCCTGTAAACCCGGCATATACTTGTAACGATTATTATGCAGACAACAAAAAGTGTGGGATGCTTGATAACGGATGTGGTGTAACTTTGGATTGCACAACATGCTACGGAGCAGGAGAAACCTGTGATTTGGATTTAGGGGTTTGTGTCAGTTCTGGTGGAACAGTTTGTGGAGATGGGGAAGTTGAACCTGGTGAAGAATGTGAACCTGGTGTTAGCTTTACTGAAACATGTGTAAACCAAGGATATGCAGGCGGTGGCGTGTTAGGATGTTATCCTGTAGGCAATGCTAATGAATGTAAATTTGATACAACTGGATGTATCGGAAGCTGCTCAAATGCCTGTCCTTCAACAGGTTTACATTGCAGAGTTGTAAATGGTTTAGATAGATTAGCAAATTGTGGAAATTATGATGCTGATAGTTGTTTGGAATGGGAAAATTCTGGCACCCTTTGTCCGAATGGTTGTGTTGTTAATCCTGATGGACCAGATTCTTGCGCATCACAGCAATCATGCGGGAATGGAGAAATTGAATCTGGGGAAGAATGTGAAACTGGGGCAAATGGAATTTGGACTGTGCCTAACGATTTTGGGATTTATGGCGACGGTGTTAACAAGTGTGATGAATATGACCCAGATACCTATGAATCTGGAAATCTAGTATGCGACCAGGCAACATGCCAGATTGAAACAACAAGCTGCAATGATATTACAGAACCACCAACATGCCCAGAGCCATTTGAATATGATGCAGTAGTGTGCTCGGATATTGAAGAAGGTTTCGGCGGGTTTAGTGAAGAAGATACCTGCAATTGCGCAGCATCACAAATTGGATTGGACTGCACGTGGGATCCTGCTTCGACAACCTGCGGTTCGACTAATCCGTTTGGCTCGCAATGCGTGTATACATTTTTGAGTCAGACTGATTGCTCTGGCGAAGAAACAAGAACAATTGATTATGAATGGAGGGAAAGCGGAGTCTGGAGTGATGAATGTGCGTTGGCAGATCCTTATTGCGATGTGAATACAAACTCCTGCAGTTATGAAACTTTCTGCCAATCTCCGGTAAAGCTCCCATTCTTTACATTCGCTAATGTTATAGCGACGGTGCTGATTGTTGTGCTGGTATATCTTGTCTGGGGTGAGATGAAGAGAAAAAGGAAATAAAGTTTTAGTTGAGAATACCTTCGTTAATATGGATTCATATCGCTATGTTAACATGCTTTTGCATCTGAAATATTTGAGACAGGAACAGATGATTAAAATAAAACAAATCTGTCAATTATAGCATAAGACTCTGAGATTACCCAACATAAAAAACACGTCTGCGGTATTTTCAATTAATTCTTATTAACTTGGGGTATGAATGAGCAACATTGCTATAGATTACAGGCAGTATGATTTTAGTGAGATAATTGGGTTTTAACTTTGGAATTGTTTTAAATTGAACAAATCAACGAAAGAATTAAATATAACAAATATTTGAAGTTATTAGGGTGTCAGGGAACGCCTTAAGTCTTCGGACATCCCGCTTACGTATCCCCGGTTCTGGACTTATGTCAAGACCGGATTTTATTAAAATGACAGAGAATAAACTTAAAAGAGTTTCTGTTTATATTGACGGAGCTAATTTTTATTATGGATTAAAGACAATCAGCGAGAGATATTCGGATATTTTCTTTGATTTTGAAAAATTTATTAGAAGCATTATTGGGAATGACGAACTTATCACAATTTATTATTATAACGCCCCTCTAAAAGAAAATCTCAATAAATGGGTTTATTGGAACCAAATGAAACTTTTTGAGCGTATTAGAAAAATTCCGAAATGCGAGGTTATTCTCTGCAAAAGACAAAAAAGGGTAAATAAAGATAAGCAAGAATACTATGTAATAAAGGGCGATGATATTCATTTGTCTTTAGATATGTTAAGAGATGCTTGTAAGGATAAATATGACAAAGCAATCCTAATCTCAGGAGATGGAGATTTTGCACAACTTGCTGATTACGTCAGAGAAGAGAATAAAGAAGTTGAAGTATATGCATTTAAGGAATTAACTTCTGTAGATTTAATTAATAAATCAAATAGACATGTTTGGATTGATAAGAAAACAGCAAATAAGTTTTTTTATAGAAAGAAAAGAAATAAATAATGGCTCTGATTAGGAAAACAATGAAAAGAGTGATGCTGGCTTTCTTGGTTATATTCTTAGCTTTTAGTGCGAGCGCGTTAAGCATGAATTTTAAAGAAAGTTATAAGCCCAGCGAGACAATTATTGGTAAACTTGAGGGAAATGTTTTGAAGGGAATAACTGCAGAGCAGATTGAAGTCAAGAGGCAGGGGTATATTGATGTCGGCGTTGATTACGGAGTTCGGAAGCTTGGAGAGAGTTATTATGTTTGGCTGATTGCTCCAACGCTGGAAGATAATTATACTTTGTTTATTTATGACGTTGCGACAACTGTCGGAGGGTATCCAGAAGTTATTGATTTCAATGTTAGTTTTGCTGTTTCTGGCAGTAAAATAAGTTATAACGTCAAGCCTGGCGTGATATTTGCCGGAGATGATTTCAATTTGGAGGTGTTTTTGTTTGAAGACTCTGACAAGATGATTAATGTTGATTTTCCTTCTGCCCGCGAAGTTAATTTAAAGCCAGGTAAGAACATTGTTAGTTTTAATGTTGATTCGTCAGGAGAGTTGAGATTGGTTGATGTTTCTGTCGGGGATTATGTTTTGCCGGCGTATGTTAAAGTTGATGAGGAAGTTGTTATTAATGACACGGACGATATTCCTGATGATGAAGAGCCCCCTGTGATAATTCCTGGAGGGATTGTTTCATTAAAGTTTGTTCCGAGCAGAATTGAGAAAGTGATTTTTATTGAAGAAGAGCCAAAAAATTATAGATTTGGGGTTTTCAACGATGGAGAGGATTTGATTGGGGAGGTTACGTTTGTTTACAATAGGCAAATCTTTGAGCTTGGTGAAATCAATGGAAGCATAATGCCGAACTCGACTGCCTATGTCAATTTTACGCTGGTTAATACAAGCGCGCCGATAAGAGAGGTTGTTGAAGTGCGCTACGGCGAAGCAAACGATTATCTGCTGATTAAGATTGATTTCACCGAGAATGAAAGCGAAAGCAGAACAGATTACATTGATGATTCTGAAGGAGAAGAGAATCTTTACTCATGCGCGGAACTTGACGGGATTGTCTGCACTGCTGACGAAGTTTGCCAGGGCGACGAAACAGAAAGTGCAGACGGATTCTGCTGTTTGGGAAGCTGCGGGGAGCCGAGCAGTGGGGGAAGCAAAGCGTGGATTGGGTGGCTGATTCTTGGAATTGTCGTTGTATTATTGGTTATTGTGTGGGTGAAATATAGAAAGTCGGGTGGGCGTGGCGGTGATGTTTTGGCGAAGAAAGTCAAAGAAGTTGAGGGGGAAATGCCTTAGTTATTGAGGAAGGAAAATAATTAATATAGTAAAATCACGCTTGGTTCATCTGTGAATCATTTAATGAGTGTGATTGGATTTTATGTTAATTATTTTTTGGGGCGAGCAGGAGGATTTGAGGTTGAGGTTATGATACTGGATGGTTGTATTTTGTGTTAATTATTTATTTTCCTTTGGTTTCTTTTCTTCTTCCTGAGAAACTTCTTCTTTTTCCTTGAACAAATGCGGAGCATAGTGCTTTAGACTTTCTGTTAGATAGCTTGTTTCTGCAATCATTTTTTTCGCGACAGCGTCGTAATTGTGCAGTCTTTGCAATAGGGCATTGCCAAGCTCATTTAGCTCCAAGTTCTGGATGGTTAGCTTTTCTGGCGAGGTTATCTCAATGTTCGCCGGCATGTACATAAAAATCAATCCGAAATAATGGTGCAGGGAGTCAAGTTCGACGTCGACTTCTGCGAATGCGGTGTAAAGAGTTTTTGAGTCCTGGGCTTTTATTGGTTCGTGGTAAGTCTTGTTCAAAACCTTAATTCCTTTTTCAGCGCCGATTTTTGTTACAACTGTATGCAATGCTTCTGTTATATGCTCTGGCGGACGGCCGAGAATTTCTATAATCAAAGATGCCTGTATTTTGGACATTTTAAGATTTAGAATAAAGAGTTTTTAAAATTATTGGATTTAACTTTCTCTGGTGAAAATAAATCAAAAAGAATAATTAATAATAAAATCTGATTATCAAGGCAGGTTGTTATTTTATGAATACAACTAGAATTTTTACTTGATACTTATTTAACCGAATTAAAAATTATAGTTACAATTTCTTCAAGGCAAGAAGAATTATCACGACAAGAGTGAAGGCTGTGAAGCTATAGATAATCCCAAGCCGAGTTTTTTCCTGTTTTGTAATAAATGTTTTTTGAGCTTTTTCTTCCGATGGAGAATTGAGAAAGAGTTTTTCGCTGTTCAACGATAACTGTGATGGTTGAGCTATTTGCTGTTGAGGTAAATCATCTTGGATATTGCCTATGCTTGCGTTTTCTTTAATTTCTTCGTTATCTTCTTCCGCGTCCTCTGTTTCTTCTTCTGTTTCAGATTTTAAAACTTTTATTGATTGGCATTGTGTTGAAAACGAACTTGTTCCGGTTTTTCTTAATCTCGCGCAGATTTCTTTTGCTGGCGAACTTGTGGCTTTTATTTTGTATTCTTTCTTTTCTGGGAAAGATTCTTTCAGATAGTAATAGGGGTTTTTCCATCCGTCGCTGTAAATCTCTGAAATGTATTCGTTTTGCTCGATTTTCTCGTCGTCAGAACTATGGATAAAGATTTTTACATCATGGGTTTCTGATGAATCTGCGTTAATAGAGACTGTGAATTCTTCGTTTAAATCTACTTCTAGCGGAGAGTTTATTGAAATTTCGAGCGCTGAGGTTAGACTAATAGCCATAAGGATGGTAATGAGCGATATTGCCTTCTTTGTCAAAGACGTAAAGCGTGTCAAAGTCGTTGTTCCAGACTGACTGCTTCTGATTCCAGAATAATGATGTTGAGTTGTCATTTCCCTGTCCTGAGTGAATGTTTATTACAGAGAAACTAATAGAAGGAAACTTATATCTTTTTCTGCTCTCGTCTGTTATAATCCAATCCTGAAAATTTATCTGTTGGCATGAGTTTATCAGAGTTATAATCTCTTCTTCCTGATTTATTTCTGAAGCCAGGCAATTGAAATTTTCTGAATGAGTCCACATACCTTTTTCATTTTCTATTGCTTGCGCCTCTGCGTCTGAAAATTCTTTTAGTTCTGACTGTTCAACAAGAAATTTTTTTGCCAGTCCTTGCTCTATTATTTCTAGATTTATGTATTTGTCGTCGAGATAAACTCTTGCGAGCGTTCTGCTGTATTTGTCTTTGCCTTGCCTTTTTACTATGGCTGTCTTGTTTTCCAGCTGTTTGAGATAGTCTGCTGCTTCTTTGTAGTAATCTTCATTTTTTTCTGGAGTGTTGATGTTTAGCAATCTGACTGTTTCCCCGTTTTCCAACACTAAAGTGTCGCCGTCAATTGTCCTTGACACAAGCACACTTTCAGCTGGATTTTTTATGAAAGATACGATATAGACATTGCTAGCAATGAGTCCTGTTATAAGGAGTGAAAGAATTAATGCATATTTTCGCTTCATTTTCTTCTTAGAATCTTAAGATTAATATAGATTTTGCTTTGGATAATTATAGAAAAGACAAGGAATATAATAACATAATAAAAAACGTTAGGTTTTATTTTGACTTAATAATCCTGATTAATTGGAGAATGCCATCAATAATAAAATTCGCATCAAATCCATGTTAATATTTCTTAGTCTGTGCTCGTATTAATCGGCTATTTGCTCTAAAATGTATCGCTCTTTTCGTTAATTTTCATAGCGAATGATTTATATAATAAACTTTTCAATATGAATAATGGCTAACAAAAATGAATTTGACTTTGTTATTGTCGGCGGCGGAGTTACTGGCTTGGCGGCTGCTATGTATGGAGCGCGTCTTGGACTGAAGTCGGTTGTTTTCGGCGCTTCAAACAGTTCTGAACTTCCGATAGGAGGAGTTATAACGACGACAAATATTGTTGAAAATTACCCTGGTTTTATCAGGTTGTCTGGAACAGAATTGTCAGAAAAGATAAAAGAACACGCTCTTAGCTACAAAGAAGTTGAATTAAGGCAGGAAAAGGTTGAAAATATTTCTGGCAGGGCGGGAAAGTTTAGGGTAAAAACGAATAAGGGAGAATATTTTGGCAAAACTATTTTGATTGCGACCGGAACAAAGTGGAAGAAGCTTGAAGTTCCTGGAAGTCTTGAGCTTGAAAACAAAGGTGTTGCCTACTGCGCCTTGTGCGACGCGCCTTTGTTTAAGAATAAAATTGTTACAGTAGTGGGGGGAAGCGACTCTGCTGCGAAGGATTCTTTGGTTTTGGCAGAACACTGCAAAAAAGTTTACATAATTGCAAGAACAGACAAGATTAAACCCGAGCCTGTTAATCTAAAAAGAGTTGAAATGAACAAAAAAATTGAAGTTATAGCGAAGACAAACGTTGTTGAGGTTTTGGGGAAGGAGTTTGTTACTGGAGTTAGACTTGACAGGGCTTACAAGGGAAGCAATGAATTGAAACTTGACGGCGTATTTGTGGCGATTGGACATGTTTTTCTGTCTGGTTTGGCGAATGATTTGGGCGTCAAGTTGAATGAAGCCGGAGAAATAATAATTGACCATAAAACATCTGAGACAAATGCTGCTGGAGTTTTTGCTGCGGGAGATGTTGCTGACAAGCCGTTCAAACAGGCGATTACAGGAGTTGCCGAGGGATGCACTGCGGCTTACTCGGCTTATCAGTTTATAACTAAGAATCATGTTGAGACGAGTTAGATTTTTGCAGCAGGGAGAATACTATCGGTGATACAGCGAATATATCACGTCTGTAGTAAAGGACATTAATATCTTGTCACACTCTTCATTTACGCCGCGACCAGTCCGGATTAACTGATAATACATTCGGTAATATAATAAACATGTCAAGTTTACATTAATTATATTTTTATGCTCGGGAGTATTTACGTCTTCGGCTATAGCATGCCAATTCTATTAAGAAGAATACTTCGGTAAATAACAATTGTTGAGTCTACATGGGTTATGTTTTCATGCTGAAAGGTGTTTAAGTCTTGTTCGGTGCATAAAAATTAAACGATGCAGATTATCTTGGTAGTCAATAAGTTTTTAAAGAATTGATAATAATTAGTAAGATGAATAAAAAGGGTGTATCGCCGGCAATAGCGACTGTCCTGCTGATTGCAATTGCTTTGGTTTTGGCAGTTATTATCTTTCTCTGGGCGAGAAGTTACATTGGGGAGAGTGTTCAGAAAAGTGATAGAGCGATAGAGAGTAGCTGTGCAGAAGTTGTGTTTGAGGCTGAGGCATTTTCTGACGGGAGTGTTGCTATTCAGAATAACGGGAATGTTCCGATTTATGGGATTGAAGTGAGGGAGAAAAGCCTTACTGGCGGGAGTATTGAGTTGTCAGATTCTTTTTCAGGCCCAGAGATTGAAGGAAACGGAATTGGAAATGGCGAATCTGCAAGTATTGATGGGGGAACCTGGAATTTAGCAGGGGAAGAGTTAGTTGTTATTCCAATCTTGTTGGGTTCAACTGAAACAAGAAGAGTAACTCATGTTTGTGACAGCGATTATGGCATTGAAGTTAGTGTTGAGGCATAAGATGAAAAAAAGGGGCGTTTCAGATGTTGTTGCTACTGTATCTTTAGTTCTGTTGACAGTGGCGACTGTTGCGATTATAGCGACGATAGTTGTGCCTTTGGTGAGGAATAATATTGAGGGAAGCACAAAATGCCTNGACTATAATGATTATTTCAGGTTTTACAGGGATTTCGGAGAAGAGTTTGAAACAAACTGCAAAGATATTGCAAACAGTGAATACATTTTTTCAATAGAAGCAGGCGGAGATGAGGAACTTGCAAGCAAAGTTAAAGGATTTAAAATTTCTCTTGTTGATATTGGTTCTGGGGAGACAGAAGTTTTAGATATATCTGACGGAAGTGCAAGTCTTGGAGTTGCGATGTATGTATCTGGTGCGCCAATAACAATTCCTGGACCGGGAGAGGTAAAGACGTATAAATTTACAACAACTAAACTTTACGAAAGGGCTGAGATTTATGTTGTGCTGGATGATAAGATTTGCGAGGACAAAACTGACTCAATCAGTGGGATGAATGTTTTATGTTAAAGAAAAAGGGGCAGATATGGGTTGAAACTGTGCTGTATACTTTAATTGGGTTGGCGCTTATAGGAATCACGCTTGCGATTATGATGCCGAAGATAACGCAATCAAGGGAGAAAGTTGTTGTTGAGCAGAGCATAGAGTCGCTGAACTCACTTGACGGAAAAATAGTTGAAGTTGTTGATTACGGGCCTGGAAATCTGAGGAATATTGAAGAGCTCGGAATGAAAAAAGGAGAGCTTTATTTTAATTATCAAGACGAAGATAAAATTGTTCTTTTGCTGGATGAACTTAATTATCCTTACTCTGAGCCGGGCATTACTATAACCCGCGGAAGAGTTGAGATAGTTACTGAGGGGGTGCAGGGAAAATACAGAGTTTTGCTCACCTTGGATTATGAGGGTTTTGTTGATTTGACTTACAATGGTGAAGGTGTGGAGAAGAAGTTTAACGCGGCGCCGGTGCCGTATAGTTTCATTGTTGAGAATACGGGCGTGTCTGGAATTGAAACAGAGGTTGATATTCGAGAATCGTCAGAAGGATAATTTATAAGGAAATTAAATCCTTAATTGCTAAAGTATATTTAATGGAATGACTGAGCAAAATTGAAATACCGTCGTTAATATAAAAGATGTTAAACTTTTATTAAGGGGGGCTTGTTTATATCATACTAAATTCAAATCAATTGAGATACCATCGGTAATATAACATCATCCCGTATTTAATTTAATCAATTTTTGCTTGTAACTATTTATGTTTTATGCTATAATAA
>C687J35174_10012397_pt1 | contig 10421 bp, 9 predicted proteins | sample RifCSPhighO2_01_FD_35174 | JGI IMG/M metagenome (IMG submission 35174)
TAAAGCAATTACAAACTGTAATCCCTTGCTTTTTACGGCTTCCGCCATCTGTAAAATTTTTTGAAAATCACTCGTTGAATCCACGGGCACTAAAATTCTTTTTACGCCCGAATCAATCCATTCAGCAATATGACTTTCTGTGTCAGAAATCATTAAGTGGGCCTCCAATGAGGCTTTTGTATTTATGTTTTTTAATTCTGCAGGATTATTCCAAGTTGTGTTTTTGGTAAAAATACCGTCAGACACGTCAATTTGAACCCAATCACAATACGGCTCAACCATTTTCAATTTATGGCTGATCTCATCAATGTTTTTGGCAATAATTGCAGGAATAATTTCCAAAATTATTCTAATTATACTAATTGCCCTCTTGACCCTCAGGGCATCCCGAAGGCTGATTATTCTAAGGAAATACCAATGTCTCAATGCCCAATTTATAAAATAACAACTTTAGTCATTGGACATTCTAGGTTAATATTTGATTAGGTTAATTAGGATAATTAGAAATTAGGCTAATTACAACAGTCAGGCCAATTCATCAACCTTGACTATTCTTCTCTTATGTCTATCCTCGCCGCTAAAAGGGGTTTTTATCCAAAGCTCGGCCAGTTTTTTTGCGTCTTCAGTACCAATTGCCCTAGCCCCAAAAGAAGCGATATTGGCATCGTTGTCCATTCTGGACATTCTGGCAGAATACTCATCGTAAATCACAGCCGCCCTTATTCCCTTTATTTTGTTTGCCGCCATCGCCTCGCCTTGTCCGGATCCGCCGATTATAATTCCAAAGCATCCTACAGATTCAGCAACTTTTTTTGCCAAAGGCACCACAAAATCAGGATAGTCATCTGCAGGTTCAAGTTTTTCATTTCCCATATCCAAAACCTCAAACCCAAGTTTGTAAAAATGCTTTTTCAAATTCTCTTTCAGCTCAAAGCCAGCATGGTCGGCCGCAATAAATATTTTTTTATCTTCATTCATAAAAGTTGCTTTATTATATTACTAAAATAAACATCATTCAAATTAATCTGTGGATAAAACTTTTAGACACACACTTTTGATTTCTCTATAATAAGAAAATGACATTATCTGAAGAACTAAAAAAAGTTATCCAAGGCGATGTTGATGACTCGCCCCAAGTTTTGAATACTTACGCCACCGACGCTTCCCTTTTTTATGTAAAGCCACAGGTTGTTGTTTTCCCAAAGTCTGTGGACGATGTAAAAAAACTGGTTCATTTTGCGACAGAAGCAAAAAAGAGCGGGCGAAATGTTTCTCTTACCGCGCGCTCGGCGGGAACCGACATGACAGGTGGCGCTCTAAGCGAATCAATTGTGGTTTCTTTTACAAAATATATGAATAAACTCCTTGAGCTTGGACAAGATTACGCAATCGTGGAACCTGGCATGTATTACCGCGACTTTGAAAAAGAAACCTTAAAAAAAGATTTGATTCTGCCGAGCTACCCCGCCTCACGAGAACTTTGCGCCATGGGAGGAATTGTTAACAACAATTCCGGAGGTGAAAAAACTTTAAGATACGGTAAAACAGAGCGCTACGTTGAATCGATTAATATGGTAATGGCCGACGGCAATGAATATGAATTTTCCAAAGTTTCAGAGGCCCAGCTTAAAGAAAAAATGGCTTTAATGAACTTTGAAGGACAAATATATAGGAATATTTTTGATCTTATTTCAAAAAACCTAAACGAAATAAAGGACGCAAAGCCGGATGTAACCAAAAACTCAGCCGGGTATTACTTGTGGAACGTTTACGATGAAAAAGAAAAAACTTTTGACTTGGTAAAACTTTTTGTGGGCGCTCAGGGAACACTGGGGCTTATGACTAAGGCAAAAATAAAGCTTATTCACCCAGACAAACACTCAAAAATGCTTTTGATTTTTTTAAAAGATATTAATCTTTTAACAAAAATAAGCCAGACAATTCTACCCCTTCAACCTGAAAGTTTTGAGGCATATGACGACAACACTTTCAAGATGGCAATGAAGTTTTTTTTTGAAATTATCCACCAGATGAAAAGAAACCTTTTAAAAGTGGCTTTGAGCACTTTACCTGAATTCTGGATACTTTTGGCAGGAGGAATTCCAAAATTAGTTTTGTTGGCCGAGTTTACGGGAAATAACGAAGAAGAAGTATCAAAAAAAGCCGAATCGGCTAAACAGGCGCTTGAAAAAGTTTTACCAATATCAGTAAAAATGCGCGTCACCCAAAGCAAAGACGAAGAGGAAGAATTTTGGGCAATAAGAAGGGACAGTTTTAACTTATTACGAAAACATGTCCGAGGACTGAGAACAGCTCCATTTATTGACGACTTTTCAGTTAAAGCAGATAAGCTCCCTGAATTTTTACCAAAACTTTACAAGATTATGAGCAAATACAAAATGATTTACACAATTGCCGGCCACATTGGTGATGGAAACTTCCATATTATCCCTTTGATGAATCTGGCAGACCCTAAGTCAAAATTAATAATTGAAAAGCTTTCCAAAGAAGTTTACAACTTGATTTTGAGTTTTGACGGCACAATTACCTCAGAGCACAATGATGGAATAATACGAACTCCTTTTTTACGCCAAATGTACGGAGATAGAGTTTGTGAATTATTTGCAGAGACAAAAAAAATATTTGACCCCTTAGACATATTCAATCCCGGTAAAAAAGTTCCCATTCCCGGTAAGAGTACAGGTGGAACTTTTGAATACGCAACAGAACATATTAATACTAAAATGTGAAATATGATAAAACTTTCAAAAAAAACAGGAATTATTTCTGTTACCCTTGTGGTGCTTGCCCCACTAATGGCTTTCGCCCACGAGGCATACGTAGTGCCAAAAGACTACTTCTGGCAACGAATAGCAAGACCTATTAACTGGGAAGCATTTGACGCTTTAAAAAATCCACACAACTTAGAAATTACCTTAAGAGTAATCGCCTGGGTTTTATTTTTGATGTTTGCAAACTTCTTGTTCCTTAAAAGCAAAGTGGGTTTTTCTTTTCACAAATTTTTAGAGAGATTTGCTTTTTTGGGGCCGATTGCTATTAGGGTTACAATTGCATTATCTTTTTTTTGGGGAATTCTGACCTTAAACTTTTTGGGACCAGAGCTTTCAATTCAGCAAATGCTTTTTCCTGAAGTAATGCGATGGGCAATTTTAATTGCCAGTATTATGATCTTGTTTGGAATATTCACGGAGTTAGCGGCTTTAATAGGTTTAATAGTTTTTACAATTGGATTCTTTGCCTTTGGCGTGCATCTTATAACCTACCTCAACTATCTTGGAGAGCTTATTGTTTTGCTGCTTTTTGGAAGCAGAAAATGGTCATTCGACCGCCTAATCTTCGGCGAACTTAAAGGTTTAAGGTTTTTTTTTGAAAAATATGGTACGGTTATTATCAGAATATTCTATGGATTAGCTTTAATTTACACGGCAATTAACGTAAAGCTTATTCACGCAGACTTAACTCTGCGTGTCATAAGTGACTGGAATTTAACCCAATTTTGGTGGCTTTTCCCATCAGATCCATTGCTGATAGTTTTAGGAGCGGGACTTGCCGAATGCACCATTGGATTGTTTATAGTGCTAGGTTTTCAAATGCGCCTTGCCGTTTTAATAAGTCTATTTTACATTACTCTTTCATCGCTATACTTTCGCGAGCTTGTTTGGCCACACATTATTTTGTATGGAATTTCGTTCAACCTACTAGTTCAACCAGAATGGTTTAGCTTAGATAAAATACTTTTTCAAAAGCAAAACAAGCAGATTACTTGATAAAAAACTATTTGCTTTTTATATTTTCTCATTTTTACTCAAAATCCAAATACATTGCCAGATGGTCTGAAACTTGATCCTGTAGAACCTTAAAGTCTTTTACCATAATTCCTCTCCCGACAAGAGTATAGTCTGCAAATTTTTGGGCATCAAGCTGCCTATAATAGGAAGATAAAGTGCTGCGGGTGTTTTTAACTTTGAAAGTTTTTATAAGACTTTCCAAATTTTCCTCTAGAATTTCCATACTTTTTGTATCTGGCATAAGGTTAAAGTCACCGCATAAAATAAAGTTTTCGTTGTTCTCTTTTTTATAAAATTCCACAATATTTTTAGACTGCATAATTCTTTTTTCAGTATCAAGTTTTGTACCCGGCCCTGAAATTCCGTGTATATTGCAAACTACATACTCTTTTTTACCTTCTGAAATTTTAGTACAAAGCATTGCAGAGGACATGCTGTGTTCATCACCTGGAATACCGCCATTTTTTCCACCTGCCAAAAAAACATGTTCAATAAACTCTGTTTTTAATCCCTCCTTTATAAAAGTTGCCTGCCCGAACGAAACTTCCTCATCAACCGGACCATGCGTATTCCAGCCATCTTGTGCTGAGCCAAAATAAGCATTGTAATCAGCTAAAATTTCTTTTATATCGTCGTAAATATCAAGATGAGACCCCTCGCTTATTCTTCCCTTTTCTGGCGACATAAAAACTTCTTGAAAGCAAAAAATATCAACGCTCCCCGCGTGTTTTTTTATAAAATCCAACAATGGCTCATAAGCCTTGCCTCCCCAAATATTTAAAGATATCAGCTTCATGTTCTTTATATAGCGTTAAGTATATCAGCCGAAAATGAAAAAATAAAGAAAAACCCTCTCATTGAGAGGGTTTGATTGCATCAGTTTTTTTTATTTCACTGCGGAAAAAAACTCCGCAGATACATGCAATACACGCAATGTATACAATATGAAGCCACCATATACCATCATCGTTCAGCCAAACTCCGAACAATGAGTAAAACATTTTAGGCAGCCATGACGAACTTCCCCAGGCGTGACCCAAAAGAAGCCCCATAATGAACGCTATATCCAGTGGTTTTTTTAATTTTCCTACGAAGAAGCAAACTGCGATGGCGTAAAAAAAATAGGCAATGCCAAACCAAACTGGCCCAGACCTTAGCAACACTCTTCCAACGGGACTCATTTCCACGCATTCTTCATAGCTTCCATCCCAGTAGCAATCTGGCTGGCCAACCAAAGTAAATCCGAAATCCAGAACCATTACCACGGCTAACGGAACAAGTGCCCATTTTGTATGCATAAAGCCTCCAATAAAAAGAATGTGCGAATATTCACTAAAGTTATCAGTAAAAAAAGTTTAAGTCAAACCAACTCTGTCAATTAAAATAAGGCAATATGGTATCTCCCAATCGAAACGACTGAGCTAATTTAGCATGGTATAGCTTATAAATCTATTATTTTTTATGTACTTTATATTTTTAGGGGTTTTAGACCCAAATATTCCAGCGCAAACTGTGCCTTTTGAAAAATAAGTTTTTTTTCTTTAAGTTTCTTGTAACCACGAGATGATTGCTCTAAAAGACCAAGGACACCCGTATCAATACTAGTTAGAATTACCTTTTGTCCACGCTTTTCGGCAATATCAATAATCTCGTCTAAGGCTTCTATTCCATCTAAATCCATAAAATATACTTCACGTAACCGCAAGACAATGTAATGATATTTTTCAAGGCTTTTCAAAAACCGATTCACATGAGCCCGACTATTAATGTAGCACAACTTTCCTTTAAAGGAGTACAGTAAAATGTCAGCATTTTCCTTTAATTCTTTTATTTCTTCTCCAGCTACTGAGTCTATAAGACCATCTCTAAAATTATTGATTTTTAAATCAAACTGGCCATGAGAAAGCTTATTGACAAATATAAGCATGGAAATAGATATTCCTATCAAAATTCCTATGGTGGGATCCTTAAAAATCATTACAATGGCTACTAAAATAGATATAAAAAAACTGGCTCTTTCGTAGCGCCAGAATTTTATATAGTTCTTAGCATCTACCATTTGAATAGCAATGAAAACCAAAATAGCGGCAATTACGGGCATGGGTAGGTAAGTAAAATACGAAATAAAGAAAATGGAAATAATTGCGATAGTAATGACATTAACAATCGCTGATGTTTTATGTGTGGCGCCGGTTTTAATATTGAAAGAGGTACGTGCCAAAGCGGCCGTAGCTGGCATGCCTCCCACTAGTCCTGAAACAATATTAGCTAGTCCTAAGCCCATAAGCTCCTTGCGTTCGTTATGTTTGGTACCAGTCATACCGTCTGCAATTCTCGCCGACAGCATAGTTTCCAAGATAGCAATAAGGGCAACCACTGCCGCGGTTTCCAGAAGAATTGGATTGAAATTGATGTTGGGGATTTGAAAAAAAGTAAAAGAAATCGTGCCAAATTTTGAACCTAAGGTTTGGACTGTAAATGGGAGTAAACTGACTTTGGCCAAATAACCAATAATAATTCCAATGGGTGCTAAGATAATGACCCCTGGAATATTCGGAGCTACTTTTCTAATCAATATGAGGATTCCCAAAAATAAAAGAAAAATGGTAACTGCTGGTAACGAGATTGAAGAAATATGCCTAAATGACTCAGTGACATTGGAAAAGAGAGTTTGGTGTTGTGGTATATTCTGCAAACCAAGTGCGTAATTAATTTGTCCAAAGCCAATAATAAACGCTACGCCAAGCGTAAAGCCCTGAATAACGCTTGAAGGGATTAAAACTAAATATTTTTCTAATTTTAGCAAGTAGGCAATCAAGATGATACCACCCGCAATAACTGTTAGTATTGGCAAAGACGCTGGCCCGTTAATAAGCGCATAAGTCGCAATGACCCCAGACAATGCTCCTGTGGGTCCTACGATATTAAAATTACTACCACCAAAAATAGCCGCACACAAGCCAGCCCAGATTGCAGTAATAATTCCAGTAAGCGGTGTAGCTCCAGAAGCCACCGCTAAAGAAACTGATAATGGGATGGAAACAAGAGAAACGGTAACTCCGGACTTTATATTTTTTTTAATAAGCTGAGCATTCATTGTGAGAAAACGTACTAGTACGTCCTTATTAAGATTAAAAAGTAATTTAATTTTAACTGTTTAATTATACCAAAAAATATTCCGATTAGAAGGTGAGTAAAAACAAAGCGCATGGATTAGAACCAAAACTGGTTCCATTGGGACAGTTAGAATCCTAGTCTCCTGCCTTAGACTACGCTTTCTATAATCAACATTTGTTAATTAAATTTATTTTCTTCTCTCTCTTCCATCTTTTAATTTCGAATTCCCTTCTTCGAGCATTGAGAAGAGTCTGAAACTTTTCTGAATATTTCAACACAACAGGTCTTCTTATTTTAGTATAATGCGCACCTGATTTTGAGTTATTATGTTGTTTGATTCTTTTTTCAAGATTGTTGGTACATCCTACATATAAAGACTCATCTGCGCACTTTAGAATATAAACAAAATAGGGCATAAAATATAATGTGCTTGGCATTGAGATGCCAAGTAAGTGTTTTGTTACGCTTCTCCTTAGTTGCGGCGTGAAGTAAGCGTATCTCAGCTTTGAGAAGCTGAGCGAATTATCCTTGCTTATATTTCTCAAAGTTCAAATTCGGCTGCGGGACTTGGACTCGAACCAAGATACCATCCTCCAGAGGGATGTGTCCTACCATTAGACGATCCCGCAATGCGAGTTATTAGTTTTTAGTTTGTAGCTTGTAGTTTGTAGTTTTTCCTACTCAATACCAACTACTCACTACTCACTATTATAACTACTAACTAAACCTCAAGATATTTTCTTACCACCACAAGACTTGAAACCACCCCCAATCCAATCCCGAAAACTAACTGGACAAGAGTTATAAGAAAAAAATTGGAAAGGAAATAGTCAAATAAGCTAAACCCAGGAAGTATAACGAGAATAAATCCCGTAATCAAGAAGGTAGCTAAAACTGTAACCAAAAATGAGATTATAAATGCCACAAGACCGAATAAACCCCCTTCAATAATAAACGGAGCTTTTATAAACCAATTCGACGCCCCAACCAGCTTCATTGTGTTAATTTCTTCTTTTGAGCCGCTAATTATCAGCTTTATGGTATTGAAAACAACAGCTAAAGCAATTAAAATCAGAATTACCCCAATAGACAGTCCCGCGTAATTTACACTCCTTGTGATTGAAAAGATCTTGTCAATTGTAGCTTTTTTTTCAGAGAAATCAACACTGTCTATAATACTGCTATACTGATTGCTCTGCAAGGCATTATTAATTTGCTGATATTGGGAAGTATCTCCTCCTGTGATAATGTTCAGCGACGGCAAAAACGGATTACCCCCCACTTCAGTTAAAGCATCTGTAAAAATTTTGTCTCCTTGGTGCTTTGCCAAGAAATTATTAAGTGCGTCTTCTTTTGAGACGTATTCAACGCTTTTAATGCTTGGGAAATTTTTCTGAAGATCATTTTTTACAGAAATAATATCCTGTTCGGCGGCATCTTCCTCAAAGTAAGCCGTAATATCTATTTTATTTTGTATTGTGTTAATAAGATAACTGCTTGCTCCGTGCATGAAAAAAAGTCCCGTCACCAGTAAAATTGTCAAAGTTAAAACAAAAACGGCAGATATTGATATGCTTTTATTTCTGTAAAAATCCTTTACGGCAAACTTTAAAGCTCTATTAAAATTTTCCATTTCTGCCGCGACGCTGATTGCAAATCGCACACTAATTTACTAATATCCGTAAATTCGGGTGTCATTTGCAGATTGGAGTCGCTATATTATGAATCTGCCTCTTGGCTCATCTCTAATAACCCTGCCTTCTTCAATTGTTATCACTCGTTTTCCCAATTTATTTACAATGTCTTTATCGTGAGTTGCCAAAATAACCGTTCTGCCGACTTTGTTAATTTTTTCTAAAATTGATATTACCTCGTATGTGTTGTACGGATCAAGGTTTCCCGTTGGTTCGTCGGCAATCACAACATCTGGATGATTTATAATGGCACGGGCGATGGCAAGACGTTGCTGTTCTCCGCCCGACAGCTGAACCGGAAAATTATTAATTTTTTCATGAAGACCTATTGCTTCTAAAACCTTTGGCACTTGCACTTCTATTTCAGCGTTATTACGGCCTTCAATTTCTAAAATATAAGCCACGTTTTCAAAAACTGTTTTGTTTTCTAAAAGCCTATAATCTTGGTAAATTCCACCAATTCTTTTTCTTAAATCCTGCAGAGAGTCCCCCTCGAGCTCGCTGATATTCTGTCCGTCAAAAATAACTTCTCCTGAAGTCGGCGTCTCAAGCCCCAAAATCATTTTTATTAAAGTGGTTTTACCCGCCCCTGACTTTCCAACGATTGAAACAAATTCTCCGTTATTCACTTCAAAAGAAACCTCTTCTAACACAGTTATTGGATTTTCATCAGGAGAATTTGCAGGATATATCTTTGTGACGTTTTTAAACTTTATCATATCTTTAGCTCTGATTGTATAAATTCTTCAATATTTCCATCTAAAACTCCTTGCGTATCTGATGTCTCATATTGGGTTCGCAAATCTTTTACCATTTTATACGGATGCAACACATACGAGCGTATTTGGTTTCCCCAGGAAGCAGAAATAGAATCTCCTTTAATCTTTTTTATTTCTTTTTTACGTTCTTCTTCTTTCATTTGGTGCAGCTTTGCCAAAAGTATTTTCATCGCGTTTTCCCTATTTTTCCCCTGCAGCCTTTCTGTTTGAGAAGCGACAACAATACCCGTTGGCAAGTGAGTAATTCTAACGGCCGATTCTGTTTTATTGACGTATTGCCCCCCAGGCCCAGACGCCCTGAATGTATCAACCTTCATGTCTTCCGGTCCTATTTCCAGTTCTCCCTCATTTGCTGATATCTCTGGTAAAACCTCAAGCAATGCAAATGATGTGTGCCTAAGTTTTTGGGCAGAAAAAGGCGAAATTCTAACCAATCTGTGCACCCCCGATTCTTTTTTTAACAAACCATAAGCATATTTTCCTTTAACTTCAAGCGTTACAGATTTTGTCCCAATTCGGCCCTCTGGCCCTCCTGCCTCTCCAAAAGACTGATGCAAGACTTTTGCAGAAAATCCTTTCTGGTTGCAATATCTTTCGTACATGCGCAAAAGCATTGTTGCCCAATCCTGCGAGTCCACTCCCCCAGCTCCAGCAAACACTTCTAAAATCGCATCGTTTTTGTCATATTTACCAGACAAAAAAATACGGAATTCCTCTTTTGCAATTTTCTTTTCTAAATTCTCAAAGGCAACTTCGTCGTTTTGACCCAGCTTGCTTAATTCCACCAAGTCCTCTGTCTGACTTTTCAAAGATTCCATTAGCTCAATTTCCTCTTTCAGCTCTGAAATTTCCTGGCTTATTCGTGCCGCTTCCTCGTGGTTATTCCAGAAATCATTCGACTGCGTTTCTTTCTCTAATTCTACGAGCTTTTTCTTTTTTTCATCAACTTCAAAGACGGTCCATTAAATAACGGACTCTTTCCTCTAGTTCATTAATTTTTGAAGAAATATCAGCCATAAGTA
>C687J35174_10012403_pt1 | contig 10417 bp, 12 predicted proteins | sample RifCSPhighO2_01_FD_35174 | JGI IMG/M metagenome (IMG submission 35174)
GACCATGTAGGTATGTACACACATCTTAAACGTGACCAGCGGGTCGTGCTAGCTGCTCTCATGAGAACAGGATATTCTCAACGAACGGCAGCTCGTGAGGTTGGCATACGCTACGGTAAGTAAAAGGATTAATACATACAAAAGCTTGTGGTTCGTGAAGCAAGCACAAGTGCGCGCTCCGTTCCAATTTCACACACTTCAGTGCTATTGATTAGAGAACGGCCCACAAAAGCTTTCCCTCTATTCAAGGCCGAACCTTGAATAGAGGAGGAAAGCCGAGGGGTGTTTTTAAATAAAATAGAGCGCGAGAGAGATCGCCGCTATAAAAAGCGCGACAACGATTCCAACCGCCCACAAGTGCGCTTTTCTTTTCGGAATGAGAATAAATTGCTCCTCGAATTTTTTGATAAACCGGTCGATACGGTCGTCGGATGGCGTCGCCTTACCATCATATGAAATGGGGGCGAATGACGCAGGCGCATAAAACTTTATGATATCGTAGCGGCTCAAAACGCCGACGAGAATCCCATTTTTCCCGACAACCGGAATGGGGTTTACGCGGTGGTGCTCGGCGAAAATTTTTACCGCATCTTCCAGCGTTGCGTTCGGCTGTACGGTAAGGGGCTCTTTATTCATGACCTCGCCCACTTTCAGCGTAAAAAGATTCGTCAGGTCCTTGTTAATCCTCGTTTTATCTTTTTGGTAGAGTTGAAGGTCCTGGAGAAGGCGGATAAATGTCGGGATGTGAAGGAGCGACCCCTTGCTGATGAGGTCATATTCAGTGAGGATACCGACAAGCTTGTTAACGCGGTCTACGACGGGTACTCCATCGAGTTTATGTTCCATAATAGTTTGCGCCGCGTCCACCAAGAGCGTCTCGGGCGTAACGGTAACCGGATCGCGCGTCATAAAATAATATACCGTAATATCGCGCGAGGAGGTTTGTTGTGCAGATTGTTCGTCGGGCATCGATTCCATTATATCTATTTTTATGAGAAACGGGTAGCACTCTTGAGATAGTTACAAAAAACCCGCGCGTATCTCGCGGTTACAGAAGAAAATGAAGAGCGAAGAACAAGAACAAAACTAAACTGCCCGCTACAGAGCTCGACACCGCGCCGTAGATTGGTTTGGTATCATCGCTGTCGTGCACGATTCGAGCGAGTAATGCATACAATAGTATATACAATACGAGAGCTCCAGCGCCTTTCGTTACCCAATGGTGTCCCGTGAGAGAGGCAAGAAAATCTTTGAACGGTTTTACCAGTTCGCCGATAATCGTAATTGCGACAACGAACCAGACGGAAACAATAGTCGAAATGCCAAGCGCTTTTGTGTTCATTGTATTACATTGTTAACCTCGAGCGCTGTTCTTACGCCGACCGATATGACGTATCCCATCCCGGCCATAGCGAGACCTATAAAAATAATAATGCCCACAAGCAGAATCAGCGCCTTTTTGATCTCGGGCTTTTGCAAAATCTCGTCTTTATATTTTTTTAAGAGAGCAAATGCATATATCGAGAGAAGCGGCAAGAAAAGGAAAATATGTTCTTTCGTTTCCGTAAAAATATCATGCGCCCACGGGATAGGCCCTCCTTTGATTAATAATTTGGGTCCGCCGCCGTAGAATGTTACATAATAATACCCACCGATAAACCAGGAAGCGAAAAAGGCAAGCGTGCCAAGGAACACAATAAATGTTGCCCGCTTGATTCTGTCGGGCGTTGGGCTCAAGAGTTCCACAAAAACCCATAGAAACAGGAGAAAGCCAACCTCTCCTACAAACGCATGCGTTCCGATAAGAGTAGATAACATTGCTATTATTATCCGGTAAATCTTTTATGGTGGCAAATTGGGGTTGTTAAATACAAACAAATGAAACAGCCCCCGGCAGGATTTGTGCTTTCGCATTTCCTACCGAGGGCCCGTTATTCGACGCGTCTGCGTCTACTGTTGAAGAACTACTCTTGTGTGTGCTGACACTTGCTCAGGAGTGGGGTGCTGGCTGTTGCTTCGTAGCAGGCAGGCTCATATCGAGCTGCAAGTCTCGAAGTGCCTTGGCTGAGATCACGCTGAGGAACTGGTTCGCCGTGTCTGCTGCTGATGCCGGCGCCGTCCCGCCTTGGCCGGTAGCGCCCAGCATGATCGACGGCACCAGCTAGAGGCCTTTATTTTTGAAAGTTTTGAATTATTAAAAAGTCGAGAAATGGCAATGCAGAAACAATTTTTATAATCATATAAAAAATGCTCCATCGAAGTGAGGAGCATATGTGTATTGATTATGGCATTGCGGAGTTTTACTTTAGTAGCGATTCGTTTTTGTTTCTGCAAGAGCTTCGTCACGGATTTTGCTAAGGAGTTTGCAAAATGTTTCTGCAGGTAAGGGACTGTTGGGCTCATCTTCCTTGCCAGTTAAATGACGCAGGCGGAGTCCTCGTGTATCAAGGAGCGCTTTCATTCTATCCGGGTTTTGATAGAAGCTTTCTCTGATAGCAAGTTCAATAATCTCTATGTGACGAGCTGAACCGCAATGGATTTTTTCAGCTTTCCACCATACGAACTCACCACTAGCTTCTTTATGGAATTGCTGGGCGTATCCATAGCTTGATGCAAAGGCGCGCCGTCTTCTCGGATCTTCGAATGCGAATCGGATACCCTGATAAAAGCCTTCAACGGAAGAGAACATCTGCCCATCAATTTCGAAGGGTCTATTGGCCAGTGCGCTCAATAGACGTGCACGCGCATCAGTCGACTTACTATGTATGTTAAGTTCGCCATGAACTTTGCCGGCTAGAATGTCTTCCATGGTGAAGCCTCCTTGTCTTGTGTGATACTAGCATTTTTAGATTATAAATGAAATAAGCGAAAAACCTAGCATGCTCTCAGCATGCCGTTCAACTCCCAACCTATTTCGCGAGCACATGAAATCGTCTAAGTGGGAGTTGATTTTCTTTTCGAAAATCCCGCGGAGTGCCGTTGGGCACTCCGTTCGATTCCCACAACCGAATTTGCGATTGCACAAAAACAGAACCACCCTTTCGGGCGGTTTTGTTTTTGGCAATGGACATGGTTCGAAAAAGTTGGAACCAAATAGAAAAGTATATTTTTGAGTGTTTTGAGTTATTGAAAAATCAAAGCCCTGTATATCAAGGGACGTCCAAATGGCACACGGAGTTAGTAAAACTGGTTAATAGAATTACGAGTGAAAACGAGGAGTTTTTGGAGAAAAAACTAGCATTGGGATTTCTCTGTTCGTGACAATCCAATGGTAATCATCCTACTAGGTTGCTGCAGGCAGAGCTTTTATATGTTAAATTATCTGCTATTCTCTTAGCATGAAGGTATGTTTTGTTCGCCATGGCGAGAGTGAGGCTAATGCCCTTAACGTGCATCAGGATAGTAATGGTGGTTTATCGGAACGCGGCATAAAACAAGCAGAAATTCTTGCAAGCAGGCTCGCAAAGCTCCCGGTAGACTTCGTCTTATCAAGCTCTTACGAACGTGCGAGCCATACAGCGAACATTATTAACGCCGTTCTGCAAAAGGAAATTGAATATAGTGCCCTTTTAGTAGAGCGGCGCCACCCCTCGGAAATCGTTGGTAGAAATCCTTCCGACCCAGAATCAATGAAAATTAGAAAGCTTATTGATGAGAACTACGGCAAAGACGGCTGGAAATTCTCCGATGAGGAGACATTTTATGATTTACGGAAACGGGCACTAGCCGCTCTCAAATATATTGCCGCTCTCAATAAGNACAACGTTTTGGTAGTAACACATGGGGCATTTTTGCGTTTNCTCATATGCACCATTATTTTTGGAGAGGATATCACACCACAAATACATAGGAATTTCATATCACACGTTCATGGAAGCAATACTGGGTTAACTGTTTGTGAATATTCAGAAGGTAAATGGAAGTTGCTCACCTGGAACGACCTTGCTCATTTAGAATAAAAAAGGCCCAATAAATTGGGCCTCTATTGCTTTTTAGATTCTATCTTGTTTNTGAGTAAGCGGACGATTTCGTTCACCGAATNCTTCTCCGTATCAATTTCGATGCCTAGAGGATGGCTATGCATCTTGTGAAAGCGGTGNATTTCTTCAACACGCCATTCAGGTATATAATGCTGTCTTGTTCGATTTCTTCGAAGGAGTTCTTCGAGAGATGCGGTAAATTTGGCATAGTGGACTGGCACCTTTCTTCTCCTTGCCTCATTAATAAATGGTTTTACATACGCATATTTTCCGAAAGCTTTATCGATTATCACAGCATGCCCAGCATCAAGAAAATTTTTCATAATGGGAAGAGCGTTTCTAGCCGCTAAATCGAGATAATGGTCGGTCGAAGTTGCCACAAATATCATGTGTTTTAAGTCATCGAGGCTGATATATGCAGGTTCGGTCGGCAAAACTTTCCGCAGTATATCTGCTACAGTGCTTTTTCCGCTCCCAGCTGGCCCCGAAAGTATAAGAACGTAAAGGCTTCTCTTGGTCGGTGCTTTTTTCTTTATTCGCGGGCTTATACTGAGTCGATGTTTTAGCTTACGTGCGAATCTCTCCACTNCTTGCAAGTCATCTGTAACATGGAATTCATGAGGAAAGCCTGCCTTGATACCAATAACCGACCCTCCGCTCTCATGCCATCTCTTGNTTGCTTCGTAAGACCTTACATGAGCGTCTGCTTGTGCTTCTATGTAAGCTTTTGGCACGAGATAAGGGGCATCGGCATACTGTTCATATCTTTTNAGCACCGCGTTCTCGTCTCCTAATCGGAAATACTTAGAGAGGCCTTTCTCGATCGACGTAATCTTTCGGAGATTATCAGAGCTTGTCGGGTAGAGGCTTACGACCACGCCTTCACGCGCCGCACNCTGCATCTTTCGCAAGTGTTCAATGGCAATAAGGTGGTGANCAAATAATATGAAAGTCCGCTCAGTTCTTATTTTGTCNTTCAATTCATATAGTGAATGAACGGTGCCCATTCCCTTGTCGATATAAATTTCTGNGTCATGTATTTCCAGTATCTCTATCATTTTCTCGATGCGCNGGATGAGCGCCGATTTATCGACGCATAGGAAAAGTTTCCCGTCTGTTACTGCTCTGNTGGCAGTCAGAATATATTCCAACGCCGGTCTGCCGCCTATTGGAATAAGGGATTTACACCCATACTTTGCCGTAAGTCGAGAAATCCTCTCTCCCTTGCCACNACACATTATAACAACATCAGGATTTTCGGTCATTCGCCAACTCCTTTTTCAAGGGCCTTCNGTCCTGCATACTAGAGCAGAATGCTTATTTGTTCAATCGTCCGCTCGCTCAGCAGACCCGGGGAATGCCGCCTGGGCACTCCGTTCGATTCCCACAACCGAATTTGCGATTGCACAAAAACAAAACCACCCTTTCGGGCGGTTTTGTTTTTGTGCAATGGAAGTGGTGGGAATCGAACCCACATCGAAGGTGGTATGGCAGAAAGGTCTACACGATTGTCGAGTCTTTAGTACTCACCGCTCGAAGACTCGCAGAAGACGATGAGGTTTCTCGAAATTTTCTCCCCNGCCCTTTTCGAGAACAAGGGACGGGTAAGCTTGAGATATAACACCGATTGCTCCTTGTTCAAGCGCCAAGGAATCGATGTCTCTTGTGACGAATCACGAGAGAGTACAGCAATCTGTTAGGCAAAAGCCATCGCAGGTTGCCGATTAAATAAGTTTGCACTTATTTTGTTTGGGACGTTGTACGAGATTCCCGGCTCGCCGTGCACTCCATGCATTCGCACCTCCTCGAGGCCTTACACTCCCGTCGCTTAAAAATTTTTCAAAGATCGCTCGATGCGTCTTTTGGTTTCGCGTTTTTTTATCACCTCTCTTTTATCAAATTTTTTCTTGCCCCGCGCGACCGCGAACTCGAGCTTTACTTTGTGACGCTTATTATACAACTTAATCGGCACCAATGTCAAGCCCTGCTCTTTTTGTTTCCCCGCGAGATGAGCGATTTCTTTTTTGTGGAGCAGGAGACGGCGCGTACGGTCGGGCTCATAACTGGCTGGCGTGTTTTTTTGCTGGTAGGGCGGGATAGTGAGACCTACGACGTATGCTTCCTTCCCGCGGATGAGCACGCGCGCGCCTTCGAGGTGTGCGTTTCCTTTTATAACGGATTTCACTTCAAAGCCCAAAAGCTCGAGTCCTGCCTCAAACTTCTCGAGTATTTCATAGTCAAAATATGCCTTTTTGTTTTCGGAAAGCGCCATACCACTAGTCTAGATGATGATAAAAAAAAGACGAGTGCCTTGGGCACTCGCATGACTACTGACGGGGTTGACCCCGCAGTGAAAACGGGAGTAGGGTGAAGATATGAAAGGGTCAGACGATAGGGGTGAGGATTAAAAGCATCTTTTCACTTTTTTATCATGATCGGGTGTGGACCAGACAACGGCGACGGCGAAGAATAGAGTTTAGCGATTCTTTGCCGTGATGCAGAGCCGATAGAGATTGTGCGGCGGTTTTTGGGCAGTCCAGAGAGCTACTCGATCTGTTTTTAATATGATTTCACCGATCTGGGGTTCAGCCCAGATTTTTTCTATCATGAGTTCTTTCGGTAAAGTGATTTCTACCTCAAGGAGTTCAATGTCCGTATCGATGTTGTACCAAGCCGTGTCTTCCATATTGACGACGAGGTCTCGCCACGCTTTTGGCCACGTGTATTCGACACGGATCTCTTCCTCTTTGCCTGGAGGAAGCGGGTTTGGGAAGATAACAAGCGCGCGCTTTTTGCGGGGCGTATTTTCATAGAGCGCTGTTGCGCAGTGAGTCGAGATATCTCCACGGACTCTATGCGCTCGCAGATTCATGTCCGAAAGAGCGGCGTCTGCCGATGCGCCCATCCGTATTTTTATCCAGCTCAACGGATGGTCTAAGGCAGAGATACGGTATATCCGCTTTACGTGTTCATCGCCATTTTTGAAAATCTCATGGCGATATCGGACGAGCGTGTACTGGTACGGCGGCACGTGGACTTTTGCAAACGAGCCGATGACGTCGCGCAGATATTCTTTCGCTTCCCGTTCTTTCAGGAGCGAGAGATGCCGCGCGAGAAACCCGAGAGCGAATCCAAAGACCAGAACGGCTGCGATTACTTCGGCCACTTCCACTCTCCCTTCTCAAGGAACGATATCTTATATTTTATAGCAGATTTATAGAGAGCCGTCAATCGTTTCGTTTCGTTCGTATTTCGGGTTTTTATGTTTTTGCGCTAGAGTGTTGAATATGGAAGCAAATCTGCGGCACGCCATCGAGAATATAATCCGTGACGAAGTCGGCGAGACGACTCAATTTCGTGTTGAACGGACGGAAATCTCCGGGCGCGGGGATTATTCTTCCAATGTTGCGTTTATCCGCGCCAAAGAAGAGCATCGCGCTCCGCTTGCGATTGCGGAAGAACTCGCAAGCCGCGTGAAAGAAAAACACCCGGATATGTTTTATTCGGTTGAAGTTGCCGCGCCCGGTTTTTTGAATTTCTATCTGACGCCTGCGTTTGTTGTGAGATGTATCAAAGAAGCGGTCTCGCCCAAAAAACCGAAGCGGCTCGGAAAGGCTTCCGTCGAGTTTATCTCGGCGAATCCCACTGGGCCCATTCATATAGGGAATGCGCGCGGGGGGCCGATTGGGGACGTTATCGCGAGTATATTGAGCGAAATCGGATATAAAGTAACGCGCGAGTATTATCACAATGATGCGGGAGCGCAGGTTGGGAAGTTCGCAGATTCGCTGTGGTGTTGGTATTTGCGCTCGCGCCGGGTTTCCGCATCTTTGCCGGAAGACGGCTATGAAGGTGAGTATGTCCAGCGCGTTGGGGCGGATGCCAGCCGCAAATGGAAAGACGCGCTTTTGCGGGATAAGCGAGGAAAAGAAAAACTTCTTCAATTCGCGCTCGCACGGTTTTGGAAAGAAAATATGCAGACAATCAAGGATCTCGGGATTCATTTTAATAAAATAGTGAAAGAAAGCGCGCTCGCGCGCTCGAAGACAAAAAAGGTTTTGGCGGAGCTTGATAATAAAGGACTTCTCATAAAAAAAGACGGCGCTGTTTGGTTCAGCCCGAAGGGCGAGCATATGAAAGATCGTGAAGCGGTTGTTGTCAAAGCAGACGGGACGCTTGTGTATTTTGCAAACGATGTCGCTTATCACAAAGAAAAATTCTTAAAATACGACCTTGTGGTAGATGAATTTGGCGAGGGACACGAGGGTCATATTGCGAAACTGCGCGCGGTTGCAGACGTGTTCGATTTTGGGCAAGACAAATTCAAAATCGTTGTCCACGGACAGATTACTCTTATCAAAAACGGCAAGATTGTTTCAATGGCGAAGCGCAAAGGCAATTTTGTGACCGCACAGGAGGTGCTTCGGGATGTCGGCAGGGACGCGTTTCGGTATTTCCTTTTATCGTATAGTCCGCGTTCGGGGATGCAGTTTGATCTCACGCTTGCAAAATCGCAATCAAAGAAAAATCCCGTGTATTATATCCAATACGCGCACGCCCGCGCCTCGGGGATTTTACGAAAAGGAAAACGAAAGAGCGATCTCAAAAAAGTCGATTGGTCTCTCGTAGAGTCGGTTCCCGAGCTGGATCTTATGAAACAGATTCTTGTGTTCAGAGAAATACTCGATGATACCGCGTCGGATTTCGAAGTTCAGCGCCTTGCTCGCTATGCCTACGAGCTTGCGCGCGCCTTTGCCGAGTTTTATGAAACGACGCCTGTTATTATAAAAGAGAAGAAAAATGATAAAAATCTCGAATACGCCCGTCTTGGCTTGGTTTTTCTTACAAAACAAATGCTTGCCAAAACTCTTTCGCTGATGGGTATTTCGGCGCCAGAGAAGATGTAGTTTTTTATTTTTCTTGATTGCCCCATCTACTTTGCTATTTTAGGGGTGGGTTGTTACCCTACTTATGGATTATCCGGAGGTGGGTCATGGGAAAGAATCTTGATGCTGCCCGTGTGTATCTTGCAAAAGAGGCAGAGGCAAAGTCTCTCTTGAAACAGCTAAGAGCAAAAGGCTGGAATATAATACCCATCGCGTTTGTCGATATTACTGTCGGCTCATACAGCCTGTATGTTTCTTTTCTTAAGCGGTTACTGGAGAGCGAAGAAGTTATCAATATTGGTGAAGTGCAAATTGTATTTATCTCAGACACGGGTTGTCGGGTTAAGGGTGGGGTGTTTTATATTGGTATTGAAACTCCCATAGACGAGATACTTCAATTCCTGAAAGAATAGCAATGCGTAGTCGGGCTGTCAGCTCGACTTTTTTTATCCCGTTAGAAATAATCCCTAGCCACTCTGTGGCGTGGGTTACCGCTTAGGATAATCCATACCGGGATTTAAATCCCCCCGCGAATTTCTAACGGGATTTATTCTCACTTGGACGTCGGACGTCCAAACCCAAGGTTGCAGGAGGCGCAGAGTCTCGTTATTATGATTTCTATGGAACCAAAAGTTATTATTATAGGGTTAATCGTATTTCTCGTGGTCGCGGGCGGGTTTGTCTGGCTGCTCAACGGCAACCAGGGAGTCAAAGCACCGATATCTGATTCAACGACTGCACCGAGCGACGACACGACAAATGTTACTAAAAAAAATATGAAAGCAAAAATTACGACGGAGCGGGGGGTGATTGAATTTGAGCTTTATCCTGATGCCGCGCCAAAAACAGTGAAAAATTTTATTGAAAAAGCGGATGCGAGATATTTCGACGGACTTCGCTTTCACCGTGTTGAAGATTGGGTGATTCAGGGCGGCGATCCGTTGTCTCGCGACGAATCAAAAAAGCAGTTATGGGGGACCGGAGGGGGAAATATCGATACCGAGTTGAGCCAGCTTCCGTTTGCCGTAGGCGCCGTGGGGGTTGCACGCGGCGGCAATATTGCCGTTTCGAACGACTCTCAATTTTTTATCGTTAAGAAAGATTCGCAATTTCTGAACAGCCAATATACTCTTTTTGGTAGGGTTGTCGGCGGGATGGATGTGGTGCTCACAACCGAGCAAAACGACAAAATAAATTCGATTGCAATTGAAAAATAAATTCTGTTAGAAATAATACCTAGCAGAGAGGGATTCTGGTGAGATTCATTCAGTAAGATTAAATTTCAACCCCCTCTTGCTACGGGTATCTTGATATGCTACCTTGGTGCCAGATTCGAGGAGGGCGAGATGCGAAAAATCTTTGGCCTCGTGGCGGTACTTTTTCTATTGAGCGGGTGCGCAGTAGACAATTGGGAGGCACGTTTCGGCAAGGATTTTCGATATCACGTCAACCTTCGTTATTTTTTGGATACTGATTTGCTCGTCCAGGAATACAAGTTCGTGAAAAGTGCAGAGAAGACACACTTGGTTATGCGAGATGGGCTGTTGTTTA
>C687J35174_10012418_pt1 | contig 10410 bp, 8 predicted proteins | sample RifCSPhighO2_01_FD_35174 | JGI IMG/M metagenome (IMG submission 35174)
TAACTCTTGTGCTTGTCGATCTGTGGTAATTACTAAGCGGGAGGGGTAATAGATCGAGGCGGTGATCCCAATACTAATAAGGTATATTGATTAGCATAGTCAATAATAGCATTAGGTGAGATTCCGATTTTTCTCCAATACCCAGGAAAATCAACAGCTATAGCAAAAAGTACATGTTCAGAAGCCATGAGATCAAAACCTCTAAAAATTGCTGCTCTTCCTGCAAGATCCATTACAGAATTTAGAGTTTTAGAGTTTGGTAATGATTCTCTCATTAAGTATAAAGCTAGAGCTTTGATGCAAAGTCTGCAAGCGAAAGCTGGCCATTAATTCTAATCCTAGGCATATTAATTCCCGGTGTGTTTGCTTTTCCGTAATGATTCTCTCATTAAGTATAAAGCTAGAGCTTTGATGCAAAGTCTGCAAGCGAAAGCTGGCCATTAATTCTAATCCTAGGCATATTAATTCCCGGTCCGTTTGATTTTCCTGACCAAGTCCCAACTCCGCCGACAAACCCCGCCTGTTTGGCTAATTCCTGGACCTGGAGATTGCTGGTGCCTCCCGGGTAAGCAATGAAATTAACCGGAAATCCGGTTTGGGACTGCAAAACTTCTTTACCTTCTTTTAACTCACGCAAAGCTTCGTTTGGTGGGAGTAAAGTTAGGTTAGGATGACTTATTGTATGGCCCTCGAATGTAACCAGTCCTGATTTCTGAATCTCTTTAATCTGATCCCAGTTCATGTAATAACCCGTACCAATTAAACCGGTTGGAATAAATGAGACCGCTTTGAAGTTATATTTAACCAGGATTGGGTAAGCTGTAGTGTAAAAATCGATATAACCGTCATCAAAAGTTAAGACAATTGGTTTAGCCGGAGAAGTAGTTTGGTTATTAAATATTCCGTAAAGGTCGTCCAATGTGATAGNTGTGAATCCGTTATTTTTAAGGTAGGTTAATTGTTCTTCGAACTTATCCGGAGTTATAGAAAGATAATTTCTTCCCAAATCTGACGGGTTAGGGTTTTCGCCAACGTAATGGTACATCAAAATCGGCACAGAAACTTGTGCGAAAGATAATTTCGGGAAAAATAAGAACAAAAAGAACAAAGCTAATAATAAAAATTTCTTCACAGGAGTGGAATTATACTTAGCAGTTATTTAATTGGCAAGGGAATATTGCAAAAAGCGTTTGAGGGCTCAAGCCACTGCCGTCCGTCTTTCTCAATTAATTCCTTAGCCTCCTTAGGACCCCAGGAACCGGGTTGATAAATAATTGGTTTTTTTCTGGCTTCAATTAAGGTATCAACAAATTTCCAGGAAGCTTCAACCTCTTGCGCGTCTGCAAAAAACGTCTGATCACCGCGAATTGCATCTAAAATTAAACGTTCATAGGGGTCGGGAAGTGCATGGGGATTTAAGGGATCCTGGGCCCGGTAACAATATTGCAAAAAATTCTCCTCAAGCTCCATAACTCCCGGCTTTTTTGTTAAAAAGCGGACGACAATTCCTTCGTTAGGTTGGATCCTGTAAATTAAAACATTCGGCTCCATGCCTTTTTTTAAGTCTTTATATAAGCGGTTATGGGGGGTTTTAAAGACAATAGAAATCTCGGTAACTGTTTGGGCTAAATTTTTTCCGGCCCTGACATAGATTGGAACCCCCTTTAATCTCTCATTAGCGATCTCAGCTTTATAGGCATAAAAGGTATCGGTTGAGGAGTCAGGGGCAACATTTTTTTCGTTCGTATAACCTTTATATTGCCCGAAGACTACCTCTTTCGGGTCGGGTTTTAGTGATTTTATAATTTTAATTCTTTCTCTTGTTATAGCCTCATTTGAAAATTCGACAGGAGCATCCATAGTTGCTAAAGCCAGCATTTGCATCTGGTGGTTTTGACCGACGTCTTTTAAGCAGCCGACAATATCGTAAAACCCGCCGCGGGCACCGATCCCGAAATCTTCGGTAGCCGAAATCTGGATGTGGTCAACGTGTTCTTTGTTTATCAACGGTTCGAACAGACCATTTCCGAATCTGAAAGTTAAAATATTTTGTAGAGTTTCCTTACCCAGGTAATGATCCATCCGGTAGATTTGGGTTTGTTTGAAATACTTGGCCAATAAATCGTTAATTTCTTTTGCCGATTTAAAATCATTGCCGATAGGTTTTTCAATCATTAACCTGACAAAACCCTCTTCCTCTTCTGTCAATCCGTTTTTTTTAAGATTTTCAAATATGTCCTGGTATAGATCGGGGTAAGTTGCCAGATAGTAAATACGGTCATCTTTGCCTTTGGTGGATTTGGCGATTTTATTAAGAAAATCCTTAAGCCTGATGTAAAATTCCGGATTATCTAAATGTCCGTCAATGTAATGCATTTTTTTAAGCAAACTTTCCATAACCTCCTCTTTTATTTCATGTTGATGGTGCCGGCTTTTTTTATTAACTAATGCATCCTTAATATATTCATAAAACTGAACTTCTGATATTTTCCCCCTGGCATTACCGACAACCGTCATTTTCCTGGGTAGGACATTTTTTTCCTCCATGTCGTAAAGGGCCTGAATAATATACTTCTGGGCTAAATTTGAGGTAATACCAAAAATGATCAGACTAAAACTCTCGCTCATAACTAGATAAATTTACAACAACTCATAATGATTAGCAAGCTAAAGCTGTTAATTTATTTAGCCTTCCACCTGAGAGGTGTCAAGCTAAAGTTTGAAATATAAAGAAAGTGCTTGATTGAGAAAATTGCTTGTGCAATACTTTTTGTTGATGCTTACGAAGCTCCCCACCTATCCTAAACTACAAGAGCATTTTAATTCTAATAAAGATAAAACCTTAAGGGAGTTTTTTGAAGAAGACCCGGAACGTGCCGGAAAGTTTTCGGTAGAATTTGAAAATATACTTCTGGATTTTTCCAAAAACCGGATCACTCAAGAAACTTTTGAATTATTAATTCAACTGGCGCAAGAAGCAGGACTTAAAGAAAAAATTGAAGCGATGTTCTCGGGTGAAATTGTAAATAAGTCCGAAAACAGAGCTGCTTTGCACACGGCTTTAAGAAATGTGTCAAATACTCCGGTAAATTTTGAGCGGGCGGATGTAATGGAGGAAATTAATTCGGTACTTGAGCAGATGAAACAATTTTCCGAAAAGGTGCGAAATGGAGAGTGGAAGGGTTTCAGCGGAAAACCCATTAAAAATATTATTAACCTTGGTATTGGCGGATCTGATTTGGGATCTGTTATGTCATATGAGGCTTTAAAGTTTTATGCCAGCCGCAATTTGATTGTCAGATTCGTAGCCAATGTTGACGGGACCGATTTTTCCGAAAAAACTTACGGCCTAAATCCTGAGGAGACATTATTTATTATTGCCTCTAAAACCTTTACCACTCAAGAGACCATGACTAATGCCCAAAGCGCCAGAAGCTGGATTCTTAATTCTGTTATTCCTGAAGAGGAGGGAATCCGGCAAACGGATGGAAATTTATGGATCCCCGATCGGGTCGGGGATGAAGCCAAAAGGCAGGAAGCTGTTTCGAAGCATTTTGTTGCTTTATCAACCAATCTGGAGGCGGTGCAAAAATTTGGCATTGATCCTGAGAATATGTTCCCTTTTTGGGATTTTATTGGTGGCAGATACTCTTTATGCAGCGCAATTGGATTATCCTTAATGATTGCGATCGGTCCGGAACAATTTAACCTGTTACTTAAAGGCTTTCACTCAATGGATCTACATTTTAAAAATACTGAACTTTCCCAAAACCTGCCGGTAATTTTAGGGCTAATAAGTGTTTGGAATAACAATTTCTTTAATTTTGGAGCTCAAGCGATTGTGCCTTATGACCAGTACTTACGGCGGTTTCCGGCTCATCTTCAGCAACTCATGATGGAAAGTAATGGTAAATCAGTGACGGTGAATGGTGAAGAAATTAATTACCAAACAAGCCCGGTAATTTTTGGCGAACCGGGGACTAATGGACAACATGCTTTTTTCCAGCTTATGCACCAGGGCACCAGGATTGTTCCGGCAGATTTTATCGGGTTTAGAGAAAGTTTAAATCCTATTGGTGACCATCACGCTAAATTAATGGCGAATTTCTTTGCCCAGACCGAAGCTTTTGCTTTTGGGAAAACTCCTGAAGAACTCAAAGAAGAAGGCGTGGCTGATGAATTAATCCCTCATAAAGTCATGCCGGGAAACAGGCCAACAAATACAATTTTAATTGACAAACTGACACCGTATACCTTAGGTCAGCTGACTGCCCTTTATGAACATATTGTTTTTGTCCAAGGGGTAATTTGGGATATTAACTCTTTTGACCAATGGGGTGTGGAACTAGGCAAAGTTTTAGCCAAAAAGATTTTAAGTGAAATTGAATCCGGAAATACTGAAAATTTAAACCATGATTCTTCGACAAATCAACTCATAAATAAATTTCTCGGTTAGTTTTCAAGTCTTCGCAAAGCGAAGCCTTTTCCACTTTTGCCGCCAAAAGCGGAGCAAAAGGCGCTTGCAGTGAAAAATTTGCTAAAATCTTACGCTCGCTAATCGGGGGTTGACCCCCTCCTGCATCCACTTCGTCGGAGCAGGCAACTCCCCCTGATAGCTCGCTTCAGATTTTTTAACGCAAATTATTCAATGCAAGAGTTCAAAATTAGAAATTTAGATTTGCTTGAAAATTAAAAATTTTAAATTGAAAATTCCCCGGCTTGTCTTTTATTCGGGGTTTGGCTATCATTACACAGTTTGCTTTTACCCTTATGCCTGCAAACTACGCTTTNATTAGCGTTTTTGATAAAACCGGAATAGTTGAATTTGCCAAAGAGTTAAAATCTTTGGGNTACTCTCTCATATCTACNGGCGGAACGGCNAAACTTTTGAAAGATTCCAATATTGAAGTTACTCCGGTTGAGGAAATTACCGGAACTCCNGANATGCTGGACGGCCGGATTAAAACCATCAGTATGCAGATTGAAGGCAGTTTGCTGGTTGATAGATCTAATCCTGAACATGTTAAGCAGGCTGAAAAGTTTGGTTTATTAAACATTGAGATTGTAGTTTGCAACCTTTATCCTTTTGAGCAAAAAAATGAAATCGAAAATATTGATGTTGGAGGACCGACTATGCTTCGTTCTGCCGCTAAAAATTACATTAATGTTCTTCCTGTTATTGATCCAAGTGATTATCCAGAGGTTATAGAATATTTAAAACGCCACCCACTCCTTGACCCCAATGTTATTGATGATTCAGGACTGATGCTTCGTAAGCTTGAGGAAAAAGATGAAGTTTTTAGAATTGAGCTGGCAGCTAAAACTTTTGAACATATATCTTTTTATGATTCTCAGGTGGCTAAGTTTTTTAGAAAACAGACGAAAGTTATTTATCCCGACCAATTAACAATTGCAGGCCGCAAAGTTAAAGAATTAAGGTATGGCGAAAATCCTCATCAGTCCGCTTCTTTATATTTAACTCCAGGTGTTATTTCGCCTTTTAGTAATCTTACCCATATTGCCGGGCGGGAATTATCAATGATGAATGTGACCGACATAAACGCCGGGCTGGAAGCTGTCAGGATATTTGATGAGCCCGCGGCAGTAGTTATAAAACACAACACTCCTTGCGGAATTGCGCTGGGAACCACTCCCTCGGAGGCTCTGCAAAGGGCAATTGATGCCGATCCGGAATCGGCTTTTGGCGGGATAGTGGTAATGAATAAGTCCTTTGATAAAAAAGCTGCCGAAATCGTGACATCGTTTAAGGACGAAAGAAAAGGACTATTCGACATCGTGGCAGCACCGGGAATAGAAGAAGATGCCCAGGAAATATTAAAGGAAGTAAGGAAAAGCATGGGAGTTTATGTTTTAAACGGGATCAAAAAACCATCCAGGGAAGATATGGTTGTTAAAGAAATAATCGGCGGTTTTACTTATCAAACTGCTGATTGGGATGTGGAATCCGGAGATAACCCGACTTCGCCAAGGCTTCATCGGGCGCAGTGGGAAGTCGTTACCAAAGCCAGGCCCAGTGAAGATCAAATGAGACAGATGGAAATTGCCTGGAAGTTTATAAGGAGGATGCGCTCAAATACCGTAATTATCATGGATAAAGTTTTACCGCAAACCACCGGTATCGGCACAGGTCAAACCTCAAGGTACAGGGCGGCCCAAATGGCGATTGAACTTGCATCAGAAAAGGCTGCAGGTGCGGTTCTCGCCTCGGATGCATTTTTCCCGTTTGATGACGTGGTTTCCCTGGCAGCCAAGCACAAAATAGGAGCGATTATCCAATCCGGCGGATCGATTAATGATAAGGCCTCGATAGAGGCTGCAGACAAAGCCGGAATCCCGATGGTTTTTACTAACGAACGCACCTTCTGGCACTACTAGTTTTCCGAATATGGGAAATATACACATAGAACCAACAACTCAAGCATATGATGCTATGAAAGCTACTAACTATCCGAGAAATCCTGATGGGTTCGGGAGGTTTTACCAAGACTCAGTGGGAATTGTGACTCGCAGATACTTATCCTTAGGCGAGAGGGATCCTGAGTTATTGGCTGATGCAATTCATGATGTATATATCGTTTTATTTGAGAGGTTAGACGGCTTAAGAGGAGATGTTGCAAATTCCTTTACGGGTGCTCCTACTTTCGGATGGGTAACTCAAGCTGTAAATTGGAGGTTAAATAATTTGCGACGAAGAGAGATTGGATCTGATGGAGGACAAAGATTTACTCGCTTAGATACTTTAAGATTGGGAATTGACATGAATTTAGAGAGTGTTGAGGCGAATGTGATTTTAGATACAGTTTTACCCAAGTTGCCTGAAGGAGAGAGGGAAGTTTTGGAGGCTCGGAGAGAAGATTTTGAGACTCCACTTAAAGATATTGGTTTAGAGATGGGTATTGATGAGGATAGAGCAAGATATTTAAATAAGCAAGGAATGGCTCATGCAAGGGTCTTGGTTACGAAAGGATCTTTACGTAAACAAGGCCGTCCTAAAAAATCTTTTCAAGAATCTTTGGAGTTAACTGCTTAAAATCTTTAACTATCAAATCAGCCGCGGCAAGGTTTTGGGTATTATGTGCTGAATCTTTAAAACCGATAACTTTCATGCCGGCAGCTTTGGCAGATCTTACACCATTTGTGGCATCCTCTATGGCAATACAATCTTTAGGGTCAACACCTAAAGTTTTGGCAGCGATTAAATAAATTTCCGGATGTGGTTTGCTGTTTTTTATATGGTCTGCTGAAATGATAATCTCAAATTTGTCATCAAGTTTTATTATTTCCAGAATTGTTTTTATCCGTTTATGAGAAGCGGAAGACGCAACGGCAATTTTAATATTTGCTTTTAGTAAATTTTCAATTAATACCTTGATTCCGGGAATGGCTTGAAGATCTGATTTCTTTAAAAATTCTAAATATCTTGGCCTGGCAATTTCAGAAATTTCTTCATATGTTGACTCTAAATTAAACTCTTTTATTATTATTTCCCAAAAATGTTTACTGGTACTTCCTCTAAATCTTTGGAAAAATTCCGGATCAACTTTAATATTAAATTGATCTTTTAAAAATCTGGAAAAATGTAAATCCGCTAAAGGCTCGGTATCAACCAAAACTCCGTCCATATCAAAAATTACCGCTTTTAACATATTTATATTATACATACTTGCTTTATTTATAGGTTAATTATATAAAGTGCGAATGCTTGAAAGAGGTTTTGTTTTTTATGGAGCAAATACGCCTGAAACTACTGAGTTCTGTACAGCTCTTAGCTCCCGTGGTGTATGGATAGCAAGAAGAGCGGATTTGCCAAAAGACTATAATGTTCCGTCCCTGGCAAATTTAGTGCATGTTCCAAATGAAGTTTTGTTTAGTTATAGACTCCCTCTAATATTAGAACTACAAGCCGCGGAATTATTGGTTGCTGTAATCTCTGCTACCGGTCGTCACGGGATTGAAAGAAAATCAAAGTCTCTTAAAGTACCCGTCGAGTCGTTCTGGCAGCACCACCCTCAGAAAGTAATTGATTGGTTAGATAAGTCAATAGCAGAAAGAAAAAGTCTATTATGAAGCTTGTGTTTATCCGTATTTTCGTATATTATTAGCCTGCATTATTAATGATTTCCAGAATCGCCGTATATCAAAAAGTTCCCGATACCAGAGCGACCGTCAGGCAAAAAAATTTTCAAAATCTCCCCTTCTATAAAAAAATTAAGTCGGTAAATTTGGTTGATATATATACAACCGGAAAAAATCTTTCCAGTGAACAATTAAAACAGGTAGCCCTGACTCTTATGAACCCGGTTACCGAAGGTTCTAAAATCAGAACCAGAAGCAACGGCTCCGAAAACACTCTTTTTATAGAATTGGATCATAATCTGGATATAAAATTCGACTGGGCGATAGAGATCGGATTTTTACCGGGGGTGACCGACAATACCGGCAAAACAACAAAAACCGGAATCGAAGATCATCTGAAAATCAAATTCGAAGACGGTGATGACGTCTATTCTTCTCAGGTTACTTTAATTGAGGGTGATTTATCTAAATCCGAAATAGAATCTCTGGCATTAAGTTTGCATAATCCTTTAATCCACCGGGCCCACATCAAAAGCCGGCAGGAATACGGAAAGGTAGGCGGGATGGATTTTGTAATTCCTAAAGTTTCAATTCAGGGCAAAAACAAAGTGTTGGATATTGATTTAAATGTTTCCGATGAGGAACTGGAAAAAATCGGACAACAGGGGGTTTTAGGGGCTGACGGTAAGCGCCGGGGACCTCTGGCTTTAAATTTGGATTACATGAAAACTATCCGGGAGTATTTTAAAAAGTTGGGCCGGAAACCGACCGATATTGAGCTGGAAACTTTTGCCCAAACCTGGAGTGAGCACTGCAAGCATACGATATTTGCCGATCCACTGGATGAGCTAAAAGACGGCTTATTTAAAACCTATATCAAATCGGCAACCGAAAAAGTGAAGAGAGAAAAACAAAAAGTGAAGAGTACAAAGAATTTTTTAGTTTCTGTTTTTCATGACAACTCTGGCGCTATCGAATTTAATGAGAATTTCTTAATTACTCATAAAGTGGAAACCCATAACACTCCTTCGGCTTTGGACCCATTCGGCGGGTCAATCACGGGGATTGTCGGGGTTAACAGGGATGCTTTGGGTTTCGGGCTGGGAGCCAAACCGGCTTTTAACACCTACGGATTTTGCTTTGCCGATCCTGATGACAGCAAGCCTTTATACAGGGATGCCAAAAAAACTCAGGTAATGCTTTCGCCCAGAAGAATTATGGAGGGGGTAATCGCCGGAGTTAATGCCGGCGGCAACCAGTCGGGAATACCGACACCAATGGGATTTTTGTATTTTGATAANCGGTATAAAGGCAAGCCTCTGGTTTTTTGCGGGACAGTCGGGTTAATTCCTAAAAAATCGGCCGGCCGGAAATCATGGGAGAAAAAAGCTAAGCCGGGTGATTATGTTGTTATGATCGGCGGCAAAGTCGGACTGGACGGGATCCACGGCGCCACGTTTTCCTCTGAATCATTGCATACCGGTTCGCCCTCAACAGCAGTTCAGATCGGCGATCCGATTACCCAAAAGAAATTTTCTGATGCTTTAGTTAAAGAAGCGCGCGATTTGGGTCTTTATAACTCAATCACCGATAACGGAGCGGGCGGATTATCATCTTCGGTTGGTGAAATGGCTAAAGAATCCGGTGGGGTTTTGGTAAATTTAGAAAAAGTGCCTTTAAAATATCCGGGACTTGACCCCTGGCAAATCTGGATTTCCGAATCCCAGGAAAGGATGACTCTCTCTGTCCCGAAGACAAAATGGAAAAAATTTGAAGGGTTGATGAAATCGCGCGGGGTTGACGCCTGGGTGATCGGGGAATTTACAAAGTCCGGTAAGTGCGTTGTTAAATATGATAAAAAAATTGTTCTGGATTTAGGGCTCGGCTTTTTACATGACGGACTTCCCAAGAGAACTCAAAACTCATCACTCATAACTCATAACTTTGCGGAGCCGGATTTAGAAGACAGAAAAGATCTTAACAAGGACTTCATGGATATGATTGGAAGATTGAATAACAGCGGATTTGATTTTCTTTCCACTCAATACGACCACACAGTCCAAGGCACTGCGGTAACTTACCCGGTGCAGGGGAGAGGGCGGATAAATGCTGAGGCAACGGTTGTAAAACCACTCTACAAATCGGAAAGAGGTTTGGTTTTGTCGCAGGGAATGTATCCCTCGTATTCCGAAATGGATGCGTATAAAATGGCAGCGGCCTCGATCGATACGGCTTTTAAGAACGCGGTGGTAGCCGGTGCGGATCCTGAAAGAATTGCTCTCCTTGATAATTTTTGTTGGTGTTCTTCTAATG
>C687J35174_10012420_pt1 | contig 10410 bp, 10 predicted proteins | sample RifCSPhighO2_01_FD_35174 | JGI IMG/M metagenome (IMG submission 35174)
TATTTTCTTATTTGGGAGCTTTGGCGGCTCTATGTCTATTCTTGGCTTCTCTACCACTTTTGGCGGTCTTATCTTAACTTCTGCAGCAAGATCAGGTCTTTCAATAACTGGCAATGGCTTCTCTTCCCTTGGCTCTGGAATTCTTGGAATATTGTGCTGGACTTTCATGTGAGAAAACAAATTTATTGCTGACTTGTTTGCATTGAATGCCTCCTTTGATTCTTTTTCAGGCATTTCCCTGAATAATGACAATGCCCTGTTCAACAGATTCGTAACTGCATTTTCCTCAAGATTATACAATTTATTTTCCTCTCTTGACAATGTATCAATGAATTTCCTGAGATTATGCTTTGTTTTCCTGTGCTTTGTCCTGTTCATGTGAACTAAGGCATGCTTCTTAACATCATAAACTGAATTTCTTAAATTTTCCCTGAATGAATTCTGCTCTATGACAACATAATTCCTGTATTTCTTGAGATGATTTATTGCCTCCTTTGCTGATTTCCTGCTTTCATGCTTTATATTAAGCAATTCCTTCTCGTCATTTCCTCCAACCNTGTCATAATACCTGCTTAATTTTATCGAGATATTNTCCTCCTTTTCTATCGGAAGATTGTAATAAAGCATAAGCGCCCTGTCATAATATTTCTTTGATATCAAAGGATATTTCAATGACAATCTCTCTGCCCTTTTTATTAACTTCAAAACTCTCTTTGCATCATTGTTTATCCTTATGTTTTCAAACAATGACTTGTGCTTTTTGTGGTGCTTTATGTGCTTCTTTGCCGGAGCCTCTCCAATCTTTGGAATTGGAATTTCCTTTGGCTTTTGCTGATACTCCATTATCTTTTCATGAAGTTTTTTTAACCTAGCATTAAATTTGTTTACATTAGAGTCAAGATCAAGCGCTTTCTTCTGATATCTCAGGGCAATTTTTGGCTTTAGATTAGTCAGACTCTGCTCTGAATATCTTATTAATCTTAATATGCTGTTTTCAACTTCCTTCTGCTTTGCCTCTTTTACAAGGTTAAGCCTTCTCTTTCTTTCCTGCTCTTTAAGTTCACTTCTTCTCTGTATTTCCTTTTCCTTTCTTTCTCTTGCTTCCTGCTTAAGCTTTATTTTCTGCTGTCTTTCCCTTTCCTTCCTTTCCCTTGCTTCTTTTCTTTCCTTAATTATCTTAAGCTCTGCTTCCTTTCCAAGCTGAATCTTATGCTCATATTCAATCTGCTTTCTCCTCAGCTCCTTTTCCTTTTCTTCCTGCCTTATCTTCTGCTGCCTTTCTTTTTCCAACTGCTCATGCCCTATTCTCTTCTGCTTCTTCAATTCTTCCTGTATCTTCTGCTTTTCTATCTCCTCTCTTAACTTGAATTTCTTCTGATTTTCAAGCTCCCTTAATTTTAGTTTTCTTTCCTGCCCTTTTTCTGCTCTTTCCTTTGCTTCCTGCTCAAATTTAATCTTTCTCTGCTCCTGCTTCTTATCTTCCTGAATTGCCCTTAATTTTGCCTCCTGCTCAAGCTTGATTTTCTTTTCCTGAGTTGCAAGCATTGCCTTGTGCAATTCATTCAATCTTGCAGTGAATCCCTGTCCAGAAAGAGTTCGATTTAATCTCAATGCTTTATTGTAATATTTCAGAGCCCTGTTTGTGTTTGTTATGTTCTGCTCAGTATAATTTATCAAATGAAGAATATGATCCTTTAATTTCTTTAATTTTTCCTGCTCATTTATTTTTTCTCTTATCTGTATTTCCTTTTCCTTCCTTTCCCTTTCTGCCTCTTCTATCTTTATTTCTTTTTCCCTTCTTAGCTGATTTATCTTTAATTGCCTCTGTCTTTCCTGCTCTTTTTGCTTTAATACTAACTCTTTTTCTTCCCTTGCTCTTTTCAGAGCCCTTTCCCTTAATTCCTTTCTCAGATTTATTTCCTTTAATTTAGCCTCGTGCTCTAACTTAATGCTCTTTAATTTCTCTTCCCTCTTTAATTTTATCTGCTTTTGCCTTTCAAGCTCATTTAATTTAGCCTGTTTCTGTTTTTCTTCCCTGAGTTTAATCTCCTCTTCCCTTGCCTTTCTCTTTAATTCTAATCTTTTTTTCCTGTCCTCATGCATTAATTTTATTTTATTGTGCTTTTCTATTTCATTCTGCCTTAGCAATTTTTGCCTTTCTAATTCCTGTAATCTTAATCTTCTTTGATTCTCAAGCTCATTGTGCCTCTTTTCCTTTTCCCTTTCCAACTGCTCTTCCCTGATTTGCCTCTGCCTTTCTAATTCTTTCTGCCTTCTTTGCTTTATGTCCTCTTCCCTTAACTTAATATTTCTCTCTCTTTCTTCCTGCCTTAGCTGAATATGCCTTTCCTTTAACTTTTTCTTTAACTCAAGCTTTCTTTTTCTTTCCTGCTCATTTAACTGAATTCTTTTTCTTCTTTCTGCTTCATCTTGATTTAGTAATCTCTCCCTTTCTTTTTTTCTTAATTGAATTAATTTTTCCCTTTCCAACTGCTCATCTCTAAGATGACTTATTTTTTCCTTTTCTGCCTCTTTCCTTGCTCTTTCCCTTTCTTCCTGTAATTTCAATTCCTGCTGTCTCTGCAATTCTTCCTCTCTTTCTTTTCTTTTCTTTGCTTCCTGCTCTAATTCAATCCTTTCTCTTCTTTCCTTCTCCCTTAACCTGATTTCATTTTCCCTCTGTAATTGCCTTTGCTTCAATGATTCCTGCTTCTCAAGCTCCTTCTTCCTTCTGCCTTCTTCAATTAATCTGATTTTTCTTTCTCTTTCAATCTGCCTTTCCCGAATTAATTTCTCCCTTTCCTGCTCTTTCTGCCTGATTTCCCTCTCTCTTCCCAGCTGTTCTTTTTTTATCTGCTCTCCCTTTTCTATCTCTTTCTGCCTCAACTGTCTCTGTCTTTCCTGCTCTAACCTTAATTTCTGCTGCCTTTCAAGCTCCTTGTTTTTTATTTTGGATTCCTCTTCCCTCTGTGTAAGCTTGATTTGCTTCTGCTTTATAGAAATAATATCATCATAAAGAGATTTTAGCTCATCTCTGAATTCACTTTTAGGAAGATTTTTTGACAATTCAAATGATTTCTTGTAAAACAGCAAAGCCTTATCATAATTATTTATGCTTTTTTGTGCAGACTTTATCCTGTCCAGGATTTTATTCCTTATCCTGCTCAGCTTTTTTTCTTCTCTTATCTTTATATTTCTCTGTATCTCTATCTCCCTGCTTTTTATTGATTTGTCTTTTTCCTTTAGAATTTCATCATGAAGAATTTTTAATTGTGAAGAATAATTGTGCTTTGGCAATGTTCTGTCTATTTCTATCGCTCTCTTGCAATATTTTAATGCCCTGCCCGTATCTGCTATGTTTCTTCTTATCAGATTTATCAAAGAAATTATCCTTTGCTGCCTTTCCAATATTTCATGCTCTGCAACGGGTTTTCTCTTATGCTCCTTTTCCCTGAACAAACCCATGAGATTTATTGTTATCTGCTTTGGCAATGGAAGCCTGATTTTTATCGGCTTTGACGGTTTTGACTCTTCTTCAACATGATGGACATGCTTTCTTTTTGGAAAGTTTATCTTTATCTTCGGAAATTTAGGAAGAATTATCTTCGGAAATACCGGAAGTTTCAGCATTGATTGCTTTTCCTTTTCTTTTTTCTCATGCACAGTCTTTAATATTTTTGACAGNTATAATAGCAAATGATCAATTTCCTGCNTTGTTACCTCTCTTCCGCTATATTTCAAGTCAGACAATCTTTTTGTAAATTCTATAACCGGCCAGTCAAGCTTATCCCTTGGAAGCTCTTCAAAAGCAAATTCCTTTTCTATGTTTAATGTGTATGCAATATATTTTTTTATTAATCCGGAAATTTCATCCAAGGCGTCATTTGCTGACAAATTAATTACATCCCTTTTCAATTTTGCAAATTCTCTAGGAAAATCTATAATTATTTTTTTCTCTTCCTTNTTTCTCTTCTTTTTTAATTTCAGCTTAAGCTTTCCTATGTTATCCCTTAAGTAAGTTGTAAGGAAAAAAATTAGAATTATCAGTATTAATACGACTGGCATAACTAAAGTTAAAGAATACTCACCTCCGAAGATATACACCATAATTATTAAGTGGTTGTAGTGTATAAAAAGGTTTTTATTTTTGTTTTTATTATTTATAAGTGAAAAGGAATAATTTAATAAGAATGAGGTACTTTAAATAATTGGAGGTTATAATCATGGGAATATTTACATCACAAAAAAAAAGTCTTTCAGACTTGCCTAAGCCATCTTCTTTTGATTTTGGAAGTGTAAAAAATATTAATCTTCCTGACATAAAAGAAGAAATTGGTAGTGTACCTTTTGAGCCTTTAAGGGAAGAACCAAAAGTCAAGAAGCAGATATTTGTCAAAATGGACCAGTACAAGGAAGCGCTGGAAACAATAAACAAGATAAGAGACAAGATAAAAGATGCTGATTCAGTACTTAATGAACTGAGGAGCATGAAGGACAAGGAAGACATGCACCTGCAGAAATGGCACAAAGATCTTGAAATCATAAAAGAGAAGCTAAAAAGAATGGACGAAGTTCTTTATGAAATAGACCATGAGTAAAATTTACACTACAATAGAAAAGCCTGTTGATTTAAGAAAAGACCTGCTTGGTTCAAGCATAAAAGTAATTGAGATGATGGAAGACTTGGAGAACGTAAAAGAACTAAGGCATGAAAAACACAACACTTTCCTGTTTCTCAAGGCTTACATGAAAGAAATTGACTCCTCAATTAACAGCTTAAGAATGAGATTTCCGCACATGAAATTTGATGAGGAAGACCAGCTGAAAAGAGAAGCAGAAAAAATTGATGTTGAATTCGAAGGTTATGTAAAGCCTGACAAAGAGATGGATAACCTACAGAAAGAATTGTTTGAGTTGAAGGAAAAATTGAAGAGAATTAACTAGATATAGGAACTGCAATCTCTTCTTCAGAACCCTTAATTAAATTCCAGTCTAATTTTATTAATTGTTTTATTGCCGGGTTATTGGTATTTAATTTATATAAATCAGATTTTCCAACCCTTCTTGTCTTTATTACTATCCTATTTTTTTCTAACTTATCCCAAAAAGTCTGTAAAGTTGAATAACTTACTCCAGAATTTCTTGCTATTTCTGTTAAAGGATAATCAAATAATTGAAATGTAATAAGAAAATCCAATACCTTTGTTATTGGATTATTACCAAATACTTCTATGAATACTGTTTCGTTTTTCATTTTACTTATCTAAAAATTTTTCAACATAATATATTATTCTTTCCCTTTAATTTCATCTTTAGCCCACATAAAAGTCCACCAATATATACTTTGAAGTAATAGGTTTATATAATTGTTTATTACATAAATTATATACCTTGGATTCTAAAAGTATTATTGCAAAAAAAATATTAGATTTAGAAAAGGCATTGATATCAAAAGCTCTTGAAAAAAAATTATTAATTAGTGCTTGATTATAAATATTACTTCATATAAATTCTTTTTAAGTTTTGCATTGTTGAATTCCTATGAAATTTGCACATCTTGCTGACTGCCATATAGGCGGATGGAGGGATCCAGAATTAAAAGAATTAAGCATCAGGGCTTTTGAAAATGCAATTGAAATCTGCATAAAAGAATATGTCGGTTTTGTTTTGATTGCCGGAGATCTGTTCAATACCTCCCTGCCAAGCATTGACTTGATAAAAAGAACTGCTGAGATACTAAATAAATTAAAAGAGCATGACATTGATGTTTACATAATTCCAGGAAGCCATGATTTTTCCCCGTCAGGAAAGACAATGATTGATGTCCTTGAGAACGCTGGATTAGTTGTCAATGTGATGAAAATAAAAAATAACCAATTATTATTGACTCATGACAAGACAGGAGTTAAGATAACCGGATTGGTTGGATTAAGAAGCAGTCTAGATAAACATTATTATCAGAATCTGGATTTTACCAATATTGAGAATGAAACAGGATTCAAGATATTCATGCTTCACAATACCATAAATGAACTAAAGCCAAAAGACATGGAGAAGGTTGATGGAATGTCTTTGAGTCTGTTGCCAAAGAATTTTGATTATTATGCAGCGGGACATGTTCATTTCATAAAAGAAATTAATCATGGCAAGGGAAAATTAGTCTATCCCGGTCCATTATTTCCCAATAATTTCAAGGAAATTGAAGAATTGAAGCATGGCGGATTTTACATTTATGACAATGGAAATCTGAAATATGTTCCTGTTAAGCTAAAGGATGTTCTTTGTGCTGAAATAGATGCAAATGGAAAAAGTTCAAGGGAAGTAGAAGATGAGATTTTAAATATTAATGGTTTTGAAGGCAAGATATTATTGCTAAGGATTGCTGGTGTCTTAAAAGAAGGAAAATCAAGCGATATAAATTTCAAGGTTATTTCTGAAAAGTTCAAGGACAGCTTTGTTTTTTTGAAGAATACCACAAAATTAAGCAGCAAGGAGTTTCTGGATTTGGAAGTAAAGGAAGGTGAAATCAGCGATGTTGAAGGCGAGATCATTAAAGAATTCAAATCAGACTATGATGAAGAGTTTATTGTAAATTTGATGAATGCCCTGGACAAGGAAAAGGACGAGGGTGAAAAGAATGTTGATTTTGAAAGAAGATTGCTGAAAGATGCGGAGTATCTGAATTAGATAGGAATACTTATCCTTAATCTGTCAAATTTAACTGAAGGGATTATAATCTTCTTTGGAATATCTTTTTCTTCTATTTCTATCAATCCAACTTCCTTCAGTATATGAATATCCTCACTTACATTTTTAATTTCATCTTCATCAAAAATAGAAAGTAAATTTCTTGCTTCAGCATCAGAAAAATCATTTAATTCAACAATAATTGGAACAAAAGTCTCATTATTATTTGTTATAGAATCTTCAATATTTGAAATAATTTTCTCTTTAATTTCATTCTTATTAAAATTGGATAATAAATCTTTTATTTCAGAACTGGAGAGTTCATTTGTCTCAACTATATAAGAAATAAAATCTTCATCGTCCAAATTCATTATCTGTTGTTTTATTATACCATCTTGGTTAATCTCTGGGTATCTCAATTTAGCAAATTCTTTTAAAATTCTTAACTCATACTTATTAGAATTATCTTGTAGAATATTTTTATTCAATTCATTCAAACCATTCTCCCATTTCTCTAAGGAAGTTTCTTCTGGTAAATCTGCAAATGTAAATTGAATTAATAAAAAGATAAAAATAATTGTACTAATTAATAATTTTTTATTTTTAATCTCCCATTTTTTATAAATCATATTTTATTTCCTTTTTTTCTTTTTAGTCAAAAAAGATACTATTAAAGCAATTATGATAATAGTTAAAATTATAGAAACTTTTTTAACAAAATCTATGGTAATATAATCCTTAGAAGAGAGGTAAAGAGGGGTATCATAATATATTTTACTTACTCTTTCATCCTGAATTAATTTAAAAAAAGCTTCTTCAGTTAGATCAATACCAATTCCTTGAGAAAGATTACGAATAGCCACATTTTTAATTTCATCTTCATCAAAAATAGAAAGTAAATTTCTTGCTTCAGCATCAGAAAATTCATTTAATTCAATGATTATTGGAACAAAAGCATTATTATCTAAAACATCTAAAATTTTTGAGTCATATTCAACCCCCGCATCACTAATCAAGGTCTCAGCATTAACATAATTAACCACAAAGAAAAATAATACTAAATAAAATAAAAAATTTATTTTCTTCATATCTTATTTCCCCTTAGTATATTTGTAACAAAACCTACAAAAGTACCAAATAAAAAGAATACAATAACATTTAGAAAGGCAAATATTACTATAACCCCTTCACACTCGCCACACCCAGTTATAGATGAATAAATGTAATTTATGGGTTTTGCAATCCATTGCAAGATTAAAACCCCAAATAAAGGGAACATGATATTGATAAATGCTCCAACTCCTCCCCAAACAAGCCCCACTTTACTTGCCTTGGATAAATATTTATTTTTAGATTTTGATTCTAAAATCCCAGCCAAAAATCCAACAACAGACATTGGAAATACAACTATCAAAAAAACAAATAAAACAAGACCAATTAAATGATCAATCCCATTTCCTTTACCGGAAATAGCCATAACAATAGAAAAAAAGACGGAAAAAGCAAACAATCCAAAACCTATCAAGAAACCAACGAAGGCACCTCTTCTCCAACCACTCAATCCATCTATGAAACTTTTTAACCCCTTCTTTTTTGTATTTCTTAAAGAATCAACCATCAAATCAACCCCCACCTATTATTACAATTATATTATCTCTTACAGAATTTGAGAAAAGATTATCAAATAAACCTGCTTTCACCTTAGGAATCAACAAAGTGATAAACATCAAAAAAATCAATAAAGCATGTATTTTCTTCATTTTTTTATCTTATATATGATTCCTCCCAACAATAATCCAATTAATCCAAATAAAAGCATAAAAGCCCCAGGATAAATTAAGATTAAACCAGTACATTCGTATTTACAATTAAAGATGAACGTTAAAAAATAATACATGAAACTTACCAAAGGAATAAGAGATTTTATGTAAATAAAGAAACTCAATATAAAACCTACAATTATTCCTATAATGCCGTACTTAAGAATGGATTTAACTCCAGTAATCAAACGAATAATATTGATTATAAAAATGCAAATAAAAAAAGGGATTATAAAAGCCACAATAACAAACAAAAATATCTCAAATATCCCTAAATCTAAATGTTCTCCAAAACGTATTACAGCGTAATAAACCAACAATAGAAGGACAGACGCCACAAAGTAAAACAATATTTTATGCGATTTTCCCAAATCAGACCAAGATTCTCCAAATCCCCTCTTCCGATTAGTCCCAAAGTAACNCCTCATTTATNCTATAAATATAATCTTTTTTATTTTAAATAGTTTATGTGTTCACTTGAANATAATTTAAAGCATAACAAAATTTATTCCCCTATCCATTTTTACCTCTTCTTATTTTACTAATAAAAAAACCAATTAAGATACCAATTAAATTATAAAAGACAAAATTCAAAGGAAGAGATAAAAAAAGAAAATATCCATAACAATCATCCCAATATTGACAGTTGGAAATTAATCTTAATAAGAAAACAGTTGGAAATGAAAATAATTTTATGAGTACAGTAAGAGAAGAAAAAGATATTAAAGTCACAATTATTCCAAAGACGCCCCCTACTATTCCCCATTTCTTTATGTACTTGTCTTTTATTGAAGTTAAAAAACCAATATAAATTCCTATTAATGTAGCAGGTAAAATGAAAATAATAAATATTGGAACTATATACTGGGAAAAAGGATCATTTATAACATACTTCCAAGAAGAGATAGCTTCTCCTATAAATGACAAAATTCCCAATATTAATCCTATAAAAAACCCAATGAATAATCCCTTTTTCCAACCTTTTAATCTATTTACAGAACTCTTTAATCCCCTCTTTCCAACATTCCTTAAAGAACCAACCATCATTTATGTTATAATTATAATACTTTTTATTTTAAATAGTTTATGTGTTCACTTGAAAATAATTTAAAGCATAAGAAAATTTAATATAAACTATAAACTAACAATATACATGAAATACAAGATTGTTTTATTATTACTCATATTTCTTTTCTTAAATGGTTGCAAATCTTCTATACAAAATACAGATGAACAAACTTGCGAAATAAAGGAACTTGAATCTTATCCGGAAGAATTAAAATTAGCATTTCTGGATTCTGAATTTTCAAAGGATTGCGTAATAAATGAAAATGAAAGACAAATATTAAATGGAACTATTATTTTGTTTGAATACAACTCTTTAGAAAAAGCAAAAAACAAAACATTAGAAATAAATGGATTAAAACAACTTTTAGAAGCATTTTATGTTTATGATCCCTATAATAATAGCAAAGAAATCTATTTGGATTTAGAAGAAGATGAGTCAATTTACATAAAAAATGTCATTCACATATTATGGCTTGAGGAAAATAAAGTATTGCCTTGGTCCATAAAAGATTATAGTGAGGAAAATATTAATTATTTATTAGAAAGAGAGGATGATTCTCAATGGAGTGATGGAGAGATTTCAAAAGAATATACAAAACTATTCCCTGTTAGCATTGATTTTATTGAACAAGATAAAGAAAAGACAGTTAATAATATCGTTGAATGGGAAATGAAAAACTTTTTTCACGCATACGAAGAGTATGGTTGGGAGGTATATAACAAACAACCGGATGAAATCATAAAAATTTCATTAGAACCTGTTTTTAAAGAGAGGGTAGTTGATTGTCATCTTGCTTCCCATATCCTTATAGGAATGCTGAGATCATTAAATATT